>Ga0233431_1003873_pt1 | contig 17048 bp, 14 predicted proteins | sample SI_118_April2016_FD_179867 | JGI IMG/M metagenome (GOLD analysis project Ga0233431, IMG submission 179867) | Seawater microbial communities from Saanich Inlet, British Columbia, Canada - SI_118_April2016_200_MG | ecosystem: Environmental > Aquatic > Marine > Inlet | place: Canada: British... | reverse complement strand
CCATCTTTTCCAAAAAGCGACTTCCCACTCTTAAACTGTTCTAGCGCTTTTTCTTCTAAATTGTCTAAATAGTTCTGATCCATAATCAAATTTACGATTTTGGACAGAGTTTAATTTACACCCTCTATTTTTTCTCAAAAGCTTTTGAGATGAATTAATTCTCTAAAAGCAATCTCCACTACTTTTCAATCATTCGCAATAACATTGATTTATCAGTATCCTCAAAGGAGAAATAGTGCATTGATATATTAATACTTGCGTATATTATATTTGTTGCTGATCTAATATAATTCTGAAACAGCAACTAAAACGTTTTATGATACTGTCTAAAATAAAATATATAATCCTGTTAATTGTAACAGCCTCTTTTCTTATTTCAGTAAACCATGTAAAAGCTGTCCCATTGAGTGGAAACTATACCATTGGAAGTGGAAGTGGAAGCAATTTTTCATCATTTACACAAGCCATTGATACTTTGTCAACTTATGGTGTTATTAGTTCTGTTGTGTTTTTGGTTGATACAGGGATGTTTAATGAACAAATTGTGATTCCTGTTATTTCAGGTGCAAGTGCCACAAACACCATTACTTTTATTGGACATGGTGATTCAACTTTGCTATTTTACTCTCCTTCTTCTTCAAACCGGCCTGTTGTATGTTTTACAGCAAGCAGTCATGTGATTTTTGAAAATATCCGAGTTGAAGTTCAAGGAAACTATGGTTATGGATTTCAGTTTCTCAGTGGTGCAGATAGTATTACTGTGAAAGGTTGTTACATCTTACTTCCGAATAATTCATCAACGTATTATTGTTGTGGTTTTGCAAATTATAGCTCCGTAAGCGGCTCAGGTTCTGCCAATACAAGCTATGTAACTATTGAAAATAATACCATTGAAAAGGGCTATGACGGAATACGACTAATAGGTAGTGTTGGATCGTCAGCTTTCAATAATATTAATGGAAATACAGTAATCAATTTTGGAAATATTGGAATTAATGTCAGTGGAAACAGTAATATGGACATTATTGGTAACTCTATTTATTCATCAGAATCTGGAGCATCAAGAGCTATTAATATGTGGCCAACCGGACATTCGATAAGGATATTGAAAAATACAGTTGAACTAGCAAGTACTGTAAATCACACAAGAGTAATACAGGTAGCAAATGCTCCCGGTGGTGGTGGATCTTCCTGGTCGCAGGAAATACTTGTAGCAAACAATATAGTTCAATACAGTGGATCTTATACTAGTAATATGACAGGTATATATACAAAACATGTTAGCTATTTAAGAGTCTATAACAACACCATAGTTATGTCATCTGGTAGTGGTGCTAAAAGTCTTTGGTTTGATGCTTTAAGCAGTACACCCAATACAGTAGCTCGCAATAATAACATCACAAACAATGTTTCAGGTGGAGAATTGTTACGAGTGCATAATCAGGTATCATCTGATATCGATTATAATAATTTCTACAATTCCAATGGTTTCAAAGTCTGGTGGAAAGGAACAACATATACAAACCTTTCCTCATACCAATCAAATTCTTCTCAGGATGCGAATTCAGTGATTATTGATCCTAAGTTTGTTTCAACATCTGATTTTCATATTCATCCATCAAATGTGTCTTTTGAAGGTTTGGGCACACCTGTATCGCAAATCACAGATGATATAGATGATGAGAACAGAGACGCCTCTCATCCTGATATTGGTGCTGATGAATATGCTTCTTGTGCTGATTTAACCATTTCAGATTTAGTTAGTCCCGCAAATTGCAGCTATTTGAATGCTACTGCAACTGTGTCGGCATGGATTAAAAATCTTGATACAAATGCCATTGCAAATATTCCAGTTAGTTATCAAATTGATGGTGGAAGTGTTATTGATGAAATACACTCTTCCTCAATTGCTGGACTTGACTCTGTACTATATGTTTTTTCAACAAAGGCAAACCTTACAACTGCTAAGGATTATACAATTAAAGCTTTTGTGAAATCATTTGCCGATCATAATCCCACAAATGATACATTTACATCCTCAATAACAATTACAGAACTGAACTCAAGTTTAGAGGACTCAGTTGGAACTTGTTATGGAAATAATTTAACACTTCAACCTGGTTATTTTTCCGGAGCAACCTATCTATGGTCAGATGCTTCATCCGATACTATTCTTGTTTTAGATACAACAACTGCTGGTACTGGAACTTCAACATTCTGGGTGAACATTTCTGGAGCAGACGGTTGTTCTGTCAGTGACACTGTTATTGTCTTTTTTAGTGCTCCTGCCAGTATTAGTTTAGGAAATGATAGCTCATTATGTACGAACGACACACTGAATTTAGATGCTACTTTTTCCGGAGCAAGCTATCTCTGGCAGGATAACAGTACTCAGTCTAGTTTTAATGCAACAATTTCTGGAACCTATTGGGTAGACGTAAGCACTGGTTTGGGATGTGTAGTTTCAGATACTATGATAGCTACTTTTAATGCACTTCCGGCTTTTGATATAGGTGCAGATACCTCAATTTGTGTCGGTGATTCAATTGTAATGGATGCAAGTGTAAATAATGCATCTTATTATTGGCAAAATAGTAGTACGCAATCAAATTTTAAAACATTTAATAGTGGTACTTATTGGGTGAATGTAACCAATAGTTTTGGTTGTTCATTAATTGATTCACTTACACTTTCTGTAGAAAATTATCCACTAGTAAATCTGGGGAGTGATACAACTATCTGTGATGGTGAATCAGTGCTATTAGATGCAACGCAGTCATCTGTTAATTATGCATGGCAGAATAATAGTACACAAGCCACATTAAACGCTTCAGCTGCTGGAACCTATTGGGTAGAAGTAACAAATTCTACAGGTTGTGCTACAACAGATACTTTCATTCTTTCAGTAATTGCATCTCCTGTTTTTAATCTGGGAAATGATACGTCAATTTGCAATGGTGATTCTTTAATACTTAATGTAACTACTGCAGGCGTAAGCTATGTTTGGCAAGACAATAGTTCATATCCGACTTTCACTGCATTAACAACAGGCGTATATTGGGTAGAATTGACAAATTCAAACGGATGCAGTACCAGAGATACAATTAATTTGACTGTTAATTCATTACCTGGAGTTAATCTGGGCAATGATAAATCGATTTGTGATGGAGATGAATTGGTATTGAATGCTGCTTCTTCGGGAAGTACATACCGCTGGCAGGATAATAGCACGAATTCAACATTCCATGCAACTAAAAAAGGTGTTTATAGCGTTGAAGTAACCAATAGTTTTGGGTGTATAAATGCCGATTCCATGGAGTTATTTATTATTCCACTACCCCAGGTGAATCTAGGTAATGATACTACTTTTTGTAAGAGCAATCCACTTATTTTAGACGCAACATTAATGGGTGCAAACTATAAATGGCATGACAATTCAACAAAATCAACTTTTAGTGTTGATAAAACTGGTGATTATTGGGTTGAAGTAAGCAGAAACAATTGCAAGAAAACGGATTCAATTCATGTGACAATTAATTCTGTCCCAATTTTTGAAATAGGGAACGATACTACAATATGTGAAGGAGAATCAATAGTGTTGGATGTAGCCACTATATATTGCACATATGTGTGGCAAGATAATTCTACACAAGGAATTTATAAAGCATCAAAAGAAGGTTCTTACAGGGTGACTGTAACAAACAATTATCAATGTTCAATAACTGATTCAGTGTATTTGACTATAAAGGCTGGTCCGCTTGTAAATCTTGGGAATGATACGGCCATATGTATTGGTGAAAGTTTGTTTTTAGATGTGACAAATACAGCATCAACCTACTTGTGGCAAGATAACACAACATCAGCTGATTTTATTGCTACAACTGCTGGTTTATATTGGGTTAAGGTAACCGATCAGAGTGGTTGTATCAATTATGATTCAGTAAACCTTTCGATTGATCCACTACCTGTGTTCAACCTTGGAAATGATACAGCAATTTGTAGTGGAGATGTAGTAATATTGGATGCAACAACTTTAAATGCCACTTATTTATGGCAAGATAATACAACACAGCCTTCATTTAATGCTGAAAAGGAAGGTCATTATTGGGTGAAAGTTACATCCGACAAAGCTTGTTCCGATTATGACTCGCTATATCTGACTGTTCGTGAATTGCCACAAGCTGAGCTTGGAAATGATACAGCTATCACTATTCAAAGTATTCGCATTCAGAATTTTGTATTGAATGCAAAAACAGGATATACTGATTATTTGTGGTCAACAACTTCAACTGATGAATTTATAGAAATTGATACATCTTATGGTTTAGGCAAACATGATTTTTGGATTCGGATACTAGATGATAAAGGTTGTGTTGGATACGATACAATTACAATCAACATTATACATGATATTGGAATCGATAAAGGTGAATCTTTTTCAATGCAATTATATCCTAACCCAAATCAAGGCAAGTTTGTGTTGAGTTTGCAGGGAAGTAGCGATAATAGTAAGGTCAGCCTATTTGTTTTTGATATAAACGGCAAAACTGTATTTGAAGAAGAGCTTGATATCAAACAAAATAAGGTATCAAAGGCTATTGATATTTCCGCATATCCTAAAGGTATTTACACACTTACAATTCAAAGTAAAAACTTTGTGAGAAATGTTAGGATTATTACTCAATAGAATTTGCCGATTCAAATAGTCTTTTTTTAGAATTGTAATTTGGAAGGAAACATCTAAGAGTCAACAGAATTGTTGTTAAAGTAGATGTTATTATTTTTATTTCTTCAAATAAATGAAGGCAAATACCGTTTACCCGCTATATAAGAAATGAAAACAAACCTTTCAATACGATATGTGCATTTTATCTTTTTTTTGCTAATGCTGGCAATCCAAGCAAATGCTCAAAGCTATATTCCCAATTATGGCTACAATACAATTTTTGAAAACAAGGCTAACGTAAGGGCAAAACCAAGCTTAAATGGGGCAATTATTGGAACCCTACAATGTAATCAGACTTTAGAAAGGTGTGACGGACAAAAAGCATACAAAGACACCATTAATGGACGTATTGATTATTGGAGACCAATTGTATATAATGATACGCTGGCTTTTGTTTGGGGAGGAGTGTTTTGTACATCCCGTTTTAAAAGTATGCTGAATGTGGATGATCTATTTCTGGTAGGATTTTCAACTGACAATGTTTTAGGCATAAAAGTATTACATAAAGATGTTCTGACCTATGAAAGCTCTTTTTCAAGGAAGGAAAAAAAGGGTGTTCAGCTAGTTTTATCATTAGGAAAAACCTTTAACAGCAAGGGTAAAGAAATAATTGCTGTTAAATATTTCGATCAAAGTTATGAGTTGTTTGAATGGGATTTTAAAACGATAACAAAATCCAATATTACACTGACTGACGATTCATACCTCACTGGAAAGTATATCGATTTTGAATACAGCCTGATTGCAAAAAATAATGTAAACCTACGCAAACAGCCACATATTGATGCAGATGTGATTAAAATTCTGTCGGTACACGCTAAGGTAAAAGTCATAAGAGCGCATCATACCTATGATAAGGAAAAACGAGGAAATTGGCATCAGCTTTTAGTAGGAAACGACACAGGTTATGTTTTTAATACGCTGGTTTCAATCAGCAAACGATATATTAAAAGCAATAAGTTTAAGGGAATTGCTTTTTTACACACCAGCAATGGCATCTATGTGTATCAAAACAATAAGTTGATTTATGAACAGAAAAAAAGGGCATCCTATGATGCGCACTATCTCTACGAAAAAGGTTGCATGGGATTAGATACTGCCTATCAGTTTTTGGCTGTTGAAATAGTAGGAGAGGCCTGTGGTAAAGCAAGTGGAGAAGAATTGTATTATTGGGATGGTACTACATTAAAGTATGCAGGTTTCGATTATGGCATAGGCGATGCTGGTTATAGTCAACAATATGCACTCATCTTTCCCAACGAATTTGGAGGCAGGAAAAACAGGGTGATATCCATCAATGAAAATGGCGAAAGTATTGATTTTCCCCAAGAAAGTAGTTGTGACCCACCATACAGTTATTTACCCTTCAATGTCAAGTATAAAATCTTGAAATTTGATGGAGATACCTTTTTGGAAATGACTTCAAAATATTCCAGGTTACGACAAAGTGTAAAGGATGATTTTCCCAAACATCATATCAAACATGCGTGTTTTGGGAATGTGAATAGTGATGGGCTGGAAGATGCACTTGTCTATCTTTCTATCGATGAGTATGAGTTTACAGAAGGGGGAGCCACAAAGCCAATTATTGCTGTTTATACTGGATCGAAAAATAGAAACTACAAGCTTCAAACTCACAACCAGTCACTGATAAAGGAAAAAGCGATGGCTGTTATGTTTGCTATAACTGAAGGTGAATTCTCAGTAAAAGTGGTGTATAACTCAGGATTATGGGCAGATGAAAATGCGACCCCTTTTGTAGAAGAGTATATTTTTACATACTTTAAAGCTGACCAAAAATATCTGTGGAGCTCAATTACAGAATATGAAGGAATTAGAAATGCTTCATACCGATATGATTGGAAAAGCTCTACCTCCTATTTTAAGAAAAACAAACTGTATTTTGAGCAGGCTTGGTCGAGTAAGTAATTTGTATCTTATTCAATATCATATAGGGATTCATCTAAAATAAGCGTATTAAGGCAATTTATGGTTTTGAAGGATTGCTTTATTCGTTTGTGATGCTTCCAAAAACCAGTCTCTATTTCCTCTAGTATTTTTTGGGATTCAGCTTGATTTAGGAAAGTTTAATCATTTTATTATATGGATAATAAAATTGCATTTTCAAACTTTTCTGTTATTGTTTTCATGTAAAATTCAGATTATAAATATATTATCTTAATTTTGCCTTTCATTTTAAATAATTAGATATGAGTAACGGTACAGTAAAATTTTTCAACAACTCTAAAGCATTTGGATTTATTACTCCAGATGATGGTAGTAAGGATGTTTTTGTTCATCAAAATGGATTAATTGATAATATTTCTGAAGGAGATAAAGTAAGTTATGAAGTGGAAGAAGGTCCTAAGGGATTGAACGCAGTAAATGTCAAAGTATCTTAATTTACTTTTTGACATAGAATCATTAAAGCCTGTCGTTATTGACAGGTTTTTTTTTGAATTAATTTCTATTGTTTCCCTATCCTATTAACCTGAGCTTGGGTTATTAAGTTCAGTATTCGGCCTCTTCACAAAGCTCTCCATGAATTGTTATTTTGAAATTTCAAAATAAATGTAAAAAATATTTGACACAATGTAAAATATAATTATCTTTGTGTCGAAATATTTATACAAATGATAAAAGAATAGTGAATAATAATGGAAACAAGAGAAAGAAGAATATTAGTAAGCTTGGTTACAACCATACTGGTTTTTGTTTTTTATACCTTTTACATATACAAAAGGCAAGTCGTGGGTAATCCTGAAATTGTTAATGATTTACAATTCTGGGGGAAAACCTTTATGTTGATGATTCCTGTAGCAATTGTAGCTCAAATAATCATGCATATTTTATTTGCAATCATCAATAAAATAATGGCAAATGAAGATGAGCCAAAGATTAATGATGAAAGAGATAAGTTAATAGAGTTGAAAGCGCTAAAATTATCTCATTGGATTTTTGCGGCAGGATTCATACTTGCAATGGGATCTCAGGCTCTTGGAATGAAAGTTTGGGTCATGTTTGTAACGCTGGTTGTATCTGGATTGCTTTCCACCATGTTAGAGGAAATTATTAAATTATATTACTACAAAAGGGGGTTTTAGGATGGAAAAATGCAGAATAAACAACAATATCCGAACCTTTCGCTTTCATGCAGATGAAATGACTCAACAACAATTAGCCGATGAAGTGGGTGTTACCCGACAAACTATTGTTGCCATTGAGAAGGGGAAATACTCTCCTACGCTTGCATTAGCTTTTAAAATAGCCCATGTATTTAACACTTCCTTGGATGCGGTATTTACCTACATTCTTGAAGATTCAACAACAAAATCAACGAAGGAAAAATGAATAAAATAATAAAATTTGGAGAGGATGTAGAAGGATATGACATCCCCGTATTAAATGAAAGAGAAATAAGAGCAGCAGCAGGAATACTGTTTTTATTGATGTTTGTTTCAATAAGTAATGCCGCACAAGGCGATTTTACACTGCTTAAGTATGCGATCATTATTTTTCTTGTCGATATGCTAATTAGGGTTTTAATTAATCCAAAGTTTGCCCCAACACTAATTATTGGGAAGTGGATTGTGCGGAATCAAACACCGGAATATGTGGGAGCAAGGCAAAAAAAGTTTGCCTGGAAAATAGGAATCGTATTGGCTGTAATAATGTTAGTACTGGTTGTAATTGTAAATTCATTTAGCCCCATCTCAGGTTTAATCTGTTTCATCTGTCTAATATTCTTGTTTTTTGAATCAGCATTTGGTATTTGTCTGGGTTGTAAAGTGTATCCATGGTTTTTTAAAGATAAGGTTCAATATTGTCCGGGAGAAGTATGCGAAATTAAAGACAGGCAGCCTATTCAGAAGACATCACTTGCTCAACTATTTATAGTCATTGCATACGTAATTTTTATTGTAGCACTTTATTTTCTTTTCAATGAGATCTTTAGTATAGAGCCATTTGATTTATTTGGATTGGAAGAAAAAATGAATGCTCATTAACCTGTTTAGCGGTTAAAAAAGAAATACTAATTTGATGAATTTAGCTCAATTTAGGATATAAATGAATTTTATAAAACTTCGTGAATCTTCATTTTCTTCATGAATCTTCGTGTAAAAATTTCTATCACGAAGATGCACAAAGAACACACAAAGACACACGAAGCAAAATCATTCAGAAATGTACTAATAAAACCGATTGTAGAAGTTGACTTATGAAATTTCAACCACTAAACGGGTACTCATTAAATGAAGAATAACAAAACACATGAAAGCAATTAAAGCACAAAAAGTGAAGTTAAAAGCCAAGCGGACATTTATGAAAAAGGGAACTTGTTCACGTACATTCTTTCATATTTTAAATCGGGAAAATGGCTACCCTATGGAGGATGAGGAACATGCCATTGATCCCTTAGCAGGAGGCATAGCACAACAAGGATTTCAATGCGGAATGCTCTGGGGTGCTTCAATGGGCGCAGGCGCAGAAGCTTTCAGGCGATTTGAAAGTACTGATAAAGCAATGGAGCAAACAATAGTTGCTACACAAGTAATTATGAGATCGTTCGAAAAAACAGCCAAAAGTATTGAGTGTGCTGATATTGCCAGTTGCGACTGGCAGAATAAAATCAGTTTCGCAAAATATATGTTGTCGGGTAAGTTTCTCTACTGCTTTAAATTGGCAGGGAAATGGGCTCCTGATGCAATTGATGCTGCCAATGGAGGCTTGAGTTTAGCTCTGAAAAGCAACACATCTACAACACTAAGTTGTGCATCTGAAGTGATTAAAAAAATGGGAGGCAATGAGCAGCAACAGATTTTAGTTTCTGGCTTTGCTGGAGGATTAGGACTTAGCGGAAACGGATGTGGAGCATTATCGGCTGCTATATGGATGAAAACACTTGCTCGTGTTAAGCAAGGTGAATATAAATACACAACTTCAGATAAAGAGTTAGAAAAAGTATTAGATACTTTCTACAAGGAAACAGATTACGAAATGGAATGTCACAAAATATGTGGTAAAAAATTTGATTCAGTTGAGGAGCATTCAGAGTTTGTGAAAAACGGAGGGTGTGACAAGCTAATAAATGTGTTAGTGGCAAGCTAATTATCACGTCAATGAGATTGTTTCTCCTGATGAATTGGGAATGCAATGACGATTCATTTTGATTTTTCTGAAATTATTTTTTCCTACAAAAGGTATCTTGAACAATCGCATCTAAAAATACTTCAGACTTAATGTGTTCAAATTCCAATGGTTTTGAAAAATCTTTAAACAAAGGGATTCCTCCTCCTAACAAAATTGGAATGGTCGTTAAAATCATTTCATCAATCAAATCTTCTTCGAGAAAACTATTAATGGTGGTTCCTCCATCAATATAAAGCTTGTGGAATCCTTTTTCGTTTAGTGTTTTGACAATCTCCTTAATCGAACCATTTATAAACTCTACTTTTCCAATAAGTTTTACTGGGACTTTTTTCAAGGTAGTACTTAATACAAATACTGGTTTATTGTAAGGCCAATCAATATCAAAACCACATATAACCTCAAAAGTAATTCGACCCAGAAGGACGGCATCAATTCGATTGATCATGTCAGTATAACCCATGTCTATATTGTCGGGATTTGGAATGCTATGGAGCCATTCCAACCCTCCATTTTTGTCGGCTATGTATCCATCTAAACTTTTGGCAATAAATACGATATTCTTATTTTTCATGTTTTCCTGCCAATACTTGAATATCAAATGGTCTGATGATTTTTTTGTCATAGCCATGTTTCGTACTATTAATCATGGCCAATCCTATTTGGGTTGTATCAACAATAGACTTAGGAAAAAGCTTTTTCATGAGTATTAGTAGCCACATTAAATATTTGATCAAACGTCTGTACAATTTACTACTTGGTAGAACGCCTTTTAAGGGAATAATACCCCCTGGTCTAAACATAAACGCTTGCTTAAAACCTATTTTCAGCAGATCGTTTTCAGTTTTACCCTTAACTCTTGCCCACATGCTTCTGCCTTTTTCAGACGAATCGGTGCCTTCACCTGAAACATAGTTGAAAGTCATTTCAGGATTCATATGGTAAAGCTCATTGGCTAGAGCCAAAGTGAAACCATAAGTCATTTTGGTATATTGTTCCTCTTTCATACCAGCTGAGCTTACCCCCATACAAGCATAGCATGCATCATAACCTTTTAGCTGCTCCTTAACAGAAGAAAATTCTGAGAAATCAGAATGAATTAACTCCTTTAATTTCGGATGTTCTATACCTATTGCTTTTCTTGATATTGATAAGACTTCAGTTATATCTGAATGGTCGAGACATTCCAAAAGAATACCTTTTCCGACCATTCCGGTTGCTCCTGTTATTATTGCTTTCATTTAATAATATTTTGACTTCAAATTTATTACATTTTTGGCACGTAATTATTTGCGAATTAATTTGTCTAAATCATAGACAGTCAAAATGTTACACACTATTTCTTCTTTTTGTATATTTACCGCAATTACAATAAACACTTAATTATTAAAAATCCTTAAAATGCAAAAAATACTTATTAAAAGTCTGCTTCTGACATTTCTATTCCTGCAGATTCAAACTGCACATTCTCAAAGTACAAGTCAGGCATCCTGGCAACAATTCAGGGGAAATGATAGAAGCGCAACTTCTTCAGAGTCTGGATTATTGGAAAAATGGTCAGCAAAAGGCCCTGAAATTCTTTGGAAAAAAGATTTGGGTACTTCTTTTTCAGAACTATTAATTGCTGACGATAAGATTTACACCTTAGCTGGAGAAAAAATTGATAGTGTTTCAGGAGATGAATATGCTATTGCTTTTAATGCCCATACTGGTGCTGAGCTTTGGAAAACAAAACTTGATTCAATATTTATTGATGTTGATGACTGGGGAGATGGAGCTCGCTCAACTCCAGCATTAAATAGTACACATATGTATTGTTTGACGTCCTTTGGTAAACTGGTCGCTTTATCATTGAAAGACGGAAAAATTGATTGGACAGTTGATATTCATAAAGAGTATGGCAGTCCTGTTCCTCGTTGGGGCTTTTCATCATCTCCCATCATTGTTGATGGCGTATTGGTTCTCGAAGTTGGTGGAAAAGAAGAAAATGCCTTTATGGGTTTTGATCCTGCAACTGGAAAGCAGCTTTGGGCAAAATCAACAGGACAACCGTCCTATTGTTCACCGATAGTTGCAAGAATTGATGAAAAGAATCAAATCATTTTTGCAAATGGAAATAATTTATATGCTTTTAATGCAAAAGGAGAATCACTATGGACATATAAAATGCCCTTAAGCCGACCAACTGCAGCTCCTTTATTTATTGCACCAAATAAGCTTTTTGTTTCTTCCGTAAGTAGTACCGGTAGCTTTATCGTTGAAGTAAATGGAGCTGAAGTTAAAGAAGTAATGAACAGTTCAACGATGAAAAATCATTGGAGTACGTCAGTTCATTATAAGGGTTTTATATACGGTTTCAATGTAGCTGCTTTGCAATGTATTTCTTCGACTGATGGAGCAAAAAAATGGACAAAACGTGGTTTTGGTAAGGGGAGTTTGATTTTAGTTGATGATAAATTATTAGTTCTATCAGATCAAGGGAAACTGATTTTAGTGGAAGCGGTAGCTGATGCTTATACTGAATTAAGCGATTTTCAGGCTATCAATGGCAAGTCATGGACAGCTCCATCATATGCCAATGGGAAAATATATCTGCGAAATCTGACAGAAATGGCTTGTTACAAATTGAAGTAATCTTTTTATTATGAACAATATGTGTTTAATAAGAAACTCAAAAATATATAGCGAAAATCAATTTATCTGCCCCAACCCTATAGCCTGCCCGACATTGTTCAGGCGGGGGTGCAAATTGATTTCCGATTCACCCTTTAGGGAAGGGGCTAAAAGAGGAAGTCGATTTATCTAACAGTGGATTATTTGATATTTGAACAAACAATAAACGAAAAACACAATGAACAAAATCTATAAAATTGGAATGGTATTAAGTCTATGCCTAATTTCTTTCTTCACTTTTTCTCAGAATGTAGAAGATATTATCAAGAAACATATCGATGCCCATGGTGGTGCAAAGAAAATAGCCGCCATTCAAACCATGAAAATCACAGGGAAGTTCACTGCTTTTAGTGAAGTTGATGATTATACAGCTTTCAAAAGAAATGATGGAAGTTATTATGCTGATTTACGTTTAGATAAATACAAAGTGTTTGAGGCTTTTGATGGAAAAAATGGATGGACAATTGATCCTTGGCAAGAAATTGATTTCCCTCGTCAGCTTAATAAAACAGAAGTAGGTGTTATGATGCAAAAAGCAGATATGGTTACACCTTTCCATAAGTACAAAGAAAAGGGCTATAAGGTTGAGTACCTTGGCGAAAAAGAAGTTGATGGTGAAAAAGTATTTGCTTTAAAACTTATTCGAAATAATATGCAGGAAGAAATATGGTATTTGAATACAGAAACCTATTTGGAGTTTAAGTGCGAATCACAATGGGTTGATTTTGCTTGGCCATCTCCTTGCGAAACCTATTTTGATGACTTTAGAAAAGTGAATGGAGTGCTTTTCCCATTTTACGTAGAAAGGACTTTTAGCATTAGGAACAGAATTCTTGAAATTGAAAAGATAAAAATCAATACCGAATTTGATAATAGCAAATTAGTGCTGAAAAGAAACCCAGAAATGGAGAAACTTGCATTTCTAGGAGGCAAGTGGAGTGTATTGGTGAAAGCCATGACACGCAGAGGTACTTTCATGCAAATTGATTCTGTAAGTTCGATGATAAGTAGTATTTATGATCAAAACATGCTGACTGAACACATTAGCTATGAGCGGATGTTTCCAATGGACAGGGTGTTTACCTTTACCTATAATAGTTGGACAAAAAAATATAGACTAGCTGCATATAATTCATTTGGCTCAAATCATGAGGTTTTTGAAGGAGATTTTGTAGAGGATAAACTAGTATTTGAATTAGTAAATATTGCCAAAGAAGAAACTCAATATAGATTTGTGAAATTTGAATTTAGCGAAATGACTGATACTGGATTTGTACTTGAGAAACAAGAAAGCAAAGATGGGGCGGAATGGATGGCTAGGGATAGGTTTGAGTACACAAGGATAAATATTTGGTCTTTCGATTAGTTGTAATATTTTAAAATCAATAAAAATAATTACATTGATTATGTTGAATTTTAGGACAAGACAAAGCAGTAACAATATCGTTGGCAAATACAAATAAATTATAAAATATTCGTCAAAATGAAAAGAATTGTTATTATCCTTTCACCCTTTTTCATCTTAATCTTACTCCTACAATGTAAAACGACTGAAAAGCAAGAAACGAGTAGTAAATCAAGAATGATTTACAAGATGTTAAATGGACAGGCCGATGAAACTGACCACCCTTTGCTGGTTTAAGCTGACCACCCTTGCCGGGGCAAACTGACCACCCTCTGCCGGACTAATGTGACCACCCTCTGCCGGTTTAAATTGACCATAGCATTTAGAGTTACTTTTTCATATTGTCAAAGCCATATTTTCGTGTGTTTTTTTAACCAATAACACACAAAAATGGCCAATAAATCAATCGATATGAATAAAGTAAGAAAAGTATTGAAATTACATTTTAAAGGAAAGTCTAAGTCATTTATTAGCAAATACTTATCACTGTCAAGGAATACAGTTAAGAAGTATGTTTTTCTAAGCCAGATGTTACAGCTTGATCAAAATGCAATTAATGAAATAAGTGATGCAGAACTTGAAAAAATCTTTAGCAAAGATGATGAAGTCTCTATACCACCTAAGCTTCAGGCCTTATATGACTTTTTCCCTTACATGGAGCGAGAGTTAAAGAAAACAGGTGTAACCAAGTCTTTAATGTGGGAAGAATACACTTTAAAGCATCCTCAAGGATATAAATCATCCCAGTTTAAAGAGTATTACATGCGCTGGAGCAAAAAGGTTAATCCAGTCATGCATATGAACCATAAAGCTGGAGATAAAATGTTTATTGACTATGCAGGTAAAACCTTGCAAATAATAGATAAAGAGAGTGGTGAGATCACAGTAGTACAATTTTTTGTAGCCATTCTAGGAGCTAGCCAATACACCTATGCAGAAGCTTCTCTCAGTCAAAAAAAAGAAGATTTTGTTGCTTCTGTAGAAAATGCATTACACTACTTTAATGGAGTTCCTGCAGTTATAGTTCCTGATAATTTAAAATCGGCAGTAACAAAAAGTAATCGTTATGAACCTAAAATAAATGAGACATTCCTTGACTTTGCGGAACACTATGAAACCACAATAATACCTGCAAGAGCATACAAGCCAAGAGATAAATCACTTGCTGAAGGAGCTGTTAAGATCCTTTACCGCAGGATATATCCTTCACTCAGGAATAAGAACTATTTTTCTTTAAAGGAGTTAAATGAAGCTATTTGGGATGATCTTGAAAAACATAATAACAGGAAATTGACAGGTCGTCCTCATTCACGTTTTCAACTCTTTAAGGAACTTGAACAAAAAGAACTTGCAGCTTTACCTGTAGAGCGATTTGAGATTAAAGAAGTATCCATGGCTACAGTCATGAAGATATCACATGTAATGCTTAGCAAAGACAAACATTATTATAGTGTTCCCTATCAATATATTCGTAAAAAGGTTAAGATCATGTACACCTCAAACCGTGTAGAGATCTTTTACAATTATAACCGCATCGCAATCCATCAAAGAAATTATAAACCATACAATTACACCACAATCACTGAACATATGCCTAGTTCTCACCAGTTCCTTACTGACTGGAATCCTCAGAAATTTATTAACTGGGGTAACAGTATTGATAGTAATGTAGGCCAGTTTATCACATCCCTTCTTGAAGTAAAACAGCATCCTGAGCAAGCTTATAAAAGCTGTATAGGTGTATTGTCATTAGCCACGAAAGTTGGTAATGAAAGATTGACTAATGCATGTAAACGTGCTTTGGACTATAAGATTTACAATTATAAAACGATACAGAACATCCTTGAAAGAGGGATGGATGTATATGCTGATGAAAAAGAGAATGATGGAAAACGAAACCTCCCAAACCATCAAAATATCAGGGGAGAAAATTATTATAAATAAATTTAAAATGAAAAAAAATGAATGAAATTACATTAACGAGAATGAAGCAAATGAAGTTGTATGGGATGTATGGTGCATTTAAAACAGCCATAGAAACAGGCAAGACCGACAATTACTCATTGGATCAGTTTGTATCAATGATCATTGATGCAGAATGGGATGATAAAACAAATCGTAGAATCGAACGATCTATCAAGAATGCACGTTTTCATTACAAAGCATCAATTGAAAACATCATCTTTGATGAGTCCAGAAACATTGATAAAAATAAACTCTTTAGGTTATCTGAATGCGATTTTGTTTCAAAGTATGAAAATGTTTTAATCACTGGAAGTACTGGCGCTGGTAAAAGTTATTTGGCTACAGCTTTAGGCTACCAAGCTTGTTTTCAAGGTTTTAAAGTTAGCTACTTCAATACAACAAAACTGTTCTCAAAACTTAAAATAGCAAAGGCAGATGGTTCTTATCTTAAAGAACTAGCAAAAATCCAAAAACAAAACCTGGTTGTTATAGATGATTTTGGATTACAGCCCCTTGATAGTCAGAATAGGATAGCATTGTTGGAAATTATTGAAGATAGAAACAATAGAGGATCTATGATTGTAAGTTCACAAGTCCCAGTAAATGGTTGGTATGATATAATAGGTGAAAAAACTATTGCTGATGCAATTTTAGACCGATTAATCCATCAAGCACACCGAATAGAACTTGCAGGTGAATCTATGAGGAAAAAGCGAAGCTTAATAAATATAGAAAATGATTAAATTTGTTTAACAAGGACAATGAAAAGTAGCTCTTTTAGTTTATGGTTTTGTAGGGTGGTCAATTTAAATCGGCAGGACTGGTCAGTTTAAATCGGCCTGGGGTGGTCAATTTGTCCGGCTTCTCCAGTTAAAGTCAGCTGATACTAAAGATAAGACTTTTGTAAAACTGCTAAATAATCCTGAAAGAGGAACGAATGAAATTTCTGCCAGTAAAATAAACAAGAAGCTTCAGGTAGAAGAAAGAATCGTAAATGGGTTTAAGGTGTTGACTTTCCAAAGTCCATCCGCAACAAATAAACACATTGTTTTTTTTCATGGAGGAGCCTATGTTGCTGAAGCCATGAAAGGGCATAGAATACTGATAGAGAAACTGGCCCTGTCCTATCAT
>Ga0233431_1003872_pt1 | contig 17054 bp, 25 predicted proteins | sample SI_118_April2016_FD_179867 | JGI IMG/M metagenome (GOLD analysis project Ga0233431, IMG submission 179867) | Seawater microbial communities from Saanich Inlet, British Columbia, Canada - SI_118_April2016_200_MG | ecosystem: Environmental > Aquatic > Marine > Inlet | place: Canada: British... | reverse complement strand
TTTAGGAACTCAAGCCCTATTAGTTAAATTATTTCTATCGCGATAAGGCTTAAATGTAGCACTGTTAAAATTGTTAGATTTTCCGTAAGGAAAGTTATAGTTTAGGAAATGTAAAAATTACACTTAACTCCCGTTAAGTGCACCCAACAATATTTTAAAGCAAGGAGCTCTGAAACTAAAGAATATTGACTACCACAAATGGATATCAAATTATTCTATTGACTTTTCTGTCCCACAACCCACTGGTCAACCTCGGACAAAGGTTATAAAGGAGTTCTAACAACAATAAAATACAAATAAAAAGGAGGTAATAATTATATGAAAAAAATAAAACTATTTAGAAAAGGGAGATATGTAGGTATGGTCAAAGAAGACTTTCATTACATTGAGAGAGCTAAGAATAAAACAAATGTTTGGGATAACTTAGGGATCAACAACTTTAAATTTTAATATTTAACCACAACTAACGAAAAAAGAAATACTGAATAAATACAATAACTAAAGTTATTAACAAAACAATATTTACACCCTTATAATGAATCTTTATCTTTATTTTATTGGATAATTCCGCAATAAAAGAATGACCATAATTCTTTTTATTTTTACAAGAATAACCTCGCCAATATTGCATTAATGTGGTTAAAGGGCAGATCATATCCATTTTACGTCTTAAAATAAAACCCCAGATAAATTGAACCAATAAAAGAATTACAATAAACCAAAAGTGAAAAGTTATCCTACCAGACCAAATTGACCTTGGAACTGCAAAAAGACCGAACCAAGTAATAACAATAGGCAAATGTAACCAAAAAACCAGTTCACTTAATTTCTTTTTTATCATAGCAATAATTTAAGACTAAACATTAAGAGTATAAAAAGTATTACTTTTCTGAATTAAAGGTTAAGAATTCTTAAGTTACAATAAACTAAACGTATTTAGCCTAGGAATTTCCTCATTACAATAAGGGCATGCTTTAGGCCTTTTACGAAAAGGATCATATTTGAAAGAGTAACTACAATTTCTGCAAGTGCATTCAATTTGTCCAGTAGCAACAATTTTTCTAAACATTGGTTCGGGAACTTGTTTTTTAGAATGAAATTTCTCTAAGTACAGGTCTTCTTGATCCCAACCAGGAGGCTTAGCTGGCTTCTCTGCTTCAGCTTTCTTCTTTTCTTCGTTTAACTGAGTCTTACCATTAAAACAGTTACCACATACCATCATTTTGTAAGCATAATGTAACTTAAACTGCTCCGCAGGCACGGAATTTCCACATCTTCTACATTTTGCTTTAACGATATCCATATGACCAATATAAGCAGGGGTTTTTTATAGTTTTCTAAACTGTAGACAAGGTTTCCCTTACTAAAAGTAAGAAAATATAACATCAATCAAATAGAAGGTAAAAAATAAGCTTATTTCTTAATACCATAGATAAAAATTTCTGTTTTAAATGGTCTTTTTCTTCTAATATAATTTACAGATAATTTCTCCTTTTTAAAGATTTCAACCATCTTTTTCTTATCCCCAACTAATAAAGCATTGGGTGTCATGTTAAGAACATGATTTTTAATGTAAAAACAAAACTTTCCTTTTTTATTTAAAATATCTTTCACACTATGAATAAATTTAGCCACATCTGGAACATAACCTAAATCATTAAACGAAACAAACGCATCTACCCTATTAATTTTACTAGGAATGTTTAATGTTCTTAAAAGATGTAAATCAATATGAGCACGATCTTTTTTAGGAACTTTTTCCTTAAATAGCTTGATTTCTTCCTTTGATTGATTAGCAATGTAAATATGTTTAAAAGGAATTTTAGAATTAACAATCTTTTGAGTAAACATACCTATTCTTGAATTATAAACCATTAATGTAGTTTTTTTATTAAATGGGCCAACTAATGAAATTATTTTGTTAAATGTTAAATTCGGTAAAGGAATCCGATGATAATGATGAGATAACTTAGCCATTAAATTTCTTCTTAAAGTGACGTACTTCTTATCATAAAATAACTCAATTGCAAAATAAGCTGGAATACCAAAGGCAATTAAACCACCCGAGATACGTAAGATATCTAAAGCACCATGTGTTTTCTTGATAAACATGATTAATAAGAATATCATGAATAACATCGTTATGAAGGGACCGACTTTTCCAAAAATAACTCTGTATGGTCTTTTTAATTCTGGTCTTTTAAAACGTAAAATTACCAAACTTAACAATACAGCAGAATAAACTAATAAAATTAAAGGAATTAACATATGTAATAAAGTTTCATAAGAACCTGCTCCCACAATTACTAATGTTGAAACAACTAAAACCTGAAACATAATTGAAACATAAGGACTTTTATGTTTTGGATGAATTTTTGCAAATTGAGTAAAGAATAACTTATCTTCAGCGATAGACATTAACAATCTTGGTGCTGTTACAATCCATCCCGCTGTTGCACCAATTACAGAGATAAAAATTAATATGGAGAAAATTATTCCCCCAATGTTTCCAAAATGAACTGTTCCTAAATCTCTTAAAGGAGCAACAGACTCTGAAAATTCTGCCCAAGGTATTGTTCCCATTGCTGTGAAGGCAAGAAAAAAAGATAGTATTGCAATTATAATAGTCCCATAAATTAAAGCCTTAGGCATAATTTTAGTAGGATTCTTTGTTTCTGCAGATAGAAAAATAGCACTTTCCCAACCAAAGAATGTTTCAGCAATAAAGAATATGGCTAATAATATGCTAGTTGTAGGAAAGACAAAAAAGGGATCAAAGTTTCCTGGCTTGAAATTAATAAATCCAGGAATAATAATAGCAATTACTGCTGTAAGTGTAATTATGGCAAATGTAACCAATACTACAGTTGAAGTTTGCATACCCCTAAAAGCCACGTAACTAAATGCGATAATTAAAAAAATTGCAATTGGAATGTAAGTAAAAGAATACTGGATGGGAATCAAGTATTGTAATGCTCCTAACAAAAGCATTGCAATTGTAACACTTCCTGCAATAGAAGTAGTCCAACCGATTACAAAACTCCAGAATCTCCCATAAGCTTGTTTAGCGAACTCATAAACTCCTCCCGCCTTGGGAAACATAGAAGTTAACTCTGCAAAACACATTGCAATATAAACCGAAATCAGAGACAATATTCCCCATGAGATTAACGAAGCCGGACCAGCATTTTTTGCTCCGGCAGAAGTTAAGAACCAAATCCCAGTCCCCATGATTGAGTTTATTGTAATCAAAAGAATCACTCTGAAACTTAAAGTTTTTTTCATTGCTTTTTCATGAGGCTGAACTTTCCTGATTTTTGCTTTCTTGATATGTTTCTTAAACTTCAAAAACCGCGGTGCCCTTGCACCAAATCTCAGAAGTCGAAGTAATTTCCCATACCTTGCAAATCTTGCCATTTTTGCAACCCTTGCAATAATCTTAACTCCTCTAAGAGCTCTGATTAAGGTTAAACCTTGAATACCTAAAAAAATTAAGTTAAATGGGATTGTTGCGATAATGTCCAATATATGTTTTTTAATGTATGGCCAGAAATGAGGTGTTTCAAACCACCTATAATATAAATCAATAGCAAAAATAACAATTACATAAACATCAAAGATGTCAATGAATATTGACATCGCTTTGCCAACACCATAAAAAAGTTCAATAATCGTAACAACCAAAAGAAGCACTAATGAAGGTGGAATAAGCAGTTGAATGATTCGATCTAATTTATTTCTAGACATATATCTCCCTCTTTTTGATATAAAGTAATAATTTATGCTATTTAACTCTTTCTATTAACTGCTAATTAAAATTTTACTTTCTTCACTTTTTCTTTAAAATACTTCTGTTTTAACAAATCCTTAACAAAATTATCTAACAGAGGGTGCTCAACTTTAATCTTAGCAAAGAACTTCCCTTCTTTAGTAAAAGTATCTTTATTAGCTTTCTTGAAGTTCTTAACATGCTCCTTCAGCTTTAAAGGAGGACCAGTACGAATTGTAAATTCCGGCAATTTATCCTCTTTTAAAACAAAATAAAATACATCCTTATCTTTATCATCCCAGTCCCAATCTGCTTTTTTAATTTTAAAAGCAGATAATTCTCTTTTTAAAAATTCAAATGCTTTAAGTAACTTAACTCCAACAACATCATGTTTGCCTTCTAAAGGAGTTATGTTTAAAAATATTAAATAACCTTTTTCTTTCATTAATTTCTCTTTACTTATCGCCTCTTTAACAAACAACTTCTCAGAAGGACTTTTTAGATATTGCTTAGCTATTTTCTGAAATAACTTCATCTTTTCTTTGGACAAAGCAGCTGCAGCATTTCTATCTTTATCTACAGGGTCAACAACAATAATTGGAGAGTTTAACTTAGAGTTGTTAAGATTAAATAGTGCCATGTGTTTGTTCTTATGGTGCTTTTCAACATCAATAACTTCTTTGTCTTTCCATTTTAAAGAGGCATTTAACAACTTTTCAAAACTTCCATAATAAACAGTTAATATTTCTAAAACATATCCTGAAAAACCAGAAATATGAGATTCTGCTCCATATAATTTGTTAGCCCTACAGAATTGTTTAGCTAACCTAATTTCATCTTTTATAGTTTTAGCATTCTTATTAACCCAAATTGCATGTAATGGAGAAATGTCCGTAATGTTTAATGCATCTTCTGATTTATTAATCTTAATAATTGGAACAACTTCAAAGTTTAATTCCTTATAATCTAACTGAAAATAGTCCCTACTACCATGTAATCTTTCAATCTTTAGTTTTGGAAACACTTTCTTAAGTGTCTTTTCTAGATGTTCAGAGATTAAATGGGATTCCAATGCAAATTTGTCTTTATCAAACTGTACAAACAAATCCACATCATGATTACCTGATAACCAAGTATCTTTAGCACCACTTCCACCCAAAATAACTTTAGCACCTTTTAGTTTTGAGTTCAGTTTAGTAAGAAACTCTTTAGTAACCTTATTGAGATTATTAATTTCTTCCTTTCCCGGCTTAATCTTCTTAAGTACAGATTGCATTAAGTTGTAATAACTAAGCAGGTTATATTAATCTTTTTGTTCAGATTAGTGGTAAAAAGAATTTTTAAACTAAAGCATTATTCTTACCAAAATGGTTGTATTAAGATCTCGAGTGCTTTGCTTTCGTTGCAATGAACCAGTAAATAAAATAGATACGGTTAAAACAATTTCTACAAGTGGTGAACCCAGATATCAATGTTCTTCTTGTTTTAAGAAAGCTAAAACTCCCACTTGGGGATTAGGAGATGAAATCCCAGTAAAAAATGATTGTTTTTGCCAAAGGTGTAAATATAAATTTAGATCTAAATCCGGACTATGCCCATATTGCAGTAAGAATGATTTAGTGGTTTGTGGAAAGATTACTGTACATGACTTGTTGTAATGTGTTTTTAATAATACCACCATGCACGGCGCGTAGATTTTTCTTTCAGAAAAATGCGCCTCCTTTGGCAATGGTGGTATTTGTAAAACATTAATGACTGTTGTAGAAAAGTTTAATTACCTCTTCCATTTACTAATTAGAATGAAACTAAACTATTCATTAAAGTTCATCTGGGGAGTTATCCTAATTGTTCTTAGTTTGATTATTGGAGGGATTACCAAAGTCGTTTTTATTCTATACCTAAATAACAAGTCCATTGCTATTACTATGGCTGCTTTGTACATAATCAGTTGGCCTATGCTAGTTCTGGGAGTATGGTGGGTAGGAAAAGAGTATGCTGAAAGTATCCAAAGATATTTCCGTTACAAGTATTATCATAAGTACGTAACTGCAGGAGCAAAAAAGGTTGTTCACACTTCACAAGCAGTTGGAACCAAAGCTAGGGAAAAAGGAAACCTCCTAAGGAACAACGTTAAAGTAAAGATTAATAGCGAAAGAGAGAAAATGAGAAGTAGAAGAAAAGCAGTTATTATTAGAAAGTAGTTAATTCTCGCAAAGTTTATAAAAAGAAGTCAGTTTTTTTGTAATTATGGATACAAGATTTCCCACACCAAGAAACCTCTCTATTTGGAAAGGTGATGATTTAACAGATAGAGTTAAAGGCAGTATTCTTTACACTCCAGGAAAAGTTAATCCTCGCGCCGAAATTAATCCTGAAACATTAAATCCAAATATTGACCTAACAATTCTTGATAATATTAACAGAGTAACCACTAAAACACAAAAAATTGATTATACCATAACGCCTGATTTCCAAGTAGCGTTATTAATTGGTTTAAGTCAAGCAGGTGTAGTTTATGAGAGCCAAGGATTTGGTGATTTCGCAAAAAAGATGGTTCCAGATGTAACTGATTACTGGATGAGTTCTGCTCAAATGACCCATCTTGGTTTTGAAGTGATGAAACTTTGCAAGTCCTGCCAACCATTAGATTTAAGAAAATTATATACTGATTCAATTATGGAGTTAAGAGCCACATGTAGTGCTCAACTCAGCCCAAACCAAAAAATCCCTAGCAGAATTATAAATGGTGCTTACCGTGCACCAAAATTAGCAGAAGCTGGTTTTGAAGATCTGGTAACGGTGAACCAGGTAGTATACCAATACCCTTTCAAAGCATTTGTTAAAAAAGCCATTAATACGGCAATCAGACATTTAGAAACGGAAGGAAAACTGAAAATGGGAAGTGAACTTCCAGATCCTGGCAAAAAAATTGGAAATCCTAACCACCGTTTAATTTACATTCCCGCAGAATTTATAAAGCGCTAGTTTTTCTTTTTTCTAATGAGATTTAAAGCTAAGAAAGTTTATGGACAATCTAAAGTAACAAGATGTCCGTTCTGTGATAAACTTGCAACGGCAAAAAGTGAAACGGGTTTAGATGTTTGTCCACAACACACCCAATCTAAGCTTGAAGAAATTAAATGTACTTGTGGATCTTGGTTAGAGCAACGTGTAGGAAAGTTTGGCCCTTATTTTAATTGTATGAATTGTGGTAATTTTAATTATAACAAAGCTATGGAAATTAAAGAAATTACTATGAAAGATAAGCCTAAAGAAGTTATTATAGAGAAACCTAGACCCACACTATATGGAACTTATTCAAAGAAAAAAGAAAGAAAAGAGATTACAATTACTTCTGATGATGTCGAGTATTTTGATTAAATAAATAATCTCTTAATAAATCTGAAACTTGTCTTTGAAATCCTCTTTGTTTAGTAGCTGCATGGTGTTCTTTCATAGCATTTCCTTCCACTTTTAACAAAGGAGTATTAGCAGGCATAACAGCAATCTTGCTTCTGTGAGGATATTGATCTTGAGTAATGTCAACATATAATTCCCTTTGTGAATCATAGTTCCAAACATGTAAATCTTCATCAGGAACATAACGACCAGCAACAACTTCCAAGCCAGTTCTTAAATGAACCAAACGAGAAGCAGATTCACATTTCCATCTTGGAAATCCCTCTACTTCTCTTTCTAAGAAACTACGAAGATTAGCTAGTTCAGAATAATAAGGTAATGTTTCTTTATGGATTAACATGATTAGAATATTATCCAAGATACTCAAAAACTGAACCACAATCTTTCTCTGTTACATAAGCAGACCGAGGGATGTCCTGTCCATTAGCAGCCACTACGGCTTTTGAATGACCAACACCATCTAAAACCCCATAAGTCCCAGTTTGTACTACATGTCTAGCAAATGCCGATTCATCTGGGATAAGAGCCCCACTAGCATCACAAACATAGTTACCCTTAGACGCTTCATGGAATTCTGCAGTAATTCTACTTAATGCCTCAACCGCCTTGTCATCAGAAATACTTAATGCCGTACCAACAATGTTCACTAATCCATTTTCATTTGCCATTTCTGTTTTTTAATTCAGGTCATTTATAAAGATTACTACTCAAGAAAGAAAAAAGCGCCAGTGGCCGGATTTGAACCGACAATGGCCGAAGCCATCGGTTAACTCTTAGTGTCTTTGATCAAATTATCAAAGTTATTTCGAGACCGACGCAATTTTCCGCTTTGCGTAAACCTTAGCTTGCGCAAAGTACCGAATTATGCGACACTGGCAATAATAACAAACACAGCAGAACTAGTTTATAAAAATAACTTAAAAAAATAAAAAATAAAGAAGAATTATCTTCTTTTTCTTTTTGCTGGTTTCTTTGGTGCAGGTGCAGGAGCACAACATGCGCTTGGCCCACAACTTGGATGAAGAATCTTTGCAAGACCACATAAGATAATCAACACTGCGAAAAAACTTATCCAGCCATCAACACCTAGCCAACGTGGCCATACAAAAGCATTCAGCAAAATAAGAGCACCAACAATAATTTTCATTGTTCCCATACATTTAGGACTATGACATTCCATTATAATTCACCTCTTTTTTAAAAAAAGTTTGATTCTCATAACTCTTTTATGTTTAGAAGTAAATATTTAGAGTTTAAAAAGGTAATGGAAAATAAAATAGAAGAAAAACTAAAAATTAGACATATTTATGTAAATCTTTTTCATCTACAATCATATGTGTTCCAGGAAAATAGTCTTGTTGACTTGTTCCTCTGACTTCTTGAGGAGCAGTAATATAACCCAAATCTATTAACTCTCTACTAGAATCCCCAAGATCATCAATTAAAACTCCCGACTTTAAAACAGCAAACCCTGCTAATAATTTATCATCTAAAACATCTCTTTGTCCATCATCATTATCATCAAAATCCATTTTAATTTATCTCCATTCACTATGTCCAAATTGAACAAGCAAATCAAATTCTTTTACATTCGGAACATCACATGCACCATAACAACTACCAGCCCAAAAAGTTAATTTCACAGAAGGAAACTTTTCTTTAACCTTTTCCTGAATAATCTTTGCTTTAGGCTTTAATCCATCAGGAAGTTGAATTAAAACAGTTTCTGCTTTACTTTCAGTAATAGCAGAAAGCAATTTGTCTAATTCCAGATTAAGAGAAAGTTCAGTCTTCATTTTCTCTTCTAATTACTTTAACAGCATCCATGCTAACAGTAATTGGAATTGGAACAGCTGCTTCAAGTAACTCAACAACAATTTCTTCTTTCTGCTTGTTAATCCGCATAACTTTTGCGCTCTCACGCTTGAAAGGACCAGAAATTACTTCTACAATATCGCCCTTTTGAATGTTCATTTCAATCTTAACCTGTTCTAACATATGTTCAATCTCAGGGTAAGGAATTTCATGAGGAAGAACTCCACGTGCGTAAGGAACGCCTTGTAAAGCAATTTCTAAAGCATCTTTGGACAAAGTTTCAGCAAAAACATACCCTCTCATTCCATGAGGACGGATGATTGCATAAACTTTAGGATCTCCTTTTTCTATTTTAGACATAAAGAAATCTATAACTTGATCTTCTCTGTTAGCAGAGGTTCTAATCGCAAAAATTTTTGTATCTGACATTTTTTTTCTCTAAAATAATAATTGTTTAATTAGGAAAATTATAAAGCCTAATGCACCGATGATAGCGATACCCAAACCAGTTACTTTAACTAGGTTCTTGAACTCATCACCGCTTGGCCTTTTGGTTATTCTTAAAACTCTCCAAGTTTCTTTAAGGAATCGTTTTAACCTACTTGGCTTTACTTCATGATTTTCCATTTCCTCTTAACTACTGAGTCCATTTATAAATGTTTTTGTTTTTTTAAATAAAGAGAATAAATCAACCCAATAAGTATCCACTAACTAGTAGTTAAATTCCAAAAGTTTATAAAGTCCTATTTCTCTTAAACTAAAATGGTAGAACTATACAGAACTCTTGCAGATTTGCAAACTAGAATTGAACGAGCAAATGCAGTTAATATAGATCGTAATGTAGAAAATTATCATGCAGATATTAGCTTAGAAGAACTAAGAGAAGTATTGGGAGAACCAGGATTAGAAGTAGGAGGAATGAGTTTTACCAAACCAAGTAATCCAAGGTACAGAGAACCCCATTTATTTTTACATCCAGACCACAGAGAAAGACTTGTTCAACATTCTCCATTAGAAGTTGGAGTTACCAGAGACAATGTTTATTCTGTTGCCACTGCAGTTGAAGAGATTAGCCATTGGGTTTATAGTCAACAATATAAACAAAGATTTGGAAGGTGGGGTGAAACAGCAGCCACTGAATTAATTGGTTCTGTAGACAAATGCAACATTACTTGCTCATTCCCACTTGTGGGAGTTGGAGAAGAAGAAATCAGAAGAAGTTCATTCGAAGCAGATCAAGCCCCATTTGGAAGTCCATTAAGAACTCCAGAATATTTAATTGCACACAAACTAGGAAGAGGATTTATCGAACATTTAGATACCCTAGGACCAGATGCTGCCAGAAAAATGGTTCATGCATACCACTTAGAAGATAAAGAATTATTGAGATTCTTAATGTACGATGTAGGATTAAGAATTCCTGGCCTAGAAGAAAGAGAAGAACAACAAGTAATGCAACACCTTCAAGATTTAAGGATATAAGTAGAGTTTACTCCATAAACTCAATTCCAAGTTCATTCTCAATAGCTGACTGTTTCTTACTAAAATACTTATTCTCAGTGCCAAAGATCTGTTCTGAGTTAACTCCTGTAATTATTAACATAGTACGAACAGTTTTCTCCAGGTCTTTATAGATTTGCGCACCCCAAATAATTTTAGCACCAGCATCTAAACTTTCTGCAATTGTTTCAACAATCTTTCGAGATTCTTCTAAAGTTAAACTTTCACCACCAGAAATGTTAATTAACGCACCAGTAGCATTACTGATATCAACATCAATTAAAGGATTTTCTAAAGCCTTCTGAACAGACTCTTCCGCCCTATTCTCAGAATCAGATTCACCCATACCAATTAAAGCTACGCCACCTTGACTCATAATCGCTTTAACGTCAGCAAAATCTAAGTTAACTAATCCAGCCTTTGTTACTAGTTCTGCAATTCCCTTAACTGCATTAGTAAGAATTTCATCTGCAACCTTAAACGCAGTCTGTAAAGGTAAGTGGGGAGCAAGTTCTAATAACTTCTCGTTTGGAATTACAATTAAAGTATTGATACTCTGTTCTAATTTTTCAAGACCAATTAAAGCATTTTCGTGTCTGTGTGAACCTTCCATCATGAATGGCATGGTAACAATACCAACACTAAGAATTCCCATCTTTTTAGCTAAATGCGCAATGTATGGAGCAGAACCAGTTCCAGTTCCTCCCCCTAATCCACAAGTGATGAAGACCATGTCTGAGCCTTCTATTAACTTCTTCAGATCATGCTCATTTTCCTTAGCAGCTTCTTCTCCAACTTTAGGATTACTGCCTGCTCCAAGACCAGAAGTTAATTCCTTCCCAATTAGGAGCTTTTTGTCGCAGCTAGTGTAAAGTAAATCCTGTGCATCAGTGTTAATAGCAATAGTTTGCACTCCTTTAATACCAACTTCATTAATTCTGTTAATAGTGTTGTTTCCACCACCACCACAACCAATAACTTTGATTCTAGTTTTATGTGCAGCAATTAGTCTTTCTAGTTCTTCGTCAACGTCTAAATTGGCCTTTTTATGAGAAACTTCCTGTGCTTGAAAGTTGTTACTCTGTTGATTATTCTGCTGATTATTAAATTGATTAGAATTACTGTTCTGATTAAAATTATCCATCTTAGTTCCCCCACCTTTTTGAATGTATTTTTGAAACTAAGTTGCCTTATAAATATTATTATCCTCAAAAACCACAATACTAGGATATATCCTGTTTTGTAGTTTTTTTGTCAAAAGTTTAAGATTCTCAGAACAACTGGTTAAATTAATCTCATTGAATATTCTCTGTTAAAAAATAAAGAGTAAAGCTTTAATAAAAGTGTTCTTTGAAGAGTTATTATGAATATAACTTACAAAGAAGTTAATACAATTAATGAATTTATTGATGCGATTAGAATACGAGTTGATGTTTTCATTAGAGAACAAGGTTTTGAGCCAGGTTGGGAACCAGATGAAGAAGATAAAGTATCTAGACATTTCATTGCCCTAGTTGACAATAAAATTGTATCTACGGCAAGATTCAGAGAAATTAATCCTAACGAGATTAAAATTGAACGGATGGTAACTCAAAAAGAATACCGTGGGAGAAAAATTACTAAGAATTTGGTTTCTTTTATGATTAAAGAGATAGAAAAATTAAAACCAAAAAGAATCTGGTTAAGAAGTCAAGTAAAAACTCAACCTTTTTATGAAAAATGTGGATTTAAAACCATCTCCAAACCATTTGAAATGTGGAATGTTTTCCACATTGATATGGAATATTTAAAGTGATTCCCTCTTTTTTACTTTTAAAAAAAATCACCCAATCAATAACAGCCTTACTTTTTCTCTTCCTTAGCAATAGTTGAGAACTTAACTTCTTTCAACTTAACTAATTCAGTCAGCTTCTTACCAAGTTCTGAAGTAAATTGTTCAGGAAGTTGAATTGGCATCTTAATAGAAGCAATATCATCATCCACAGAAACTTGAATCTGAGAAAAAGGGATTCTTAAGGTGGAGTTAAGGAAAGTACTAAGCATTTCTGCTTTATCTGTAACCTTTCTCTTAATCTCAACTTCATAAACTACCTCTCTTCCCGCTAAAGGATTATTAAAGTTAACGATTACTCTTCCACCAGCAACTCTTGAAACAATGCCCCTCTCGCCATCTACATCTATTTGTAATCCGGGATGAGGTTGAACTTTATGTTCTTTAAATGTACTCATTGGAACAATCTTCATTTTCTTAACATCTCTTTTTCCAAACGCGTTTTCTGGAGAAATGTTAATTTCATACTTGTTTCCAACTTCCTTTTCTTCTAAACTGTCATCTAAACCAGCAAGAACTTGTCTCTCCCCAACACAAATAACCATAGAAGAAAATTTAGTTTTTTCCGTTGCAATACCAGAATTCTTAGCAACAGCTTCAACAGTAGTATCAAAAACAGTACCATCTGTAAGTTTTCCAGTATAATCTATTTCTATAAAATCATGAAGTCGAATTTTTTCTGCCATTTTGTTAATATTACCTCAAGCTTATTTATAAGCTTTTTTAGTCTCTAAGTAACTTCTTTGTATACTTGCGCCAAAGGAGGCACATTTTCTGATGATGTTCTCAAAATTTGTTATACACGAAGCAAAGCGAAGTGCTTGAGAACTGAGGAAAATAATTGTGCCGTGCCCAAGTATACAGATACGAAAATAATTTAGTCTCCAAGTAACTTCTTTGATTCTAAGAAGTAATCTAACCCAGAAACTAACGTAAATAAAACTGCAATTAACATTAACCACCATGCTGAATGAAGGTTCATGAGAACAGCCACAATAGCAATTACTTGAGAAACTGTTTTTAATTTACCCAAATTTGATGCTTTAATTACAATGTTTTTCTGTATAGCAACAATTCTTAATCCGGTAACTGCAAACTCTCGAGCAATAATTACAAATGCCATCCACGCTTCTACTCCATGCCCAATTAAGAAGATTAAAGCAGCCGTAATTAACAACTTGTCTGCAAGAGGATCAATAAATTTCCCAACATCAGTAACTTGATTTGTTTTTCTGGCAATGTAACCATCTAAAGAATCTGTTAAAGCAAGAGCAACAAAAACTACGGTAGCAACAATATTTCGATAAGGAAACTTAATGTAAAGAAATAATACAAAAACAGGGATTAATGCAATCCGTAACGTAGTAATAAAGTTTGGTAGATTCATTCTTTTTGTATAAACTCAATTATTTTGTTTGCAACTTCTTCTGCAGTTATTTCACTGGAATTAATTATTAAATCATAGTTTTCCAGTTTTCTGTGATCAGTACCATAAAATTTGATATAACGTTGAGCATCTCCTTTTTCTCTTTCTTCCGTTAATTTCAGGGTTTCTTCAACAGAAGTTGCAACCTTCTGGTTTCTAACGGCAGCAACTTCTTGGTTTTGTAAATCTTTAAATATTCTTTCCGCACCAATTTTGGGTTCAACATAAACATAAACTTTCTTTGATTCTGGAAGAAAAATAAACTGAGTTCTTCCTTCAACAACAACATTCTTACCCTGCTGTTCATATTCTTTTGCTTTCTCACTGGCTCTTTGATCAATCTCTTTATCAATGTTAATGTCATCTTTAGTAAGTTTTTGAAATTCTTCAAGAGCTATACTTTTTTCACTGGCCATTTCTCGCATAATGCCACCAGCATAAACTCTTTCGGCTTTAAGTTTCTCAACTAATATCTTTGCAACAGTGCTTTTTCCTGATCCAGGGTTTCCAGAAATTGTAATTATCATAAACTAAGAAAAAAAGAAATAATATAAAAAACTATTGCAACTGCCCCGCCATTGCTTCCAAAGGAAGGGACTTAAAGACAGTCATCAAAAAGATTAGAGCAACGATTCCCAAAATTGCAAATACCACTGCTGGAATAACATACATCAAAATAGCCCTCTTCCTTGAAATTCCCTGCATTTTCTCAGTTCCCAATATCAACAAAATCAGAGAATAAATCCCTGCAAAAAATCCCAAAAATGGAATCCAACCAAGAACATATGTTGGAGTATAAGCATAAACATACAGTTGATAAGATTTTGTATAATCCTCTTTTCCACCAAAGAGTAATATCCAGAGATGTAATAATCCCGCAACAACAAATGCAAGTCCCAGACTTAACACATAATACATAATAGTAGTTAGTATTGTTGGTACTTGAATTGCTTCTGTTGGAATAGTTGTACCAAATATCTTTTCAATAACCCCAATAGAATATGCAGGCATAACTAAATTAACTAAGTAAGCCAATAATGTGCTGAAGAAAGCCAATATTGCAAAATAAATGAATGCTTTCTTAACTCCTTTTTCTTCTTTAATATTATCAAAGAAAACTAAAGGATCGGTAAGAACATCTTTAATCTTGTTTATCATCTTGTTTATCATTGTCATTTTAAGTGTAAGAAAGAAATTATTGTTAATAAATTTATCTAATTATTAATGATCGCACTTTGCACGGCGCTCTAGATTTTTCCTGAAATACGAAAAAATGCGCCTCAATTGGCAAAAGAGCTCTTACTAAAATATACAAAAAATCATCTAATCTTTTCGTACTTACTATCCTTTAAATCAGAAACGTAATTCTTTGCCCACTGCTTAACCCAGAAGAAAGTTGCCTTGGTTAAACCCCATTTCTTAAATCTACGCATAGAAGTTGTTACATGAGTGTTTAAACATTTAAACTTCCCAGAATTTCTTTTCAAATCAATAATCAACTTTCTATGTTCCTTAACAACAATTTCAGGATATCCACCAACTTTATCAAAATCTTCTTTTCTACAGATTAATGCCCCACTGCAACCCTGATAAATATTAGCCCTATGATAAAAATTCTTAAACCCCATTGCAAAATTATACTTTGCTTTGTTTTCGTCAGCTCGAACTTTAGTGGTTGCCACAGAATATTTATCTGTAAAATCCGCATTTATTTTGTGTAGTACGTTCTGATCCAATAAAGTGTCAGCATCTAAAAAGAGAAGAACATCCCCATTAGCTTGCTTTGCTCCAAAATTTCTAGCAATGCTTACATTAGCTTCAGAAATGGAAAAATGTTTTAATTTCTCATTAACTTTCTTGTTAACAATTTCTTCTGTTTTATCAGTACAGCCATTACTTACAACAATGGCTTCATAATCTTGATAGCTCTGAGTTTTAATAGAATGTAATGTCTTAGCAATATAATCTTCTTCATTATTTGCTGGAATGATTACTGATATTTTTGGATTCATTTTAGTTTTATAATGTAAGGTAATTTGCTGCCCATAGCATTCCTGAATCACAATAAAATAAGGGGTTACTAAAAGGCTTTTCATTGGGGAAAAAAACTTCTAAATAATTTTGATGTTTTTCAATTAGTTCTGTATACTTATCTTGATATTTCTTAGCTAACTCTGGATCAACTTGTTGTACTAATTTAACGTACAACGGGCCCATGTGCATCCAAATTGAATCACTTTCATAATTTCTCATAAATATCTCTTCTGGAATGAACTTAACTTTATCTCTTGAAGCTGTGTACTTTAATGGAAATGGTTTATCCAGCCCTGCAGCAATAATTGAGTTTAATGAAGATTTTAACATCTTACTATCATTAATTATTCCAAAGATAAAAGGGAATAGATTTGCATCTCCAGCAACATAATTCTTCTTTGCTAGATCATCATAAAAGAATTCCCCACTCCAGAAGTGTTTTTTAATCATTGCAGTATAATCAAACTTTACAAATGGATTAATTAATTTCATAGAAGCTAAATCTCTCGCTAACATTGCAACCATGCAGTTATCATAACAAGAACTTTTTCTTACTGAAAAGTCTTTCATTGAAGAAACATGTAAGTCCGGTTTAACTAATCCAGTATGTGAATCAATAAACTCTGCAAAGAATTTCCTAATTTCTTTGTTTAAGAATGCTTTATGTGAATGGTAAGAAAAATTAGAAATCTTAATTGAATGGATTAACCAAGGTAGAGAATCAACTGCTTCTAAAGGAAAGTCGTAAGCTCTTCCTCTAGGTGTAATTGTAGTTGTAATCTTTTTGTATTTCTTGTATCTATTAATGGCATATCTTAATGTTTGGTGTACTTCATCAGTGTACTTTAACTTTAATAATGAAGCTGTACACCAGCCAAAGTCTCTTGCCCAGAATTGTGAAAAGTTTCCAGTCGAGGTTTGGAAATATCTGCCATTAAAACAATCTTTAACAATTTGTTGACAAATCTGTTCTGGAGTGCCTTCATACTTCTTTTTATGGAATCTACGTTTAAAACTAGTAAAAATTATCCTAACACCTTCTGTTATGTAAAATCCCACTCCCACCATATATAAATTAATTATAAGGAGTACTATATATATTTATTGTTGGTAATCATTATACTATTAGGAAGCATATTCTTTAATGTATCTTCTAACAAACCATTGGACAAAAATATGTTCCTCTTTTTTCACCTGGGCTCGTTCTAAGGCATTGTAATAGCTATTTCTGTTATTATAATGAATGTTTAATAAAGGAA
>Ga0233431_1003871_pt1 | contig 17059 bp, 22 predicted proteins | sample SI_118_April2016_FD_179867 | JGI IMG/M metagenome (GOLD analysis project Ga0233431, IMG submission 179867) | Seawater microbial communities from Saanich Inlet, British Columbia, Canada - SI_118_April2016_200_MG | ecosystem: Environmental > Aquatic > Marine > Inlet | place: Canada: British... | reverse complement strand
CCCAAGTAAATCACCTTTTTATTATCTAGTTTATACTAAACATATGCTGAAAGTTCTAACTAGCCATAAGGGTAAAACGAAAAGAATGTCTATATCTGAAGCAGTGCACAGCAAAACGCTAGCATGGATTGATGCAACTGTGCCAACAGCAGAAGAACTTGTAACTATCTCTAAATTATTTGGCATAAGTAAAAGTGATCTTGATGATGTAATGGATCAAGAAGAAAGGTCTCGCATTGAGGAACATGATCAATATAAGCTCATTATATTAAGAGCTCCAATCAAACTCTCAAAAAACGTTGGAACTACTCCAATTGGTATCTTCATAACTAGAAACAACATCCTAACTATTCACAAAAAAAACATCAAAGCAACTGTTGAAATACACAACAACTCTGAAATTCTTGATCACGGAGTACAATATTTTGTTTTAAAATTAATAGATAAAATGGTTTCAACGTACTTTAAACTACTACAAAACGTAGATGATGAAATTGAACAACTTGAAGAAAAAGTGTTTGAGCACAGTGGAAAACGAACTGCTATGCACATATTCCAACTTAAGAAAACACTTACTTACTTCCAACGGTCTCTACTTGCAAACAGAGAGACAATCTCGGACATCATCAAATCAAACATACTTCATCTAGATAAAAAAGATATGCTAAACTTCGGAGACTCACTAAATGATATACACCAACTTATTGATATGACAAACACACACAAAGAAATCTTATCTGGAGCGCTAGAAATACATGCCAGCACACTATCAAACCAAATGACTCTTGTGATGAAACGAATGACTATAATTGGTTCGTTTGTTCTTATTCCAACAATGATTGCATCGATATATGGAATGAACTTTGGCCAGCCAATAACAGGTGAATCTATTTGGAACATGCCAGAACTAGCTTGGGCATACGGCTATCCTTTTGCATTAAGCTTGATGGCTCTTTCCTGTGTTGCTCTTTATGCTTATTTTAAGAAAAAGAAATGGATGTAAAATGAAACGTCAACTTAAGATTCTTCTAACAACTGGAGCATTATTTACTCTTGCAGGAGGTTTATTTGGTCCACTTTATGCGGTTTTCGTTGAACAAATTGGTGGAGATCTTCTAACTGCTGGTGGGGCTTATAGTGCATTTGCAATTTCTGCGGGAGTTCTAACGCTATTATTCAGTAAATGGGAAGACAAATCAAAACATCAAGAAAAACTAGTAATTTTAGGTTATGCTTTGAGTTGCGTGGGATTCTTAGGTTACTTACTTATTCAGAAACCAATTCATCTGTTCGCAGTTCAAATTATCTTCGGCGTAGCAAACGCAATAAACAATCCCGCATATGACAGTTTATATTCAAAATTCTTAGAAAAAGGAAAATTCGCTTCACAATGGGGTATGTGGGAAGCAATGGTTTGGATTGTCTCTGGAATCGCAGCACTGGTCGGTGGTTTTGTAGCAAAGACTTATGGCTTTAGACCACTCTTCATAGCGATGTTTGCTATCTCATTAGTTGGATTAATTACAGTGAGTACGCTAGCAAGAAAGGCTAAGAAAGCATAGAAACCTTTTTAAACAAATAACCATAAAGTAGTATATAATGGAAACTGAACATATAGACCCAGATACTGGAATTGAAACTATATTAATAGAACCAAATCCAGAATTACTAAAGAAAGCACTAGATTCTAATCCTCGAGTTCATTATATCAGAACATCTAAAGAAATTAAAGAAAAACACGAAAAATTACTCGGAAACACAACACAGCAAGGTGTCTCGCTCAGAGAGCGCGAAGGACTTTACTGGTCAATTGTAGATGAATTAGCTGAAGAATTACACAACACACTGCCAAAGAAATCAGCTCTTTATACTTATCTAAGAGGTACATGTGCATCAATTGGAGAACCAATAGTAACTACAAATAAACATAGACCATATATTTCATCAATTGATGATGTTTTTAGAAACGGGTCTGAACTCAGTTTTGGACCTGAAGGTAAACCAAAAAACAGTAGACGTAGAGTCAATAAAGGGGAATTGTCGAGGAAATCTGAAGCAGACGTTAATAAAACAATCAATAAAAGCAGAACTAGCCAGTATGTTGGACAATATGCATACGCACATACTGAACACATACGTAACATAGTACCTGACGAACAAAAACAACTAATTCACCCAATAATTATTGCATACACATTTGATTGTGACACTATGAAAGAAGGTATGGATGTATACATTTTAGATGCTCTTAGAGAACGGTCTAATCAGAAGTAAGTTCTTTAATCACACCTTCGATATCAGTTAACCATTCTTTACTATCCTTCATATTCTTTAGCTTAACCTTACCTTGCTTGATCTCATCTTTACCAACAATCAGCGCATATGGAATCTTCATCTTGTCAACATATTGTAAGTTCTTTCCAATTGAACGCTCTTCCATCAGAGATATATCTGTCTTGATCCCAGCATCTCGAAGTTGCTTTGCAATCTTTGCACATTCAAACTCTGTATCAATCGGAACAACATAAACTTGAGTTACTGTCTTTCTAACTTCAGTTTGCTTTTCTTTCAAAGCATCATAAATACGAGTAAGACCAAAACTTATTCCCGTTGCTGGCTCATCACGAGCACAATACAAATTAACTAATTTATCAAACCGCCCGCCACTTGTGACAGATAATTTAGTTGGTCTAGACTTTAGATAAACCTCAAAAATAATTCCCGTATAGTAATCCATGCCTCTTGCAAGAGTTGGGACAAATTCTGCATCTTTAACACCCATTTGCTGAGCATATCTCAATACTTGCTTAACATCTTCAGGCATATCTCCCCGAAGTTTATCAAGAACTTTCCTTGCATCGACACCCATTTTCCTAGCTTCTGCAATAACGGCAGTCTCACCAATCTTATTTAACTTATCAAGAATCATAATTAAAGGCATTCGTTTGTCTTCAGGGATCTTCGCATCCGACATGATCTTATCTAAGAACTTACGAGAATTTATTTTAATTATAATAGGTAAACCAACACTATCAAAGAACTCTTGAACCATTGCAAGATATTCTGCATCTGCCAAAGGAGAACTAGAACCAATCACATCAACATCACATTGTATAAACTCGCGATCTCGATTTCCAAATTCTTCTCTCCAAACATTACCAATTTGATACCGCTTAAATGGAACAGGTAACTGATATTGAGCAAAAGCTCTGCACATTGGAACTGTAAAATCAAATCGAAGTCCCAGTTTCCGGTCTGCTCGATCAGTAAGTGTGAAAATCTGCTTGCCTACTTCAGAACCACCTGCACCTTTTGCGCTAAATGTAGATAGCATCTCCATTGCAGGAGTCTCAAGTGGGGAAAAGCCATACTTCTCAAAGATATTCTTAAGCTTATCAATTAGCTCTTGGCGGATTATTTGCTCTTCTGGCAAGTAATCCTTCATACCTTTTGGCGTTTCTATACTAGACATAGTACTAGCGTTACTTTGCTTATTTTTATTAGTTTTCATTTTCATCCACTTCTACAGTTTGACGATAAAGTATTAGTAACTCTGAGGAGCCATTTTCTACCCGTTCTAATCCTTTGAGAAAACATTGTTGAGCTCTCGGACACATATTATACAATACATCTACAGTAACAGCCCACGGATCTCCCAACTTATCTGTCTTAGTAAGAATATAATCCCGCATAATCTCAAGTAATTCTTCAGACATCATCACCCACCTCATACAAACTTTGTCGAGCATCAAACAAAGAGGATCTCTGCAAGATACTTCCTTTCTTCATAAGATCTGAAAGAATATAACGAACTGCTCTTGTTGTCAAACCAAGTCTCTGAGCTAGCTGTTTCTGCGTAAGAGGTTGCTCACTAAGCAACATAAAAATGAAGGAGCGGGGGCTGGGATTTGAACCCAGGTCGACCGGGCCACAGCCAGCCATTCTAGACCGAACTAAACTACCCTCGCCATTATTTTTCTTGATAACTAGCTCTGTGGGGTAAAACACCTAAAGAACCTTCAAGAACCTGACAACTAGCAACGTCTTCACATATGGGGACAATCACTTTGTTTTGTCATTGGTATTGGCTAAAATCAGTGGTTTAAAAGAGTTATGTTAGCGGAAATCAAACAAGCTTAATATCAAGGTTTTTCTTATATCGACCAAAATAAGTTATCTTTAACCAAGTCTGGATCGCGTATTTAAATTTGTCTTCCAACGTATCCGGAATAAGTATAAAGTTACCTGTGCCTTCCAACTTAACAGTTTCGTGGGGAACATCAATAACTCGACCTAGATATCGATTAAACTGCCCAATATACTTACGATCATTCTTTAAAATTGCATGTCCAATAGGTAAGTAACCATCGGGCATTTCTCTAACTTTTCTGATAGGCACTGAAGTTCCACTCATATTAACTGTCTAGTACTCGTCTTTTAAGCTTTTGGGAATGCAGGGGATTGAACCACAAGACCCAACTTAACTGTTCGATTTAGCATCTCTAATATCGGATATGACTTAATATCTGCAATGCCAAACAAACCAGCGAGCTCATCATAAAGGAACTTTCTATAACTCACCATGTTATCGGTTGTAAAACTAAAAAGCAACTGCGATGACCCAAATGTTTCGTACATATATTTGATATAGACCTTGTTGCTAACAACTGAAGGCAACTTCAATATTTTTTCGTACTTGAATTCAACATCTGCAGTAATCTCACACATTGCTGCAGTAGGCCAGTGCTTTGGTGGTATATTCTCCCAGTTCCGTTTGAAGAAATAACCCATTATAATTCCACTATCTTTCAACTTTTTAACTCGTCGATAAACTGTCGGTTCTCGAAGACCTACTTTCTTAGCAATATGAGACAAAGGTGTATGTGCATTATTTCTCAAAACATATATAATCTGAAAATCAATATCATCCAACTTCGGCTTTAGAAAATCATTAGTTTTGTATATATTTCTCTCTTCTAGGTGCGTAAAACTAACTAATCTTGTATCTGTAGAAGCAATCATATCTTTTGAGGTCCGTCTTATCTCATGGACAATCTCAAATAAGTGTTTAAATGACTTGGCACGTAAACGAAGTACAAAAGTCACTTTTTTCTGACCAATAAAATATATTGTCTGAATAAAATTAAGTGGCGCTACTAACTTTTTGAACTTCTCAGCATCTCGCTGGTTATTTAGAGACACTCGCATAAATGCCGTATATATACTCAGCTGAGGATAATTAATAGAAACAACAAACTTAGCTAATTTATTTTCAGAAATGTACTTCACATGTTTCATGAACCGCTTATATGAATAATTAGATTCTTTGGCAAGATTCTGAAAAGATATATCTTTCCACAAGCGCTGTTTATACTTAAAGTGATTTACTTCACGCATAGTTTTGTCAAGATATCTGTCTGAAACTTTCACAATAAATAGTAAATACTTACTGAACTTTTTAATAATTTCTAAGATAATAGATCATTAACTCAATAAACATACACTTTGTCAGATAAAATTGATAATTTTGCTATTTTTCTAGCTAATGAAAAACTAATTAACTTTTACGCTATATCTAGAAGATGATTAAAGCAGTTATATTTGATTATGATCTCACTGTTGCTAGAACTCTAAGGATGTGATTAGGATTACTCAGATACTACTCTAAGAAATATAAAATCAACTTGTTTTGGTTAATCTGGAACATGCCGAAGTTCTATGGTATGTCTCTAACTGATGGAAAAGGAATTCTTAAGAAACACCTTAATATTAACTTAGATAAAACACATTTTATTGAATATCGTAAAGAATACAAAAAGCGTACTAAATACATCTCAATTAATTCTCCAGAAGTTTATGCTCAACTGCAGAAACAAGTAAAAATTGGAATCATCACAAACGAACTCAAAGACTTAGTTAAACTCATATGCGACCAACACAAACTTACCTTTGATTTTATTGAAGATACATCAAAAGGCGACACAAAAGTTGGTCTGCTTAAAAAAACTGCAAAGAAGTTGAAGCTAAAGCCAGCGGAGATATTGTATGTCGGAGACCACCCAAAAGACATTATTGCAGGCAAAAAAGCAGGTACAAAAACTGCTGGCTTCAAAACAATTTTACATACACACTGGCAACTTAAGAAAGAGCATCCAGATTACATCTTACATACACTAAGTGAGCTACCAGACTTAATCGCAAACTAAATATAGTTTCTAGGATATACTTAATATGATAATTAGGAAAGCAAATTTAGCTGATAGTAAGAAGGTTTACGTCTTACATTGTAAAATGCTGGCTGAACTTAACAAAAAATTTGATGAACGATACAAAAAATTACCTGAAAACGAATTGATTAAATTAATGCGGAAGAGAAACTTCCACTTTCTTGTTGCTGAAGACAAAGGTAAAATTATTGGATTCATAAATACATCAATACATAAACAAGATGAAGAAGTAAAACGCGCATACATTAATGGAGCATTTGTTGTAAAAGAATATCGCAGACAAAATATCGCAAATAGATTACTAAATAATATAATCAAAATTGCTAAAGAAAATAATTGTTTTGAAGTTAGATTAAGTAGTAATGTATTAAATACGACTGCAATTAAAACTTGGCCGACTATTGGATTCCAAGAATATCATATTGAGTTTAGGAAGAAACTAAAATGATAAAGATAAGGAAAGCTACAATAAATGATCTGGAATCTGCTTCAGATATGTATATTAAATTACTAGAAAGCGTAAACAAGTTTGAGAAAGATATGCATACTAAGGACAAAAGAGGTCTAAAGAAAGAGATTGTTGAAGAATTAGGAAACAAAGATATCACATTTATTTTAGCTACAGATAACAATAAAGTTGTTGGGTGCCTACAAGGATCAATATGCAAAGCTCCTTGTTATAATCACTACAAGAAACTCAGCAACATAAATTGGATATTCATAGAGAAAAAGTATAGAAAACAAGGACTTGCACAAAAACTAATAGCTCAGTTCATTAGCCTACTTAAGAAAAAAAACGTGTCTGTTTTTTACACTGATGTGCATGTGAAAAACAAAGCGTCCATAAGCTTAAACAAAAAATTGGGATTTAAGGAATATCATACTGAATTCAGGAAAGAAATCAAATGACTTTCAATGAAGAGGTAGCAAAATTATTCTTTGACTTAGCTGATGCTTTTGAGCTTAAGGGAGTTCCGTGGAAACCACAAGCATATCGTAAAGCTGCTTTTGCAGTTAATAGTGTTGAAGATATTCGCAAGATCTACAAACGTGGTGGAGTTGAAGAACTAAAAAAAATCCCCTCAATCGGAGGTGCAACAGCTGCTAAGATTGAAGAGTATATCAAAACAGGTCACATAAAGAGACGCGATGAAATGATGGGCAAGCTACCTGAAGGTATTACGGAGATTATGGAACTTCCAGGATTAGGACCGAGCAAAGCAAAGCGACTTTACAAAGAACTTAAGATTCGAACTATGGCGCAACTAAAGAAAGCAGGAGAACAAGGAAAAATACGATCACTAAATGGATTTGGAGAAAAGTCAGAAAAAGAAATATTACTTGCAATCTCACTTGGTCTTAAAGCCAAAGATCGCCAACCAATTGAAAAGATTCAGCCAATTGCAGATAAACTTGTAGAGAAAATAAAAAGATGGCCAGAAGTTATTAAAGCAGAATATGCAGGATCACTTAGAAGAAAGGTTCCCACAATTGGAGATATTGATATTATTATTTCATCTAAAACACCAGAAAAAGTTACAGCCAAGTTTATCAAACTACCACAAGTAAAGAAAGTAATTGCACAAGGAAAAACTAAGGCCGCAGTTTGGTTAAAGAACAACTTTGAAGCAGATATTCGTGTTGTTGATGATTCTTGTTATGGTGCTGCATTACAATACTTTACTGGACCTAAAAACTTCAACATCAAAACTAGAAAGATCGCAATCAAAAAAGGTTACAAGCTATCAGAATATGGTTTATTTAATCGAACGACGGGGAAGATAATTGCAGGCAAAACTGAAAAAGAAATCTTTGAGAAACTGGGCTTACCTTACATCAAACCTGAAAAAGAAAGGGAAGAGTTTTCTAAAGAGTGAAAAGCTTTTTCTCCCTTATCTGTTAAGTATAAGTAATGGTCTCCCATATAAGGTACAAGTTCCGCGACTTTGCAAGAAACAAGAAACTTGTATGTTTTTTGAATTGTCTCTTTTCTTGCTGAAAGTAATAATGATTCAATCAATTTAGACACTGAAATACCATATTGATACTTAATAAAATCATTATTTGCAAGTCCTTTTGATTTTATTCCTCGCAGTTTTGCTTTTAACAATCTATCTAATATTCTCTGCTCTAACGTTTTTGTCATTAACTAGAAAGTAAGAAAACATTATAAGACTTTCAATCTCATCATGAAAAACTAACGAATTTCAGATAAAATAGATCTACCTAAAATTTTGCGGCCAGAATAAGTTGAAGTACGCTCCTTATTTACTGGAGCATACTCACGATTATGCTTGTTACAAAAAACATAATCTAAACGAAATCCCATAACTGGCCGTAATTGCGCACCATCATCAAAAACGATCATATCTACTCCACACATTTCTTGAATAAGAATTTCAATAATACACTTATGATTAATGAGACTATTTGCTAAAAAATCTGCTTTAGCAAGTCTAACTTTTTCATCTGAAAAAGGTGGTAAAATCATACGTGTAAATAAAGTATGTGGTTCCAAATCAATCACTGGTGGCCGCTCCAATAAAACATGCTTATTAAACTTAAACACCCCACTAATTCGACGATATTTACGTTTAGCCTGCTCTCCCAATTTTTCTAAACTAAGTGCAACGATTTCATCCATACTACTACTCAGAAATGCAGTTTTTAAAACTTACTAAACAAACACTTTTTAAGTTTTTATAATTACGATCGCTATGGAAGAAGTACTTCAAAATACCCTACTCTCAGATGCAGAATTAGAACAGCGAATAGAAGAATTCAAAGAACGAGTAGAAGTTAACCCCTCACTTGGAGGTCCTTGTGGTGGAGGAGCATGTGGTGGTCCGGGAGGATCTTGTGGTGGTGGTGCTTGTGGAGGAACACAAATACTCCCTCAAAACAAACCATATTTATTATTAAACAAATAAATACTTTTATTCTCATTTTTTCCATTTAGGTATGGATCATCCAACAAAATATGTTTGGAAGTTTGAACATGAGGGTCAAACTATTGAAACTACATTAGGTGCGGGCATTAATGGAGATATGTGGATAACTCAAAAGAACCTAAATACATTAGCTACAACTGGTGCTTCATTTGAACAAGGTGCTAGCCGCAAGTTCTTCGTCTCAATTCTACGATATATTAATCAAGAAAATCTGAAGAAGGTCTGCTTACCAAATGAGGGTGCCAATTTATTAGAACGACTAAAACATCTTCCTAAAAACCAAGGTAATTTTACACTCAGTGAAATGCCACCAGAATTCGAACTAAGTGAAGACGAATCTCGATTTAAATGCCCAATCTCCCGAAGCTACGAAAATCTAAGCACACATGCAGTAAGTAATGATGAGTATGAAAAGACGTATATTTTTGTAGACCAAAACAAAGACTTAGTACTAAGACGTACTTTGGGTGACGAAAGCCTTAGAAAGCCAGTTATATTTCCAAAAGAGCAAGTACCGGAACTTATGTATGGAGTTTTCTTCATGGCATCATATGGACTCGTACGAGTATCTCATTCTTTAATAAAAGACCGACTAAAGTTATTTTTAACGGGAGAATTTGGAAAATCATTAGAAAATACATTAAGGGATTTATCCATATTTAGAAACGAACAATAAATCAGCTAAATACTTTTATTCTCAATTTACACTTCTTAATCATGCGACAATCTATAGCTATTGGATGGTATTCTCGACCAGATGTAATGAAAGAGCTAGTTAGAGTTAGCAAAGATCGAGAAGTTGGTATCCAATTACAAGGTGAGCGTTTTGCTAAGCGCCCAGATATCTTACAGTTCCCAAAGGAAGTTGAAGCAATGTCTAGAAAAGGTGCAACTAGCTTCCACATATCCCAAGAAAGATGGATGGATCCAATGCAACTATCTTCATCATCAACAAGAAGAGAACTAACAAACTTGCGAACTGGCTGGGACTTGATTATTGATATTGACTGCCAATGGTTTGACTACGCAACACTTGCGGCACAAACAATTATTGAAGCTCTTGAAGTTGAAGGAGTTAAATCACAGATCAAATTTTCAGGTAACCGTGGTTGGCACATTGCAATTCCATTTGAAGCATTTCCAGAAACAATTAACAAACAAGCTACACGAGAACTATATGAAAAAGCTAGCTCAGCAATACTACAATATCTAAACAACAGAATAAACAAACAACTCTGGGTAAAAATTCGAGAAAAAGAAGGCGATGTAAGAAAGATCGTCGAAAAGATTGGTAAAAAACCTTCAGGAGAAAACATCAGCCAATATATTGGTTTAGACATGGCGCTTGGAGCATCAAGACACCTAATACGAGCACCACACTCACTACATGAAAAAACAGGATTAGTAAGCTTAACTATCAAACCAGAACAACTCAAAAACTTTGATAAAGAAGATGCTCGCCCAGAAAACATTGATGATCTCCAAGATTCATTCCTAAATCCAAACAACGTTGATCATGGGTGTGCACTTGAACTTCTATCTGTCGCACTACTCGAACAAAAAAACAGAGAATTAGCTAAAGAAGTTAAAGAAACAACAAAAAAGATTGTAGAGATTGAAGGTAAAATTCATGAAAACAAATTTCCACCCTGTATGAAAACAATCCTTGCAGGTATACAAGATGGAAGAAAAAGGGCGCTCTTTGCACTATTTAATTTCTTAAGATGTTGCAACTGGAGCTGGGATGAAATTGAACAAAAAGTTAGAGAATGGAACAAAGATAAAAATCTCGAGCCACTAAAAGAAGGTTACCTACTAGCACAATTCCACTGGCACAAAACAAATACAGACAAAGTTCCACCACCAAACTGCCAAGAATACTATAAAGAAATTGGAATATGCAATCCAGATGATACATGTAATAGTTTAAAAAATCCATTAAGCTATGTCAAACGTATGTCCTTCAAAGATAAAGATACTAAAAAGAAGTCAACAAAGAAGAAAACGACAAAGCCAAGCAAATCAAAAGAAAGCTCAACCCACAAAGAAACTTCCACCCAAAAAGAAAGTAAAGAGTAAATATATTCTCAAACTAACAAAACATCTTAAACTAAAATCTGAACACTTCTTATGGCATTAGAACCCTTCACATATGAAGACATTTATGAACTTCTTAGAGCTGAAAAATTCGCTACAGACTTAGAAGAAATACCAAAAAACGATCTTGCTCGGATTAAAGCATATCTTAAGTCAAAAGAAGAGCTACTCAAAAAACAAGAAGATGCAACATCAATTTTAAGTTCTCAAAAAAAGATTAGAATACAGCAAGAAATTGATAATGCAATCCGCGCACTTAAGGATCTCTATGAAATCCGAGAAAAGAAAATTATAAATCGATCAATCTACGGAACGCGTACGGGTTCTCAGTTTAAAGACACAACAAACATGTTAGCAAATGAAGTAAACTTGTATGAACAGCTTTTGACAGTCTTACATAATCAAAAAGAAATATTCTTTAAGATGATTGACAAAGCAACACCAACCAAAGCTCCAGAAGCTACGCAAAAAGGAGAAGAAGACCATCCAGAAAACAAATCAGATAAACCAAAAATTGTTTTTGTAGATATAACTTGTATCCAAGATTGTCCAGAGATGTTTGGTGAAGATCTTGAAAAATACGGACCATTTAAGCCAGGTGAAGATTGCAAATTACCTGAACAACTATGTACTATATTAGAAAATCAAGGCAAAGTTAAACGAAAACAGTAAGCTTTTTAATGCCTTAGAATTCCTTGTACTATATGAAATTCCCAAAAAGTGTAGCTAGATACTGCCCACATTGTAAAAGTAGAGCTAAACACAAGGTTACACAAGCAAAAACTAAACCAAAACCAAAGTCAAAGAAACACGGTCTTAAATGGGGAATCCGACAATTTTTCCGAGTTAAAGCAGGATATGGTGGCATGCCACGATCTAAACTTAATAAATCAAAGCAAAGCCAGCACATTGTACTAAAATACACATGTGAAAAGTGTAAAAAAGCACACATCCGAAGCTTCAACAGAATGAAGAAATTCTCACAGGTATAATCAAAATGGTAAAAGATAAAGGTCCAAGTTCAAGTTTCTTGAAAGTTAAATGTAGCAAATGCAAAAACGAGCAAACTATATTCAATAAAGCATCAACAAAAGTAAGGTGCTTAGTCTGTTCTGAAGTTCTAGCAGAACCAAAAGGCGGAAAAGCAAAGGTCTCTGCAAAAATTATTAGAGAACTAAACTAAAGTCTTATAAACGTTTATTCTTGGATATTTTATGGTCTATTTAAAAAAAGGCGTACCTTCTGTCGATGATTTACTAATTTGTACAATCGAACGACTTGCACAGCATGAATGTTTTGTAAAACTTGATGAATACAAAGACACTGAAGGTATGATTCATACATCTGAAATGGACAGAAGAACGGTCCGTAACATGCGAGTTATGCTAAAACCTGGCAGACAACTTATATGTAAAGTAATGGATGTAAATCCAAATCAAATTAATCTATCCATCAGACGAGTAGGTGAAGGTCAAAGAAGATCAAAACTACAAGAATGGAAAAACGAAAAAAGAGCAGACGATCTACTTCAGTTCTTTGCTAAACGAGATAAATTAGAACTTGAAGATCTATATAACAAATTTGATAAGATTGTTGAGGAATATGGTGGAATCTATTCATTTATGCTAGAAGTTGCTCGCCTGGGTGAAAACGCTCTTGATGAACTTGATATTAAAAGCAAAATTGCGCACGAACTATTTGGACTAATTCAACAACGAATCAAACCACCGAAAGCAACGATCCAAGGCGTATTACACATGCACTCAAACAAAGGTGATGGTTTACTTGCAATCAAAAAAGTTGAGAAAGAGATTCAAAAAATCGCAGACAAGAATGAAGTTGAAGTCAAACTTAGCTATTCTGGAGCACCAACATATCAAATATCACTTTCAGCTGAAAATAAAAAAGACATAGAACAAACAGTTGAAGAAATAATCGCCAAAGTTCAGGGCTTACTTGGAGGCAAGAGTAACGCTGAATTTATAAAGTCGAAAAAATGAGGATAAAACATGAAAGATAATTGGATGATTCAAAAAAAGGCAATTAAAACTAAACTTAAAAACGCGGTATTAATTGTAGGCTTACCAGGTATTGGTAATGTTGGAAAAATAACTGCAGACTTCTTAGTTGACGATCTTAAAGCAACAGAAGTTTACAAAATTAGCTCATCTTTCTTTCCACACTCTGTATTCATAAGTGATGATAGCTTACTGGAAATGCCGACAGTCTATCTGCACATAGTTAAAGCAGGTGCAAAAAGTAGCAGAGATATCATTCTATTAAGTGGGGACATACAACCAATGGATGAACAAGCAAGCTACAAGTTCTGCGATAAAATACTTGACCTTGCTCAAGAGCTTGGCTGTGGTGAAATAATCACCGTTGGTGGAATCGGTCTTCCTGGAGAACCAAAAAAACCACGAGTCTATGGTGTAGCAACAAGCAAAGCAACAAAAACTGCTTGGTCTAAAGCAAGTAAGTCTGTACACTTCAAAGATAACAAAGCAGCAACGATTGTTGGTGCAACAGGTCTAATGCTTGGCTTAGGAACATACAGAAAAATAGAAGGAATCTCCCTTTTAGCAGAAACTGTTGGACATCCATATCACTTAGGACTTAAAGAAGCTACGGAAGTTCTTAAAATCATAGAAAAGAAACTAAAACTTAAAATCAACTTAAACAAGATCAAGAAAGAAATCAAGAAAACAGAGATCGAACACTCAGAACAAGCTAAAGAATCACATGAAAACGTTCTGATGAAAAAACTAAAGCGATTCTCTGGAGAAACCCAAGTTGATACAAGTTATATTGGTTAAAAAATGACTCTAATAGGGAGTTTTTTCTTTTAATATACTCATTAAGTCTACTTTTTCATCCATTACAGAAAGTAATTCCGCTCTAGAGAAGTGTTTATTAATGACATCTAAATCTAACATCATTCCAAGCAAAGACGTTCCATTAGGTAGAACATTAATTACAACTTCATGGCGCGGTTCTGAAGAAGTGGATTCTGCCGATTCGCCACGATGTGGTAGATTAATACGATTACTGCCACCGCGAGGCTGATTATATAACATTGCAAAACCATTATCATATATAATTAAGGTATCATATTCATCTGCAGTAGTTGGTCCCTGTTGATGAACACATTCTGATTTTCTATACAGGTGTCCCAAGAACTTAGCAGTAACTTCATATACACCATAAACAAAATCATGTTTAGAAAAATCTATTTTTATAGGTAAATTTACCATATAACAAAAGATAACTTTGATTTAAAACCATTTCAATAGTCAGTTAAACTCTTTTGGGGCTTCTTGAACTCTGGCTTAACTTCTTCCTTTTTATCTTCTTCATGAAAGATAGCTTTACCATATTCTCCATCATAGCCGGGCCTGACTTTAATATCGCCCTTTCGGTTCTTGATTATGTATTCTGCTAACTCAGGATCAACTTTTGCTAACTCTTCTTGCGTTGCATTAAGCAAAATATTAAACTCTGAACCAAACACCTCGATGAACTTATCATATGTTGCGGTGTTCTTCTTTGTTGCTACGGCCCCACCGTTTACTCCGGAAATCAGGTCAGAAAAAGGAAGTAACTTATAGTGCTTAGCTGGATTTGGTGGGATATAACCTTCTGGACGATCTGCTAGCTCTTCAACTCGATACTCTACACCTAAAGTCAGGGGTTTGCCACATACAGGACAGATTCCATTGTGCTCACGTGACTCTTCTGGAGAAAAAATCACACCACACTTAGCATGGCCATCAAAATGATATCTACCGTATGCAGGATCAACTTCAATTGTTCCAACATAACCTTCACGCGTTCGGATTGCTTTAATTAAATTCTTGTAAGTTAGGTTCGGTAAATCAAACAAAGTAGCTTCTCGACCCATTCTCCAAGGCCAATAACTATGCAAGTCAGAGAAAGATAAAATAGTATAACTATCTAGTTCAGATATACGCCAATTCATCGCTGGATCTGAAGATATACCCGTCTCAAAAGAGTATATGTGTTTAGTTTGATCACCAAATGCTTCTTTTACTGAATTAAAACCGGACTTAGAGCCAAGCATACCAAACCAAGGGGTCCATATATGCGCAGGAATAATCTCAATATATTCAGAAATATTCTTAAGGGCCTTTGTAATTTCTATTGCACTCTTACCAAATATCGGTCTGCCATCATAATCAACTCTCGCAAAACTCGTGAAATACGCAGTAATCTTATCAACAACTTCCATACTAGGGGCAAGAATAACAAGATGAACTCTACGACCATTATTATCCTGACGATACATTAGAGAAATTTCAACTGAAAGAACAAATGGAAAACCTGACTTTGTTCGGTATATGCCAGTTCCATCATCCGTAAGCTCTTGCTTAAGTTCCTTTTGCCATTCGGGATGCATAAAATCACCTGTTCCAAGCAAAGTAACTCCTTTTATTTTTGCGTACTTTTCCAAATTAGCAAGTGTCAAATTCTTAGATGTTGCCCTAGAAAATCTACTATGTATGTGCAAGTCAGCAATGTATTGCATAGCTAACAAATCACATAAACATTAAAACAATTATTATAGTCCATCACTCTGCTGTACCATATGTTGACTGGTCTATAGTACATAATCCATATGTAGAACACACACCACTCTGGCAAGACCAACCATTATGCGCAGCATTAAGTGGAGTCTTACATGGATAGTTATTTGGTATACGTGGGACACAAACCCCAGTAGTAAAACTTCCAACAGCTGAGCAATACCATCCCTCATCACAATCACTACTTTTCTGACAAATCTCAACTTCACGAATATCTGGTACGCAAATACCAATACTACCTTCCAAATAGCTATAACATTTGTTGCTTTCACAAGTTATTGCTACCGGCGCACTGCTTGCAGGTAAACCACATTCAACACCATTGGGGATCTTAGATCTACAAAAACCTGGTTGCTCACAGTACATATCCCACTCAGAAACGTCCTTAGTTTTACTATTACAATCTGCATAAGTTACACACTTCTTCATACTTTCAAGAACCGGCATTACAGAAATCTTCTTGTTAAGAAGTTGAGAGTGCAAGTAACTTAATGTAATTGTAAATCGTTCCTCAAAGTCATATGCAACATCTTCAACAGTAAAATCACAGTTTATGAAACCTTCACCAGCTTCATCCAAGTTTAGTTCATTTGAACTACAACGCTCAATAAGCAAGTCTCCAGTATAAATATCATCACCAATAGTTATCTTATCTATAGCAATATTCTTCCAAAATTCATTATCTAATGCATCACAATCAGTATCAATACTATAAATATCACCATCTCCAACAATCTCAAACTCAATGCGAATGCCAACAGAAACATTGTTATTACTTTCTGCATAACTCACTACACCATTATACAATTGATTAATCTTAGTAACTTCAAGTGGGCCACTAGTTGTATCTATGTGTGGCTCCCCTAATGGCTCACATATATCACTCTCTGCTGCTTCCCTACTAACACATAAATCTGCAACTGCAGTGGTTTTGTATGGATAACATACATCAACTGCAACTGAAACGGGTGAGTCTTCAGTCAACATAGTTGAACCGGAATAAGAAAGATCATAAAACGAAATAAACTCGATACCACCTGGAATAAAACCAGTTTCTGTGCTCAGACGCTTTGTTAAAGTATCTGCATTATATTGAATTGGCTCTTTATCATAACCAAAAGTTTGCGCATTGCTTAAAAGAACTCTAACTTTTCCTTCATCAATATTTTGCTCACCATGG
>Ga0233431_1003870_pt1 | contig 17063 bp, 7 predicted proteins | sample SI_118_April2016_FD_179867 | JGI IMG/M metagenome (GOLD analysis project Ga0233431, IMG submission 179867) | Seawater microbial communities from Saanich Inlet, British Columbia, Canada - SI_118_April2016_200_MG | ecosystem: Environmental > Aquatic > Marine > Inlet | place: Canada: British... | reverse complement strand
ATGCAGCGGGTGAAGGGGTTTACGGCGTTGATGCCGAAGGGGGGATCAGCTTCTGCAACCCGGCCGCCCTCAAGATTCTGGGCTACGACTCTGACGAGGAGCTGCTGGGCAAGAACCATCACGAACTTTTACATCATACCCGGCCGGACGGCAGCCCCTTCCCGGGTGAAGAATGTCCTTTGAGGGAGGCGCTCACTTTGGGCCGGCTGGTGACATTGCAGGATGACCTTTTCTGGCGGGCTGACAATACGTCTTTTCCGGTGGACGTGAAGAGCAATCCCATTTTAGAGGACGAGGAGGTGACTGGGGCCGTCATTACATTCATGGACATCACGGAGCGCAAGGCCGCCACCGAGGCGCTTCAAAACCAGTTGGAAAAACTGGCAAAAGCCCGCCGGGCCATGCTCAACATGATGAAAGACCTGGATGAGGAAAAGCAGAAAGCCGAAGGGGCCACCCAGGCCAAAAGCGATTTCCTGGCCAATATGAGCCACGAGATCCGGACCCCCATGAACGCCATCATCGGCATGGGCCATCTGGCGCTAAAGACCGATCTGGACCCCAAGCAGCACGACTACCTGGTGAAAATCCACTCCAGCGCCCAGGCCCTGCTCGGCATCATCAACGACATCCTGGATTTCAGCAAGATCGAAGCGGGCAAGATGGATATGGAAATCATCGATTTCAGCCTGGACCAGGCCCTGGACAACGTGGCCAATCTGGTGGGGGTCAAATCCCAGGAAAAGGGGCTGGAGCTGTTGCTGAAAGTGGATCCGGATCTGCCAAACGACCTTCAAGGGGACCCCCTGCGCCTGGGCCAGGTGCTGGTCAATCTCTCCAACAACGCGGTGAAATTTACCGAAGAAGGGGAGATTGTCATCTCCGCCGGTCTGATGGAAATGGTGGATGGACAGGCAAAGGTGCGGTTCGGTGTGCGGGATACGGGCATCGGGCTCACCGAGGAACAGCGGGGGAAACTCTTTCAGGCCTTCAGCCAGGCCGATGCTTCCACCACCCGTAAATATGGCGGCACCGGGCTGGGGCTCACCATCAGCAAACGCCTGGTGGAGATGATGGGGGGCGAGATCTGGGTGGAGAGCGAACCCGGGGTGGGGAGCGAATTTATCTTTACGGCCATGTTGGGTGTGGGGGAGGCTCAACAAAAGGAGACCTTACAGCCCGACCCGGATCTCAAAGGGATTAAGGTGCTGGTGGTGGACGATAACGACACCAGTCGTGAGATCCTGGATGGCATGCTCTCTTCCATGTCCTTTGACGTGACCTTGGCTGCCGGTGGGGAGGAAGGAATCAGCGAACTGGAAAAGGCGGACCCGGACCATCCCTTTGACCTGGTGTTCATGGACTGGAAGATGCCGGGGATGGACGGGCTTACGGCTTCCGAGAAAATCAAGAATCATCCCGGACTCACCCAAAAACCCAAAGTTATTATGGTCACCGCATATGGGCGTGAAGAGATCATGAACCAGGCGGATCGGATGGGCCTGGACGGATTCCTCATCAAACCGGTAAACCCTTCCATCCTGTTTGACGCCATTATGGCGGCCTTCGGAAAAGAAAGTGCCTCCGCGGGACGCCGCAGACGGGGTCCGGGTGCCGAACCTGAAGGGGCGACGCATATCAGGGGCGCGAGAGTGCTGCTGGTGGAGGATAACGAGATCAACCAGCAGGTGGCCCAGGAAATCCTGGGAGGGGCAGGTCTTACGGTGACCGTTGTGGGAGACGGAAAACAGGCGGTGGATGCGGTGCAGGCGGACAACTACCACGCGGTACTCATGGACGTCCAGATGCCGGTCATGGATGGATACACGGCCACCCGTGAAATCCGCAAGGATAAAGGTTTTGATGATCTGCCCATTATTGCCATGACGGCCAGCGCCATGGCGGGCGACCGGGAAAAGGCCCTCGACGTGGGCATGAACGACCACGTGGCCAAACCCATTGATGTGAACCAGCTTTTCTCCTGTCTGGCCAATTGGATCAAACCGGGGGTGCGGGGGTTTGAACCCAAGGCGGATACCGCCCCAAAAACCCTGGAAACAGCCCCCACCCCACCGAAAGATCAGCTTCCCGAAACCATTGAAGGCATCAATATCAAAGAAGGGCTCATGCGGGTGGGGGGCAATGAGAAACTCTATCTCAGTATCCTCATGAAGCTTCGGGACGACTATGCAAAGACCGATCAAGAGATCAACGACCTGCTGCAATCGGAAAAGGCCGATGAGGCCGAGCGTCTGGCCCACAGCATCAAAGGGGTGGCCGGAAACGTGGGGGCAGGCCCGCTTCAAGAAGCGGCGGCCGAACTGGAGCATGCCATCAAGGAAGGCGAGACGGATACCTACGAAGCGAAACTTTCCGCCTTTGGAAAAATACTGAAGAATGTTATAGTGGCTTTGGGGGTGCTGGGTGGAAAAGAGAAAGAAGCCTCCGATTCAGATAAGGCCGGCCCTGATGCCACCCCCGATGAACTGGCAGCCGCGCTGGAAGGTCTTCTTCCCCATCTGAAAACCCGAAAGCCGAAACTTTGCAAAGAGGACATGTTGAAGATCAAAGAGCTCAAATGGCCGACTGCATTCAGCATGGAAATTGGCGATCTGGACCGGCTCATAAAGAAATATAAATTCAAGAAGGCCCTGCCCCTGGCGGAGTCCCTTCAAGCCAAATTGAAAGAATAAGCGACCGTGATGAAGGAGATGCAAATGCCTGGTTTTGGAAAAGATAGCGCCGGAATATTCCGCCCTTTATTGATTTGTGTGGTATTCTTTTTCGGCTTTTTGGCAGGGGGGTCCATGGCTGTGGCAAAAAACCGCCCCGCACCCGTCAAGGAAATCACCGTGGCGGTGGGGCAGGATACTGCCCCGTTTTACTTCAGGGACCAGAAAGGGGTGACCGACGGATGGCTGGTGGATCTCTGGCGGTTGTGGTCCCAAAAAAGCGGCATCAAAGTCAAATTTGTCCTGGCCCCCTTTGGTGAAACCCTTAAGTTGACAAAAGAGGGGAAGGTGGATGTGCAGGGCGGCTGTTTCTTCTCTGAGGTCAGAGCGAAATATCTGGGCTATGTCACCCCCCTCATCAAAGCGAATACCCATTTCTTTTTCCACAAAGACATTTATGGCATTAAGACCCTGAAAGATCTGATGGGGTTCCGCATCGGCGTCATCAAGGGAGATTTCGCCGTAGACTATCTGCGAACGAATCTGCCCGGGGCCGCTCTTGCCGAGTATGTCAACAATGGAGATCTGTTCGAGGCCATTAAAAAGGGGGAAATCCGTGCATTCGTTATCGATACCCCCGTGGGCCTTTACTTCCTCAAAAAAATGCGGCTCCTTTCAGACTTTCGATATTTTTCGGAGAAGCCCCTTTATACCAATGACTTTCAGGCCGCGGTTAAAAAAGGCGATACGGTCTTGCCGCCTGTCATAAAGTCAGGTTTTGACAAGATCTCCCCGGAAGAGAAGGTGCAGATCGAACGGCGCTGGATCGGTTCAAAACAGATCAAGACCGAAGGGGTGCTCACCATTGCCTGCGATCGGTACTACCCGCCCTTTACCATGCTGACCCCATCGGGTCAGCCTGCGGGAATCCTGATCGATCTCTGGCGTTTGTGGTCCTCAAAGAACTTACGGAAAATCGAATTTGTTTTCGGTGACTGGAAGGATTCAGTCCAGATGGTCAAAGACGGGAGGGCCGATTTTCACTCGGGCCTGTACAAAACCCCGGAGCGGGAAACATTCCTTTCCTTCTCAGCCCCCGTTTTTCCCGTTCAGGACAGCCTGGCCTATAAATCAATCCGCAAGCCCATGACCCTTGAAGAGCTTTCCGGCGATCGTGTCGGTGTTATTGCCGGGACGGGAGAAGAAAGTCAGCTTCGTGAACAGTATCCTGATATTATTCGTGTCCCTTACAAAGGGCACCGAGAACTCATAACGGGTCTGCAAGATGGCGATGTCGTGGCGGCATATGACACCGGGGTTACTTTGCAGCGGGTCATTGAAGACCTGGGATTGCAGGGGGAAATTCAGGTTTCCATGGAAGCCACCCCTATCCGGACCCTTTTTGCCGGTGTTTTAAAAAAAGATGCGTTACGCTTAAAATCCATAAACAGTGGCCTTTCCGAAATTACGGAAAAGGAAATTCGGGATGTGGAGGCCCGCTGGGTTTCCAATCCCGATTTGCGCCAGTATTCCGGAAAAGCCCGACCCATGGTGCTGACCTTCGAGGAAAAGGAGTGGCTCAAAAAACATCCCCATATCCGCCTGGGTGTGGATCCCAATTTCATGCCTTTTGAGGCCGTCAGTACCGGAGGGGAGTACGAAGGGATTTCCGCCAGCTATGTGTCCGTTATAAGCAAGAAACTGGATGTGGAGATGGCGCCGGTGAAGGGTTTGGGTTGGCAGGGTGTCATCGATGCCGTGAAAGCCGGGGAACTGGATGTTCTGCCTTGTGTCGCCAAATCGCCGAAACGCACAGAATTTCTTCAGTTCACACGCCCCTATCTGGATTTTCAGACTGTTGCCATTACCCGCAAAGACGCAAAGTTCATTGCCGATATGAAAAGCTTGAAAGATGCCAAGGTGGCGGTGGTCAAAGGGTATTTTGTGCAGGAGATGCTGGAACAGGATTTCCCTGAAATGAAACTGGTTTTGGTAAACGATATAGAACAGGGCCTTAAGGCGGTAGCCGAAGGAAAAGCCGCGGCTTATGTGGACAACTCGGCTTCGATTGTATATGCCATGAGCAAATTGGGTCTGACGGATCTCAAGGTGGCCGCCTCGACAGGTTACAGTTCAAGCCTGCGTTTTGGCGTGCGCAAGGACTGGCCTCAACTGGCAACCATCCTTGACAAGGCCCTCAATTCCATACCTGAAGAAGAGCGGCGGAACATCGCCAACCGCTGGATTAACGTGCGCTTCGCTCAGCGCACCGACTGGGCTTTTTTGATCAAAATAGGGATTGCCGTTGCACTGGTTATCGGATTGATTTTGACCATCATCATCATCTGGAACCGGCGCATGGCTAAAGAGATGGTCCAACGCAAACGGGCGGAGGAACGATTTGAAGCCATTGCCGCCAACACACCGGGGGCCATTATTCAACTGAAGTTTAATGACGAGGGGATCCCCGAGTACCTCTACCTGAGTGCCAAAGCCGAGGATTTTTTCGGTATGCCGCCGGAACAGGTGATTCAAGAAAAAGAACGTCTCCAGTGGCATCCGGAAGACCGAAAGAGAATGCTGGAAACGGTTCCCAGGTTGACCGCGGCCGGAGAAGACCTGAACCTGGTGGGCCGCATACAACCTGAAGGGGAAGAGACCCGATGGATTCGTCTTAACGCTTCCCCCAGCAGTTCGTCTGAAGGAAAACTTATTTATAACGGCTTTATTCTGGATATTACGGAGCGGAAACAGGCGGAACTGGAATACATCAGAAGCGAGCGGAAAATCAAGGCCATGAGCCAGGCGGCGGAAGATGCCATGGTGATGGTGGACGGAGAGGGCAAAGTATTGTTCTGGAATCCCGCGGCGGAAAGGCTTTTCGGCTTCACCGAGGCCGAGGCCATGGGGATGGATTTCCACCAGATGGCCGCCCCCGGTATGTATCACGACAAAATCTATAAGGGCCTGAAACATTTTGCCAAGACCGGAGAAGGCGGTGTCCTGGGAACCACCACCGAAATAACCGCCCGCAACCGAAAGGGTGATGAGTTTCCGGTGGAGGTAACCATCTCGTCCTTTCAGGTGGATGATGAATGGTTTGCGGTGGGCACGGTGCGGGACATCACCGACCGCAAGCAGTCGGGAGAGGCCTTGAAAAAAAGCGAAAGGCGGCTCAAAACAATCCTGGAAACAGCCAACGACGGGTTCTTCGCGGTAGACAATAACCAGGAAATAATTGAAGCGAACCCCGCAATGTCCAGAATTTTGGGCAGAGAACCAGAAGACATTACAGGGAAAACCACTTTTGATTTTGTTGACGAAGAAAACAGGAAAATATTGCTGAAGCAGATCGAGATGCGAAACCGCGGGGAAACCGGTTCTTATGAGATTGCCCTTTCCCACCCGGATGGCAGTCATGTATTCTGTCTTTTTAATGTTAGCGTTTATTTCGATGAAAACAACGAAAAAGTCGGTGCCTTTGCCATGGTGACCGATATTACCGAGCGCAAACTGGCGGAAGACCGCCTGCGGTTCACCCAGACCACGGTGGATAAGGCAGCCCTTAATATCTTCTGGGTGGATCCGGAGACCCATATGTTTACCTATGCAAACGATGCGGCCTGCGGTTCACTGGGTTACACCCGGGAGGAGCTCATGGGCATGAGCGTGTTTCAAATCGATACGGCATTCAACGAAGAAAAATTTTCCGGTTTGATGGATGTCCTCCAGGCCAATTCTCACGCTGAGACCGAAAGCGTTCACCGCACGAAAGACGGACGCGAGCTGAAGGTGTCGCTTTCCATTGTACTCACCCAATTGGAGGGCCGTCGGCTTATTGCCATCTTTGCCAGGGATGAGACGGAGAAGAAGCAGGCGGAAGAGGCCATGCGGGAGAGCGAGCGGAAACTCAAAAACATCCTGGAAACCGCTGATGAAGGCTTCCAACTGGTCAATGCCCGCCAGGAAATCATCGATCAGAACCCCGCCATGTGCCGTATCATGGCAAGGGAAAAAGATGAGGTGATCGGTAAAACCATTTTTGATTTTGTGGATGAAGAGAACAAGAAAATCTTTCTGGAGCAGATCGAGCTTCGAAAACAGGGCGTTTCCAGTGCCTATGAAGTGGCCCTTTCCCGCCCGGACGGCAGTCACGTTGACTGCCTTTTGAATGTGTCGCCACTTTTTGACGAAAACAATGAGAGAATCGGTGCCTTTGCCATGGTCACTGATATCACCGAGCGCAAAAAAGCCGAGCTGGAACTGAAGGAACGGCTCGATGAGCTTGAGCAGTTCAGCCGGCTGGTGGTGGGCCGGGAGGTGAAAATGATCGGTCTGAAAGAGGAAGTCAACCAGCTTCTTCTAAATCTCGACCGGGAAGAAAAATATGAAATTGTTCAATAACCGCATATTCAACCCCCAAAGACTGGAGGCAATCCATGAACGAAAAAATTGACGGCAGCAGTGTGGAGATAGATGGCGATCTCGCAATCCAAATTCTGGATCAGCTTCCCACGCCGGTCATGGCGGTGGATCTTGATCTGAATCTCATTTTCATGAATGATGCGGGTTTAAAGCTTGCAGGAAAAGACTGGGCGGAAATCAAAGGGCGTCATTGTTACGAGATTTTCGATTCCCTCCACTGCCAGACACCGGAATGCCGGATGAAACAAGCCATGGGAGGTTCCGATACCTGCACCGTTCGCAATGAGGCAAAGATCGATGGAAAATCTATTCCCATTGAATACACTGCCGCAGTCTTAAAGGACAAAGCGGGAAATGTCATCGGCGGGCTGGAATACATCCTCGATATTACCGAAAGGGTGCAACAGGAGAAAAAACTCCAGGAACAGAGCCGCACCATTATGGAGATATCGACCCCGGTCATCAAGTTGTGGGACCGGGTCATCATCCTTCCCGTGGTGGGGGTCATCGATTCCCTGCGAGCCCAGCAGATGATGAAGACCATGTTGAAGAAGATAACGGAAACCCTGGCCAAGGTCATCATTCTGGATATCGCGGGGGTGGCCACGGTGGATACGGCGGTGGCCAACCATCTCATTAAAATCGCCAAAGCCACAAAACTCATGGGGTGCCGGTGCATTGTTTCCGGCATATCCCCCGCCGTGGCCGAAACCCTGGTTCAACTGGGCATAGAACTGGGAGACGTGACCACCAATTCAAACCTTCAGGATTCCCTGGCCGATGCATTTGCCATATTGAAACTGGAAGTGGTCCAGACGAAATAAACGGCGTTATTTTTAGATTAAACCGGGCTGGAGAAGATAAATATGGAAGATGTTGAGAGTTTTTCCGCACTGGGCATGCACACGGTCGGCGGCTTTCTGGTGGTACCCGTCAACGCGGAGCTGGATGATAATTACGCCTTGGGGCTTCAAAAAGCCGTCCTTCGAAAAGTAAACGAAACCGCTGCCAAGGGCGTGCTGTTTGATGTTTCCGTCCTTCGGATCGTTGATGCTTACAGCTTTTCCGTTCTGACGAATACTGCAAAAATGGTATCCATGCTGGGCGCCGATATGGTGTTTGTGGGCTTTCAGCCGGGTGTTGTGTCCGCCGCGGTGGATCTGGGGCTCGATCTCGGGAATATTCCAACGGCCATTACCATGGACGACGGGTTCGCGTTTTTGAGGAATCGTGCCGTGAAACGGTTCGGTTCCAGGAAACCGGAATCAGGGCCCTGAAATGGGTGACCCGGGAGATATTTTTAATTGGAGAATAACGGCATTAGTGAAGAAACCATCATCGATCTGGCCCAGTTGTCGGACCATGCCCAGGTGGTCTACGCCGTCCGGCACCTCACCGCCCAAATGGGATTTGATGAGAGCCAGCAGTACCTGATCGCCACGGCCGCGTCCGAAGCCTCCACCAACGTGATTCGGTATGCCGAAAAAGGAAGGGTCAGGCTCAGGGCTGTTGAAGATGGGGAGCGTGTTGGGTTTGAATTTAGGGTGGAGGACCATGGCCCCGGCATTGAGAATATCGATGCGGCCATGGAAGAAGGGGTCAGCAACGGCCACGGTCTGGGGCTGGGGCTCTCCAGCATCAAAAGAATTATGGACGAATTTGACATTCAATCGAAACCCGGGAGCGGTACGCGGATTGTTGCCCGAAAATGGAGACGGAATGCTGAAGATTGACACCCATTTGTTGAAGCGCTCCCTCACCGGTCCGGAGGAAGAATGCGGCGATGCGGGGGTCATACGGGTGACCGATGACGACTGCTTTCTCGCTTTGATGGATGTGCTGGGCCATGGCAAAAAGGCCCACCAGGTGGCGGAAATTGGGGAGCGCTATCTTGAGCAAAATCATGGCTCCGATCTGGAGGAATTGATGAACGGATTGCACGCCAGTTTGAAGGGGACCCGGGGGGCCGTTGCCGGCCTCTGCCATTTGAACCTGCTGAACGGCGAAATGAAATTTGTGGGCGTGGGGAATATTACAGCGCGGTTGTACGGACCCTCCCCCGTGACCTTTGTTTCCCGGGACGGCGTTATCGGGTACAGAATGCCCACCCCCAAAAAACAGCGGGCAAAAGTGTCTCCCGGGGATATTCTGATTTTGAACTCCGACGGGATAAAGGAACGCTTTGATCCGATTTTCTACCCGGACCTTCTGAAGGGTTCAGCGCGGAAAATAGCGGCGGATCTGATGGACCGGCTGGGCAAGGACAGCGATGATGCATCATGTATTGTATTGAGGTGTGAGCCATGATTGAATTAGGGACTATTTCCGTGAAAAATGCCGAAACGTTTTCTGATGCCAGGCGCAAGATCTTCAGACTGACCGAGGCTCTGGCGTATGATGCCATGGATGCCACAAGGCTGGTGGCGGCTTTTTCCGAGCTTCTGAGAACCGACGTTCGTGATATCTTTGATGTGGATGTTGCCATCGGTCTTGAAGACCGTGATGGGCGAATCGGTTTGACGTTAAGATTCTCATACGGTCAAAACGAGTCGATTGCGTCCCAGGGTGCGCCCGTTTTCGATGTTTTTGATGTGGGTAACGGGGAAGGTTCCGCACCAAAGGTTTTTGCTTTCAAATATTTGTCGAATCCCGGCTTCACCCCTTCGGAGCATTTCCTCGAAACCGTGCGGAAAAATCTGTCCAAAGCGTCCCGGGGGGAATTGCTGCGTGAGATGCAGGAAAAAAATGAAGCGTTGAAAAATTCCACCGAGGAGATCGAGGCCGCCAGAGATTCCGCCGAACAGGCCTCCGGGGAGCTTCAGGAGCAGCTTGGGGAGTTGGCCGAAGCCAGGCGCGCCATGCTCAACATGATGCAGGACCTGGATGAGGAAAAGCAGAAAGCCGAGGAAGCCACCAAAGCCAAGAGTGATTTCCTGGCCAACATGAGCCACGAGATCCGGACCCCCATGAACGCCATCATGGGCATGAGTCATCTGGCACTCAAGACCGATCTGGATCCCAAGCAGATCGATTACCTGGTTAAAATCCACTCCAGTGCTCAGTCCTTGCTGGGCATCATCAACGACATCCTCGATTTCAGCAAGATCGAAGCCGGTAAAATGGACATGGAGGTGATTGATTTCAGCCTGGACAAGACCCTGGACAGTGTCTCCACTCTGGTGAGCGTCAAATCCCAGGAAAAAGGGTTGGAGCTGCTGATGAAAGTGGATCCGGAACTACCCAACGACCTCCAGGGAGATCCCCTTCGCCTGAGCCAGGTCCTGGTGAATCTGTCCAATAACGCGGTGAAGTTTACGGAAAAGGGTGAGATTGTCATTTCAGCCGCCGTGATGGAGACCATGGACGACCGGGTAAAGGTGCGATTCGGGGTTCGGGATACGGGGATCGGGCTCACCGAAGAACAGCGGGGAAAGCTCTTCCAGGCCTTCAGCCAGGCGGATGCTTCCACCACGCGGAAATATGGTGGTACGGGTCTCGGGCTGACCATCAGCAAACGGCTGGTGGAGATGATGGGCGGCGAGATCTGGGTGGAGAGCGAGCCGGGGGTGGGGAGTGAATTTATCTTTACGGCGGTTTTAGGTGTTGGTGAGGCTCAAGAAGAGAGGATCCTGCAGCCCGACCCCGATCTTAAAGGGATCAAGGTGCTGGTGGTGGACGATAACGATACCAGTCGCGAGATTCTGGAAGAGATGCTCACCTCCATGTCTTTTGAGGTGAGCCTGGCGACGGATGGCTTAAAAGGGCTGGCAGCGGTGGAAAAGGCGGACCCGGACAGCCCCTTTGACCTCATCTTCATGGACTGGCAGATGCCGGGTATGGATGGGCTTACGGTTTCGGAGAAAATAAAAAATCACCCGACCCTCACCCAGATACCCAAAATCATTCTGGTGACCGGCTACGGGCGCGAAGAGATCATGAACCAGGCGGAGCGGGTCGGTTTGGACGGATTCCTGATCAAGCCGGTCGCCCCTTCAATGCTGTTGGATGGCGCCATGGCCGCCTTTGGGAAAGACAGCGGGTCCGGACAGAAACGGCGGGGGCCGGGCGTTGACCCCGAAGGGGTGGAACATATCAAGGGCGCTCAGGTGCTCCTGGTGGAAGACAACGAGATCAATCAGCAGGTGGCCCAGGAAATTCTGGGGGGAGCGGGTCTTAAAGTCACCACCGTGGGAGACGGACAGCAGGCGGTGGATGCGGTGCAGGCGGATAACCACTACCAGGCGGTGCTCATGGACATCCAGATGCCGGTGATGGATGGATACACGGCCTCCCTTGAAATCCGCAAAGATAAGCGTTTTGCCGATCTGCCCATCATTGCCATGACCGCCAACGCCATGGCCGGGGACCGGGAAAAGGCCATCGATGCCGGCATGAACGACCACGTGGCCAAACCCATCGATGTGAATCAGCTTTTCTCCTGTCTGGCCCAGTGGATCAAACCGGGAGAGCGGGGATTTGAACCCCTCGAAACAGCACCTGCCCCATCTGCTCCCCCTGCACCGCCCAAGGATCAACTTCCCCAATCCATTGAGGGAATTAATGTGGAAGAAGGGCTCATGCGCGTGGGGGGTAATGATAAACTCTACTGCAACATTCTCATGAAACTTCGCGACGATTATGCCAAAACGGATGCGGAAATCAGAAGCCTGTTGCAGTCGGAAAAGGTTGATGAGGCGGAACGTCTGGCCCACAGCATCAAAGGGGTAGCCGGTAACGTGGGGGCGGGCCCGCTCCAGGAAGCGGGTGCGGCTTTGGAGTCCGCTATCAAACAGGGCCAGATGGATGCCTGTGAAGAGAAGATTTCCGCTTTTGGGAAAATCTTAAAAAGCGTTGTAGAGGCCTTGGGGGTGCTGGGTGGAGAGGAGACGGAAGCGGTTGGTTCGGAGAAAGTATGTGCTGAAGCAACCCCCGAAGAATTGAATGCGGCTCTGGAAGAATTGTTGTGCCACTTGAAAACCCGGAAGCCGAAATCGTGCAAGGAGGCCATGGCAAAGATCAAGACGTACCAATGGCCGCCAGTATGCAGTATGGAAATGGTCGATCTGGAGCGGCTCATCAAGAAATACAAGTTCAAAGACGCGCTGCCCCTGGCAGAGGCGCTTCAGACCAGATTGAAAGGTTAGGAAGGATAGACATCTACTCAGGCGGTTTGAAAAATCTTTGGAGAGCTTTGGTTGTAAATTGTCTGGTCGTACCGACAAAGTGGTTGCAGAAAATCTGAATATACCGAAAAATAAGCTGATATAATTCTGTATAATATCATCGCATGAAACAAAAACAGCCCCAAAGAGACCAATGAAAAGGCAGAGGCAATACAGCCGACCTTGTCTTAAAACTGCGCGGCATCATGTTTATTGCCATCCTCATAATGGCCGTCATGTTACTGCTGAAGCTGTTCATCAAAACGGATGAAGCCACGTTAGAAATGTCCCTCTTTATAGGGTTGGCGTTACCAAGAATATGAAAAGCAAGAAGTGCTCATTGTTGGTGATGCTCCTGAAAACATCCAGATACCCACGCAACCCTTACCATACAAATTGTGCGATGAGTCATATTGTATGGTAATATTCTATTGACTTGAGTTACCATACACATTACCATTATCCATACTTTGTATGGTAACGGAGATTGAAATGGCGATAAAGGGTGTATTAAAAGAAGAATTAGAATATTCAATAAGAATGAAAAGGAAATATGAAGAGGAATTGCAAAAGCTTCCTGTGGGAAGCCTAATAAAAAAGAAAATCAAGGGCCATGAATATTATTATATTGTGATGCGTGAAAACGGAAAAGTTAAGTTTGTTTACAAAGGAAAAAGGGTGTCCGAGGCCTCTATTGAAGAGTACGCAAGGGCAAAAGAAATGCGTGCAAAATATAGAAAACTTCTCTCTCAGCTTAAAAAACAGATAAAATTTCTAAAAGGTGCATTGCGTGGACAAGAGTCAATATGACATTTGCCTGGAGGTATTAAAACGTTTGGATGACTCAGGCGTGCTGTCCAATTTGCCCTTTTGCCCGTCTTCCACGTTGTGATAACAGGCACATAGCACACTATGCACCTGCTATCACGCCTTGATGACGAACAAAAGTTCTGCACGATATGCGTATATTATTTTCTTCCAGTTCCCTAAGATCTGGCAAGGCGCATCCGCCAGAGCATATTTGTGGATATGTGCCGGTGGATGCAACACAGCAGACGGGCCAAAGGACAAGCAGGATTGTGTATTTATTTTTTGCCGAGTTCCTAACTTCTCTTGAGCAGCACACAAAGAATGCTGAGGGCTTCAAATATTTACTTTTTTTCGGAAAGGTATGGTTCACCGCGGAGCCTCCGGGGAACGCGTTTGAGACGAATTTGAAATTAGGTTAGCATTTCGAATGGTTGGAGAAACTAAACCTCTATCATTAGGAAGATACGAGCCATGATTGACAAGAAGAAAGTAATTTTTCTGATTTGCTGGCTGGCGCTCTTGCTTTGTACTACCCAATTGCCTGCTGCCGGAGGAGCGGCCCCCGTCGATCTCACCCCTCAAGAAAAGCAATGGCTACAGGCCCACAGGACGCTTAACGTTACCGCTGCGAGCATGCCGCCTTACGCATTCATGGAAAACGGCAAAGTTCAAGGCTATACCATAGACCTTATAAAAAAGATGGCTCGTAAAATAGGAGCTACCGCTAAGTTTACCGTAACGTCCATGAAAAAAACCCATCAGGCCATTAAGGATGGGCGAGCCCAGATTGTTCTAAATCAGGGCTATACAAAACAAAAAGAGCAATACCTGAGTTTCAGCGGACCTTTTGTCGAGGTGAAGTTTGCCATTTTTTCAAGAAAAAGCGGTAAGGGTTTGAATGGCCTAAAATCTCTTCAGGGAAAAACGATAGCTGGCCCCCCTGGGTATTTTTTGTTTGCGGTCCTCCAAAAGAAGTACCCCAAGATTAAAATCATCCATTCAAAGGATTTGGCGGATGCTTTGAAAATGGTATCAGATGGCAAAGCCGATGCCGCCATCATGGAACAAAGCTTGGGTCAATACCTACTTGCTAAACTATTTTTCATGGACCTGCGCATAGGCGGATTCGCAAAGCCCTTCGGAAATAGAATGCTGAGAGCCCACTATTGGGCGGTAGCCAAAGATCTACCCATATTGAAAACCATCCTTGACAAGGCATACAAATCCCTGACCATAGGTGAAAAACAAAGGCTTTGGGACCATTGGTTCCAGAGTGATCCCCATAAGGAGGTGATGCCTGATACAACTAAGAAACTAAAGTTGACTGATATTGAAAAAGCCTGGCTGGACACCCATCCGGTTATTACCGTCCACAATGAATTGAACTGGCCCCCATTTAACTATAACGTAGATGGCGAACCCGCTGGTTTATCGATTGATTACATGAACCTGTTAGCGGATCGAATGGGTATCAAAGTAAAGTATATTTCCGGTGAATGGGGAGAATTGCTGGATCAGGCGTTTAATAAAAAGCTGGATGTGATGCTCAATATTGTCAAAACGCCAGAGCGCCAAAAGCACCTCCTATATACGGATAGCTATGTAAAAAACCCGAATGTCATCATCGCCGGAAAAGAGAGTTCCATTTCCAATACCCAGTCATTATTTGGGAAAAAGGTCGCTTACACGGAAGGTTTTTTCTACGATGAAGTCTTAAAAACAGCATTCCCGGAAATTATAAGGGTTCCAATGAAAGACACCCTGGAAACCTTAAAGGCAGTTCAATTTGGCAAAGTAGATGCTGCTCTTGGCGAACTGGCCGTTGTGAACTATCTGATACGAGAAAATTTTCTAACGGGTCTTGCCGTTAAAGGAACCTTTGAAACGGGTAATCCTGAAATTGAAGAATTAAACATTGCCGTTCGTAATGACTGGCCGATTCTGGCAGCAATTCTGGACAAAGCCCTGTTGTCGATTACACCCGACGAGCGCAGGCGCCTGAGGGAACGCTGGATAAGTTCAGGAGCGGGTTCGCGGAAGGTTGTTGATCTTACCGATGAAGAAAAGGATTGGTTGGACCAACACCCCGTGATCCGCGTCCACAACGAAACCGCCAGTCCGCCCTTTAGTTTCGCTGAACATGGCCGCCCCAAGGGATTTTCAGTCGACTATATGCGGCTTCTGGCAGAAAAGACCGGGCTCGATGTGGAATTTGTCACCGGCCCATCCTGGGATGAGTTTATGGCCATGATGAAAGCCGGTAAACTGGACGTCATGACCAACATCGCCAAAACACCCGAAAGGCAGGAATACCTGGCATTCACCCCCCCTTATGTGACCCTGACCCAGACCCTTTATACCCGCAAAGATTTCCCGCGGGTTACCTCCATAGAAGACCTTTTCGGTAAGCGGATTGCAGTACCCAAAGGGTTTTACATCGCCGAATTGCTCAAGAAATACCCCCGGGTGGAGGTTGTGGAGGTTCGGGATGTGGTTGAAGCCATACAAGCGGTTTCCGTGGGCAAGGCCGACGCCCTCTACGATATCATGCCGGCCATCAACTACCTGATGAACAAACACCAGATTACCAATCTGAAGGTGGGTGGGGATATGGGCATCGAGGCCGGCCGACCCATGCCGTTGCATCTGGCCGTGCCCAAAAAAGATGATGCCTTAACCGGAATTCTGTCAAAGGGAATGGCGCAGATCACAGATGAAGAATTCCAGGGCCTCAGCGACAAATGGTTGGGAAGCGCTGAAACCGCTCGAACAAACGAGTCTCCGGATAAGGTGCCGCTGACAAATGCAGAGAAAAAATGGCTGGAAAAGCACAAGGAACTTCGGCTGGGAGCCGATTCCGCATGGCCACCATATGATTTTTTCGATGCATCCGGAAAGCAGAGGGGTGTTGCCGCGGATGTGATTGCTTTGCTGAGCAAGCGCTTGGACATAACGTTTGACCTTCTCCCCAATTTGACCTGGACGCAGGTTCTCGAGGCTGGCCGTGACCGCCGCCTGGACGTCATTTCCATTCTAATTAAGACACCGACAAGGGAAAAGTATCTCAAATTCAGCAAGCCCCTGCTAAACAGTCCCTATGTCATCGTGACCAACAAGAATTTCCGGTCTGTGAAGAACTTGGGCGACATGACCAAAGACAAGGTTGCAATGGCAAAAGATTTTGCCATTGTCGAACTAAGTCGCAAGGCGTTCCCCGATCTCAATATCATCACGGTTAAAACGCCTCTGGCTGGGCTGGAAGCGGTCATGAGCAACCAGGTAGACGCCTATGTGGACAACCTGGGCGTGGTTGCTTATTTAATCGAGCAAAACGGGCTCACAAGTTTAAAAATCGCCGCCCAGGCCGGAGTGAAGTCGCAGCCTTTACACATTGGGGTCAGGTCCGACTGGCCTGAACTGGTTAGCATCATCAACAAGGGATTGGAGTCCATCACCAAAGCAGAGATGAACGCGATTTTACACAAATGGATTCCCATAACAATGGGCGCGGCCAAGTCGGAATCTGACCTGCCCCTATCTTTTGGAAAGTTGGTTGGCTACGCCGGGGCCACTCTTATCGCTATCATTTTACTCGCTTTGGTTTTCCTTAAATTAGGCAAACAAGAAAGTATGCTGGCCGGTTTCGGTTCGCGCCGTTTTCGGTCTATCGTTATCGCCGGTTTGTGCTTCTTCGTGCTTGTTGTTGCGTCGCTTGGTTGGTTTGCTCTAACGCGCATCAAGTCCGCGGTTTTGCAGGGCGTGGAGCAAAATCTCAAGAGGGTGCTGTTGATATCGGAAGAGGGCCTCGGCGTTTGGGAGGCTGACAGAAAAGCATTTATGAAGCAACTGGGTCGAGATCCCGAGTTGGTGCGACTCGTGGAAGAATTATTGATGATTTCCCCCAATCCCGAATCTTTGTTGACGTCGAAAGCCTTGGAGGAAGTCCGCCACTACTTCAAGAACAATAAAGACATTTTTTCCAATATAGGATTTT
>Ga0233431_1003865_pt1 | contig 17084 bp, 10 predicted proteins | sample SI_118_April2016_FD_179867 | JGI IMG/M metagenome (GOLD analysis project Ga0233431, IMG submission 179867) | Seawater microbial communities from Saanich Inlet, British Columbia, Canada - SI_118_April2016_200_MG | ecosystem: Environmental > Aquatic > Marine > Inlet | place: Canada: British... | reverse complement strand
AATGAAAAAACTTCGGGAATGAGGACCAATAAATCTGGCACCGGCATATGCGTCAACGGCATCCAGTGAACTTCCTCCGTAAAGAACATCGCCGAGATTAAATATGATTTCAGCGCCGCCATCCGACGGAAACCGCAATGTGCTGCCCCGCTCTGATTCGCCCCCCTGATAATCAAGGTATGAATAGCTGCTGATATATTTTCTTAATAAGATATGTGGCTGATCGATTCGGAGATCCATAAACGATTATATTCTTTGATAACAGAATATTCAATGCTATATGGCATGAATTATAGAGCAACCTGCTTAAAGTCACAATCTCATTTTTATGCAAAAGCAGATTTTTGCTGAGAACCCATTGTTTCGTTGAATATCGATATCTCAAAATGTGACGAATGAGTGCCCTTCCAGATACAAGAAGCACTTTCGCAGTATTCTAAACCATTATGACCATCCAATTTCGACGAGTATCATCGAAGGGTTAAACAACAAGATTAAAACCCTTCATAAACAGTCATACGGATTTAGAGACATTGAGTTTTTCAAACTTAAAAGAAAAGCAATTCATCGTGCAAAGTATCAACTATGCGGATGAACCTTATTTTTTATGTGTTCATTGACCACTGTTCCATCTGATGGAGTAACTGTTAATTTGTATTCTGAACTTTTATGAAAATGGCATAAAAGAATAATATGCGAAAATCCATCAAGATCTCTCAATCCTTCTTGAAATTCAGGATAGATTATAACAATTCCATTTTCTCCTTTTGATTTAGAAGGTTGATTTGGAATTCCTTGTAAATCTTTAAATGGAGTTCGTACTATGCCAATGGGTTTGTATTCAATTTTCATAATTTACCGTTTTTTGAGCATAGTACAGGCATCAGCGGGGTGCGAAGTAAATAAGACCCAGTGCGGCCCCACCAATGATTAAAACACTCGAAGAAGAGGAAGCATCAATTTGAAATTCGGATCGAACGGAAATTGAGTTTTCAATATTAATAATTAAGGGATAAACGAACATGTTAATGTGTTTAATTTACTGTATTTATGTCGGAATAAAAAATAATTATTTGCAGAATACTGTTCGATAAATATACACTGTTCATATATTCAAAAAATTCGATTTTTATAAACACCGAACAAACTTTCTGAAAGGAGGAAATAATGCACTTTCTGGGATATTTTTTTTACACTGCCTTATTTCTCAGCTTATTCTCATGCAATTCAATGCAAATGGATGCGAGTATAAAGAATCGGGAGGAGAAAGTAAAAGACTACATTGTAAGATTAACAGAAAGTGAACTGATAGGGATTCAATACTTGGTGGTCAACAAGGAAAAGACACTAATTAATTATGCAGGTGGATTATCCGATGTAGCAGCACAAAAACCAATGAGATCGGAAACATTGATGCAGACTGCTTCAATGAGTAAGACCTTTACAGCCATAGCAATATTGTTACTTGCCGAGGATGGTCGATTGAAACTAGACGATTCGGTCTCGATTTATTTTAACGATCACCCTTACGGAGATCAGATAACCATTCGACAGTTAATTAGCCATACAGCCGGCGTCCCCAATCCCCTACCCACCAAGTGGTTTCATACCAGACAGAGTCACTCGAATTACAATAAAGACAAAGTGATTCAAGCTGTGTTGATGGAAAATGCAAAGCTCGATTCTTATTCGGGTGAAAAGTATAGTTATTCCAACATTGGATATTGGCTGCTAGGCAGAATTATCGAAAATGCCAGTGGAGAACGGTTTCAGGACTACATTCGGAAGAGTATCTTAGAACCATTGGACATGGAAAAAGAGAGTGTTTACGAATTGGCATCACACCAGGATACCGCAAAAGGCTATTTGGCAAAATACAGTTTTTTCAATCTCATTAAGGGATGGATCACAGAAGATTACATGTGGTCTGGGTATGAAGGAAACTGGCTGGCTGTAAGCGATTTGTATCAGGATGGGGAAGGGTTAGGCGGATTAATCACAAATTCTACTTCCATCAGCTTGTTTTTAAAAGACCAATTGCAGGAGAGTTCCAGAATCATTAATAAAGAGACCAAAGCATTACTTTATCAACCGCAGACCAATGCTAAAGGAAAAGTGATCCCTATGACACTGGGATGGCATGTTGGAGATGCGGAAGGTGTTAGGTACTTCTTTAAGGAAGGAATGGGCGCAGGTTTTCACTGTGAGATGAGGGTATACCCCAAGCAAGAAATAGCCTCGGTAATCATCGTCAATAAAATGTTTTTCAAAACAAAAAAGAATTTAAACATAATGGATCGAGAATTTTATTAATAATTACCTTGGTGAACCTAAAGATGACTCCCAGAGAAAAGAGAAAGGAAAAGACCCTTAAGCAAATCCTCAAAATTACTTCCCAAATCATTCGAAAAGAGGGAGTAGAGAAGTTGTCCCTGCGGCAAGTGGCTATCCGACGCTTGAATCCATTCTTCCACTCTGATTTCTTATTCCACACCATTATTGTCACTTCAGAATGATAATTCTAACCGAAAACCTGTATAAAATGGAAAATATTGGTTGACTACAAAAAAGGAAATTCCTATCATCATTTTACCTAAAAATCAGGAAAAGCTACAATATCTCGCATAAAATTAAACACATAGACGCTTTACTGTATATGCTCAGCGGAACCGGGAATACCTAACCAAATCCTTGGGCAAGAAACATTATATTTCAATCTAGCTGATAATATTACTTTTTCTTGTACTCGATGCCGAGCTTATCCATCCTGTTTCGCAAAGTGCTGTTATTCACGCCTAATAGTTCAGAAGCTCCACCGGCTCCGAATATTTTACCATTGGTCAGTCCCAGTACTTTTTCGATATGTCTTGCCATCATGGTATCCAGATTATGAATTCCGGTGTTATCATCTTCACTCTCAGGTTTATTGCTTGTTCGACTAAAACCCAGATGCCCAAAATCCAAAGGACCTTCCGGGTTTAGAATCAGTGCACGTTCGACGATATTTTGTAATTCTCTGACATTCCCCGGCCAGTTATAATCGATAATGTCGTCGATTGCGTTATCCGGTAAAACAGGAATTGAGGGCAACTTCAACTCCCTTGCTTTCTGGTTAATAAAATATTGCAGCAAAGCCGGAATATCAGATTTTCGATTTCGCAACGGAGGCATGTTAATTGGAAAAACATTCAGGCGAAACCATAAATCCTCCCGAAATTGATTGTTTTTTATCATCTCTTCAAGATTTCTGTTGGTCGCTGCTATAATTCTGATATCAAGCTCAATAACTTCGGTTCCGCCGACTCTCTCAATGGATTTGCTTTGAAGTACTTTAAGCAGGCGTACCTGAGCCGGTAACGGAAGCTCTCCGATTTCATCAAGAAATATAGTGCCGTTGTGAGCCCTCTCAAAACGACCCCGTTTTTGAGCCAATGCGCCAGTAAAAGCCCCTTTTTCATGTCCAAATAGTTCGCTGTCAATCAGTGAGTCTGGTATAGCGCCACAATTGACGCTGATAAAGGGGCCGGAGCTTCGATGGGATGAATAGTGAATGGCATTGGCGATCACATCCTTGCCAGTTCCGGTTTCACCCAGCAATAGTACGGGGGAGTCCATTGAAGCGACAAGATGTACATGTTTCATAACATCTTTCAGGCCGAAATTTGAACCTATGATTTTCTCACCGGAAATTTTTCTGAGTTCGCCCTGCAGATAGCGATTGTCATCGGCCAACAAGTTTTGCAGTTCCAGTATTTCTCTGTGTTTGAGAGCATTCGACATCGCCAGTGAAAAGTGCCCCTGAAGAAGTGCAAACGATTCAGCATGTTCCTGGGTATACTTCTCAGATCCTTCAGTACCGAGACTAAGCCCGCCTAACCTTATACCATCCGCAGTGAGCCCCATTGCCATCATGGAGGTGCACTTAATATTGAATTTTTCCAAAACGGTATTAACCACCGGGTCATCAAATGGCGCATGATATATCAGTATTTCTTCATCAGTGATATTTAAACACTCGTCGACGGCAGGTCTCATCTCCTGGGGAATATAGGTTAAGAAATCGACCTTTTCGCCGTGGGACTTATCAGCCAGTGCAATGATTCTTACTGCGCTAAAACCATGTTCATAACATTCCAGAACCATCTTATCGGCAGGCATTATCTGTTTCAAAACCTTGATGCAGGAACTCATTGCGGTTTCAATCTCCAGCGTACTGCAAATACTCAACGTTGCTTTCTGGAAAAACGTATTGGTATCCATTACTGATCCTCTGGGCTGTTAATATAACCGGTTTTTCAAATTGATCATATTCGGCAAATAAATATAGAGCAATTTACCAAATATCGCAAATCAATCCCATATTTTGGACTGAATATTCAATTTTGACTTATAAAATATTGTTATTATAATCTATTTATACTTTGGCATATCATTAGCAATATACAGGGTTAAGTCACTGAAACTGAACAATCATTATTTTAAGGACAAATCATGAGATATGTAGAGATTATTGAAGTCAGAGCTCAGGGACGTCATCGATTAACTCTCGAATCCCACCTGAATCTCCTACTCAAAGATGATCACTACAAGCACGAAGTCAGTATTTTTTATAATAGCCATTTTAAGGACGATATCAGTTTGCACTTGGTTAATGAATCAAAAGAAATTGGCCAGAATGGAAGTGCTTTAGGAATGCACCTTGCTTCAGCCCTGAAAAACTTTGGAATCGTAAATCATACAATTTGGATAAGAAAACAACCTACGGAGAAAACAAAATGAAAACAGCCAAGAATTTTTATTCAAATAAAAATATTGTCATTATTGGAGCAACCGGTGGGATTGGCAACAGTTTTGCTGAGCTCCTGCATAAACAAAATGCCAGATTAATTCTGGTTGGCAGGGATAAAACCAAACTGGATAAAACACTAGCCAATGCTAACAATGTTATAAGGTTTGAATGTGACCTCACCAACCTGAAACAAATTGAGTCTTTTCTAAGCAATGTAGAATCTACTGCTGGGCCCATTGATATTTCCATTAATCTGGCTGGATACGATCTTATGAAAAGATATAACGAAACGGATAAGGAAGACATCGTTTCCGCATGTCGGTTAAACCTTGAGGGTCCTGCCTACTATATAAAACTGCTGGCAGAAAAAATGCAAAAAAGAGATTGTGGAATCATCGCCAACATCAATTGTTTTGGTAACGGATTGATTCCGTTACCCTATTTTTCCATCGACAGTGCATCAAGAGCTGGAATTGCAACCTATATGAGAGCTGTAAAAAAAGAATTTGGAAAGACAAATGTCCGGTTCGTGCAATTTACACCTCCATATTGTCTATCCGAAGCCGAGAAAAACAGAGCATCAGCCAGGGTGTGGGACAGTCTGAATGTAAAACCATTTTCACCAGAATACATCGCGGAGTGGACCCTTACTAAAATAGCAGATGGCAGGAATGAGTTTATGGATTTTACAGAGAAACTACTATTGATTATGGGAAAAGTATGCCCCCGAATGGCTGATATTTTTGGGTTTAACAGAATCGAAAGAGCAGTCGTAAAATACATGTAATCTTAGACAGGAAGTAACGAAATTTGTTAATCGATCCTATTATAATCATTTTTCCAAAATAGAAAGGGTGAAACTTATGAAAAACCATTATGTTTTAATACCGGGTGGATATGGTGCCGTTGGAAGTATCATCGCGGAACTTCTGTCAATAAAAGAGAACCTAACCCCCGTCATCGCCGGAAGGCGTGAGGATCAAGCGAAAAAACTCGCAAAAAAGCTGGGTTGCCTGTGGACCACTATTGATCTTGAAAACAGGGAGTCCATTCAAAAAGCCCTAAAAGATATCGATATCGTTATCAGTTGTTACATCCCATCTGATGAATTCAACATCCTGTTGCCAGAAATGGCTGCGGAACAGGGTATTCATTATCTCGATGTGGCAGCATTTAATAGTTTTAACCAGAAAGTGATGGGTTTGCACAAAAAAGCAGCAGCAAACAGAGCCGTTCTAATTACGGCATTGGGACTTTTCCCCGGTGTTCCTGGTTTGATTATCGGGAGCAACAGGGACTATTTCGACAACGTCGACTGTGTTGACATATTTTTTACCTCGGGAGGTAATATGGATAACCTGAGCCCGCTTGCTCTTCAGGGTATTGGCCATATGATGAAAATCCCTCCGTTGAAATGGGAAAACGGAAAATGGGTCAAACCTTCAGGGAAAGCCAGAAAGGAACACATTGCAAAGCCTTTTAATAAAGAAATCGGTTTCTATCCGTACATGGTGACCTTTGATTTGATAAAAATCCCTGAAATTATGAAAATTAATCAAATCAATATGTGGTCGATGTCCGAGAGTCTTTTTCTGGGGATGATCCTGCTTCTGGGACTGAAACTGGGTTTTGCAAAAACCGTAAAAAGAGCGGCAGGATTTCTTCGATTACTTCGACTTCTGGGCAGAAGCAAAAATGAAGATTATTCAATGAAAATAGTCTCCAGAGGTACCAAAGACAATAAGGCCCTTAAAAGAACTGTAGAGATGAATGCAACCGAAGAATATTTAACTGCGATTATACCTGCCATCATTTGTGAGCAGATTATCAATGGCGATATTAATCAGGTCGGTGCTTATACAGGCGCGGAAGTAGTCGATTCGCAAAAACTTATTAAGTCATTAAAACTTGCAGGTATCAACCATAGAGATGAAATGGAAATGCTTCATTCCAACCCGGTAATATAAATTAAAACTTCAATTACTCTGGACAGTCTAAAGTTCTCCTTGTCATGCCGGACTTGATCCGGCATCCAGGCACGCATTACTTTGTAATCATACTGGATTCCGTGTCAAGCACGGAATGACAACACACAAGACTGTCTTTATTCATAAATTCAGCTATTTATAAAAGAACTTCGAACTGCCAAGTTACTAAGAATAAGACTAACAATTATATTGTCGGAGGCACCCAAAAATGAAAAACATATCTGCAGATACATTCCCGGTTGGCTTCCACCAGTTGCATATATGTTCCGAAAAGCATGAAGTCTTTATCCATCATTATCAAGCCTAAACCATGAGAGTCTATACTCTGAGAATCAAGAGCAAGAGATTCATATTGTAGCAAAGGTACATACTGGACTCCTCCCTTATTTTCGATGGCAAAAGCTGAAGCGGCTATTATGAAGTAAATGAGCATAGAAAAAGAAGCGTTTTCATTTTTATTATTCCGCTGATTCTGAAACTTCACGATTGAAAAAAAACTGCCTGTCTCTACAAATCAGATATATCGATAATACAAGTAACAGTATGGTTTGTATCACTTTACTATCCGGGTGTGTTAGAAACATTTCATTAAACAGCCCTGCTGTAATATGGAATAAAATAGGAACCAGAATATTTCGACCTGTTTTGTAGTAAAGCCAATTCATTAGAATAACGAAAGGAAAAAGACTAACTGCAAAATTCAAAGAGTAGAGCCATCCTGTCTCTACGACGTTGCTATGGTAATAATCTTTTATAAATCCAAGAGGAAGGTGCCAAAACACCCAGAAAACGCCAAATATCATGGAAGAATTGAAGAGGCTGAAACGGGCGCGCAGACAATCGGTACCATAAGAATGCCATGCTAATTCTTCAAACAAGGGTGCAAGAAAAAGAAGAAACCAGGCGGGGAAAAGCCCAAATGTGAAAGACGTACTATCTGCTATGGAAAATTGATCTAAACTGTGTCCAAAAAATAATGAAATTGCCTGTGCCAGGAGGAGACTCCCAAGCATAAGGAAACAGGTTGCCATAATGTATACGGCTTTTATGCCTTTAAAACTGAAAATTCTTTTAAATAGATCATTACGTAAATTTGGATTAGAACGCATCATAACAAAAGCAATGATCATTGGACTTACTAGCCCCGCCAGTGCAAGTACCCCCCCTGAAATAGCATAAATACGACTGTTTGGCGTAATATGGCTCAAATAGGCTGCAATAAGCCAAAAGATCCAGGTGATGATTGTGGATAAAAAGTAAAATCGAAACGGGTTCGTGTAATTTGCAATACTCATTTTTTTGCCTTAATTATTTTTAAGGAAGTTAAATGAACCTGTCGGTGCCCCCAACAGATTTTCAATTAAAGTGGGAAATGCTTCCATTCGACGATGTAAATGCGCTTCATCCCAGGGATAAAAACCTTCATCTGTGAGAAACTGGACACCAGCGATCAGAAACTCTGCACATTCGACTGGATACTTTGTTTTAAATATACCTTCCTCACATCCTTCTCTGATAACCGAAGCATAAAGGGGCGCTACTTTTAAAAGAATACGAGCAAGTTGCCTTGAATGTATGCCAGCATTTTCCGGATGATGAAGGTTTTCGAGAAGCTTTTCATTATCATGCGCCATACTGCTCTCTGTGATTAAAAATGCTAATTTTTCAATGGGTTTGAGGTCTTGATGCCCCTTTAGCAACTCTTGTTTTCTAAACACTTCTTCATCAACAATGTCTTCAACAACTGCTTCAAGTATTTCTCCTTTAGATGCAAAGTGATGATAAATAGTACCTTTAGCGATATTTAGTTTTTCCATCAAATTCTGCATCGTAATTTTTTTAAAATCTTGCGTCTGAAAATGCTCCCTGGCGGCTCTGATAATCTCTTCACGCCTTTCTGAAGCCTTTTTTACGACTCGTGTCATAATTACCTCCTTATGAATGAGACCCTGAACTGAAACAAGAAGACCGACCGTCGGTCATTACATATCAAATACTATTGACCGACGGTCGGTCTGTCAAGATTAATTTTTATGTACTTAATACAATAGGATATTTAATGACGGATCATGGAGTCCATTCTGCCGGAAGAGGATCCGATGATAAGAAATTGGTTTTCAACATTTCCCGATTTAGTACGATTTTCAAAATCGATTAATTCTTGGCCAAACCTTTATTCTAAATATAAGGTTTATAGGTCTTATCCACCATTATAATATGTTTTATTATCCAATCATTGAGAAAGTCAAAGAGCTCCTGATTCAATTCGATCTCCTTTTTATCAAACTTTGTGACAAAGTCAGCCAAGGTCTTTTTCAAATCCTTGTGTTTCTCCAAATGGGATTTTTTATCTGGATACTCCGATTTGAGAAAAATACTCTCTTCCTCTTTAAAATGGTCAGTCGTTACTACCACAAGATCGTGAAGTATTTTCTGCTGGTCATCTCTTGCCATATCCGATTGTTTGCTGTCATACAATTGATTGATCCCCTCAATAATAAGTTTGTGTTTGCTGTCAATAGCTTTATTGTCGATCAGCAGATATTCACCCCATTGGACTAACTTGTTATGTTCCTGCGACGTTTTAAACAGGTTCATTTTTTCTTTTAATATAGCCGCCATCTGTTCCAGATCTGTTGCATTCTGGTTCAGATTCTTGGAAGATCTGTTTGTCGCAATCGCTGTACTGCTAACCAACGTAATCTCTTTGGTTATCATTTCAGCAGATTCTGAGGTCTGTGATATGTTTTGATTGATCTCTTTAAGCCCCAGTGATGCCTGATTAATATTTTCAGTGATCTCCACGATTGCCTGGTTTTGCTGAGACATCATTTCGTTGATCATTGTGATGATCCCATTGATCTCTTTGATATATACCGTAATTTCACTCACCCCCGAAACGGCAATATTCGTAGAATTTTGAATTCCCTTTAGTTTTTTGTCGATATCAGTCGTTGCATCCACAGTTTGTTTGGCCAGCTCTTTTATCTCATTAGCCACGACGGTAAAGCCTTTTCCCGCTTCCCCGGCTCTGGCGGCTTCAATTGTTGCATTTAATGCCAATAAATTTGTTTTATCACTGATGGAAGCGATAGTCTCAGTAACCACTCCTACTTCCTCGGCATTTTGTCCCAGGGTTGTCACATTTTGAGAAACCTCTTCGGCACTTTGAACAGCTTTATTGGTACTGTTCATAGCATTTTCAACATTCTTTACAATATCTGATATTCTAACACTCACCTCTTCACTTGCCGAAGATACGGTGTCGATATTGCTGGAGGCTTGTTCCATTGCTGAAGCAACTGAGTTCATAGTGATGCTCATCTCTTCAGCCTCGGAGGCAACATTATTTGATTTTTCTTCGTTTGATTTAGAATCAGACATCATCTGGAAAGTAGAGGCCCCCATTTCGGCTGAATGTATATCAAGGATTGCACTTACACCTATTATACTGCTGATTGTTTCAGACAGACTATCGGACATTGAATTTAATGCGACCACTATCTCTCCGATTTCATCTTTTTGTTTTAGCTCAATTCGCTGTGTCAAATCGCCTTGCGAAACTGATTGTGACAGATTGGCCGCCTTTTCCAGGGGGTGTGTTATTTTGGACTTGATTAAAAAAGAGACACTGAAAATGATTATAGTTAAAACCAGGATCCCAACCAGTGTAGTTATGATGGGCATTCTTAAAGACTTCATGGCTTCAGCCTTTTCAATCTCAATGCACAGAACCCATGAAAAGTTTTGATCATAGGTATACATACCGAAGATCGATTGCCCATGCTGGTCTGTATCTTCGGTTATCAGCTGTTTTTCTAAAACAACACGCTTCAGCCCCTTACGTTCCATCCTTTTACCCAGATCTTTTTGATCATTAACGATTTCGATCCCGTCAATTGTCGACAGAAATATCCGTCCTGATTTACCCATGTTGAAATTATCTTTGAGCAGTTTATTCTGGTAGCTGATAATAATTTCGCCCACAATTAACCCTAAAGTGGTTCCGTCGCTATTTTTTACCGGTTGAAGATAAAGCTGATGAAAATGATTTTTTTCGCTGAAACCAAAAAAATCTGTAATCGTGGGTTGTTTAATTGCCGTTGTCAGATACTTGGATGACGATATATCCTGCCTCAGATGGGATTCTTTGCTGTTGCCGTGGGATGGACTAAGAATAACTATGCCGGCTGTGTTCACAATAAACACATGGTGAAGCTGACCCCAAAAATTCTCCTGGTAATTCAGTAACACTCTGAGGGCTTCCGATTGTTTCTCAATTGCACCGGTATCGGCGGATTGAAGATAATCAACAATAGTGGTGCTTTCCGCAAGCATCTGCATATTTTTCCCGATATTTGCCAGATGATTCTTCAAAATGGTCTGTTTTATTTGGGAAACAGTTTCCATGTTGACCGCGAGATCGGTTTTAATCTGGCTATGGGTTATGAATATATTTCCGATACCCAAAATAACGACCGGCAACATTATGGAAAGAACAAAATATAGCTGGATTTTGAATTTCAATGATTTCATGGTGCTCCCTAAAGGTAGTCTGAAATAATCTAAGCTACATCAAATTCGATTGATGGATATGGAAAACCCTTATTTTAGCCAATTATAGCAGAATATCCGGATTTATCAAGGAAACTGTAATGATGTAATATTGCATAAACGATGATGAAGATGCGTTTGCGTCATTTACCAAACTATCAGCCACTGATTTACATTTCCCAGACCTATAGCTTTCGTTGTCTCAAAGAAACTCCTCACTTCAACTCAGCAGAGTACTGTTTAAAAAAACAAGGCTTTTGTACTTATTCATAACTTAATTATTCGGGAGTAAATTTCCCTTTTAGATATTCTAACTACTCATATACGGCCAACAGCACAGACCATTCATAAATCGATGACTTTCTGCCTATTCCATGGCCAAGATTGTCTTGTGCAGTTTAAATTACTGATTATACGCTCGTTGTTAAGCCGTTGTTGTTTCCATTAATTCATTTAATGACCCGGACAGTATCAAAAAAACATAAACATCACAAAGGAATTCTTTACTTATTGTGTAAATCCAGCCCAAATCCCAGCCCTAATCAGCCCACTTTGTAGTGACATTGAAGTAACCGGTGCATGCCAGTAGAGAGAACAACGTGGCGTAAGTCTGTCGGCGTAAAGTACGGTAGCCGGATTGCGATACTGTTTGCACCAGACTTCGGATCTCTGCTTGAGAAAAGATATATGGCGTCGGACGTTGTTTCTGCTCACTGCCAAAAACAGGTGGTGGTAGTTCATGGGACTGATCCTCGGCGCGGGCATGTCGGGCAAATCGAATCACTTGACCAAGCCTTCGAGCACGTGTATGCGCCGTTTGAGCGAGCCCAGCCCACTCGATGGCGAGACTGGAGCAAACATGGGTTTTACCTCTTTTTTCCGAGTAGATGGCATAACTTCGTAAAAGACTGCCATCAGATTTGAGCTTGAATCCGCAGGCACGTCGTACCGCTAAATAGGATTCCACAGTATGAGTTAGCATGACTGCACCTCCGGCCAAGGTTGAGCGATCTGTCGCAAAACGGTCACATCTACTTTCGCATATATCTGAGTTGTTTCGATGGAATGGTGTCGAAGGATGGCCGCGATGTCTTGCAGCGATGTTCCCTGCCGCAGCATCGAGGTTGCAGCGGAATGCCGAAGAACATGGGCAGCACCTCGGCTCTTGCAGGTCACTCCTGCCCGGCGCATTGCGTATGTGACAAGCACTGAAACGGCACAATGAGATGCAAAAGCGCGAAAAGGTGCACGAGAACGGATAAACAGCTCATTGGCATCAGTTCGAGATCGGCCATAAAGCAAGTAATCTGCGATGGCGTCCCCAACTTCCTGGGTCAAAGGCAGCCTTACCTGACGACGACATTTTCCGGATACTTGTATAGTTGCTTCCTCCCAATCAATGTCATCCAAACGAAGTTGGACAATATCGCCTGCCCTAAGCCCCAATCGCGCGAGAAGAAGCAGAATCGCTCGATCCCGCTTGCCGACAGGTGAAATTAGATTACATGAGGAGATAACACGTTCAACTTCTTCTGGTTGTAGGTACCGTGGAAGAGAAGAAAGTCGCCAATGCGCCAATACCGGAATGGCTCCACTTAGTGTAGCAGCACACCTGTCGCTGGCGATTAAAAAACGGAGAAACATGCGCAGTGCTGTCGTACACGTTTTGGCTGCTGCCCATCCGCACTGTTGACTTTTTTCCAGGACAAACTGCCTCAATATCTGAGCGTAGAACTTGGCTGGATCATCGCCAAAGCGATTTATCAGATCCCGGATTGAATGGCTGTAATTGTAGAGGGTAGCATCGCAGGTTCCGCGCTGTCGGCGCATCCACTGAAAGAATTCAACAAGTAATACTGGATCTTGATTGCTTGGTTCATTGACAGAAGTAACAGTTTGACTGGTACTTTGCAGATGTTTTAAAAACAGGCGTAGCCCGCTGAGAATATCCATCCGAGTACTGTGGCTGAAGCGAGGATATTGGCATCCGTTTAAATTGGAATCAAAACGGTAAAGAAACTCCTCGGATAAACTCGAAATCGGAATACCTTCGCGGTCTAACCAATAAATGAAATGTTCAACTGCTCGAATATAACTTTGAGCGGTTGTTTTGGCATAACCACTTTGATAGAGTTCTTTTGCGAATCTTTCAAGTGTCAGCCCACCTGGACCATCGTGTAATTTTTTAATGCGGGCTGGGTAATGATAGAAATGTTCAAACATGACATCCTCCTCTGAGAGAGAAATTATGATTAGAAAGATGTCATTATTATGCGAAGTAGATAGACTTTCAAGAGGGTTTTACTCCACTGATATTGCAGTATTAGAATTATCTCTTACAATCCCTACACTGCATAATGATCAACTCCGCATTAAATTTACCGTTTGCAAACTGGGGGAAAATATTCGATAGCACCACTGTCGCCACTGCGATAGCTGACCGGCTTGTCTATATATCTGAAGTTCTGGTTTTAGAAGGAGAAAGTTATCGAAAAAAAGTAAAGAAGAATTAGAATCTGAAATACTTCCAAGCGGTCACACACTGACCGCTTTTTTTCAGGTGACACTTTTTATCTGCTTGATAACGGTTGCTCATGCGAACTGTGGGGGAGGGGTGCGTCTGCAGTCCAGTTTGACCGGATTTAAAATCCTGTTTTTGACCCACAAGTAAAAGCCTGTCGACAGTTATGGTGGAGGTGCTGCTACCGCTTCCATATAGCCCCCTTTTCAATGCTGCATTATCCTAATTTTATGGGAGAATTCGAAAACAACAAGCAGCGTACCAAGGCGAACTGAAAAGCTCAATTGGTATGACGGACGGAATTATTGGTTTTTTTTAGGCTGTAGGACTCATGAATTAAGGGTTTATCACGGATTTACTTTTTTTACCCCACGGGGAGTTGCAAGGGATTTGAATTTTCAGAAGAAACGATTGAGCGAGCGTTTGGAGAAGAAGTTTTACCGGTGGAGTATGTTAGCGGGGCTCAGCTCCGCTCATATTTCTTTGGAGAAGAACATGCGAGAAATCAGATAGCACATCGGAAAGTCGTGTACGGGAGCACCGTATGTACGATTGATGAGGGAGAACTGGGACAACTGTTATGTTTGGGCTATTTAGGCACCGTTAACATAAGGTGCGGCAACGGATAAGCCTTACCTACTTCAGTCTGTTACCTGTTCTTTACTCTACCACAATATGTGCTCGGTTATTCCATGTACCAAACGTCATTTAAGTAGGTATTCCCGTCATGTCCTCCCATCACCCAAATTTTGTTATTAAATACTACACTCTCATGGAAAGCTCTTACGTTCCATTTTGCACCAGAAGTAACTTGATTCCAATTAGTTCCATCGGATGTGTACCAAACATCATTATAGTACGTCGAGCCGTTATATCCGCCCATAATCCAAATCTTGTTATCAAATACGACTGCGCTTAGAAGACTTCTTGCTGACCATTCCGCATCAGATGTGGCTTGAGTCCAATTAATTCCATCTGTTGAATACCAAACGTCATTTAATCTGCCTCCATCATATCCACCTAGGATCCACATCTTATTATCAAAAACTACGCTTCTATGAACCGCTCTCGCACTCCAGGATGCTGCTGAAGTTGCTAGTGTCCAAATAATACCATCTGAGGAATACCAGACATCATTTAGCAGTGTACCACTTAAGTTAGAACCACCAAAAACCCACATTTTATTATCAAAGACCACAGAAGTGTGGTAGTTTCTTTCACTCCAACCAGCATCAGATACAACCTGAGTCCAACTTGAACCGTCGTTGGAACTCCAAACATCATTTGTTTTAGATTGAAAAAAGATATATCCACCCAGAACCCACAGCTTGTTGTCGAAATCCAGTAGGGTTGGACTACTTCTAGCTTGCCATGGTGCATTTGAATCTATTTGTAACCAAGACACTCCGTCAGAAGATGACCAAACATCATTTAAATAGCTATTAGAGCCGTCTGAGCCAGCTACTAACCAGATTTTGTTATTGAAAATCTTGGACGAATGATATGCTCTAGCACCCCACCCAGCACTTGCTGTTGCTTGAGTCCAAGAATAATTACCTTTTCCACCTCGAACACAGCGGACCCAGTGGATATTATCTTTTGAGTCATACCACGTACCACCACTGTATGTGCCAACATACCACGCACTATTAGTAATTCCAGCAGAGGATGTTGACGACCAATAGTGCAAATTACTGGTATTAGGGAAATATGCTTCGTCGATTGCCGGATTGTATTTACTCAAATCAGAAATTGATTCCAGTTCCCGGATATTTGGTAAACGCCAATCACTCTGGCCACCAAGAATAAGATTTTCGCAATAGGTTAGAGCATTTTCCCATGTGAGGGGAGAATTTTCGTCTTCCTTTTGCCAAATAAGTCCAGTGTTGTTGTCAATGATAGTTTCATCTCCATTATCCGTAAAACTAACGTTCAGTGATGTGCCTCGGACACAACGGACAAAATTAGCATTAGTCATAGGGTGGACATTCTCACCACCATAGTTAAACTCAATCTCCCAAGCATAACCTCCCCTGTATACGGGATTAGAGGAACTCCAATAATAATGTGGTTTCGTATTGGGGAAATAGCTTGTAGCAATGGATGGATTAAAAGTGCTATAGCTAACGATGCTTGTTAACTCCTCTGGGTTCGGCAAACGCCAATCAGAATTACCTTCTACATTTAATCCACTGCAATAGCTCCCTGCTTCAGTCCAAGTTCGTGTCGTGTCATCATCCTCACGCTGCCAGATTAAACCTGTGTTATTGTCTTTAATAGTTCCATCTCCATTATCAGTATATGATGGTACATTGGTGGTATAGTCAGAATCTTCTCCAAAGGTGTCAGTATATGATACTGTTTGACCAGTATCAGGAAGCTTGCTTGAAATTATCGTACCACCTTCATTATAAAGTGCCTGTACCTCAGGTGCAGTTAAAGCCCTGCTGTATATACGGACTTCATCAACCACTCCAACCATCCCCGTGTCGTTTATATTCATTTTTCCTATTAACAAGGGCTTCGTTGATCCGGAAAGAGATGGAGCACCTGAATTCTCAGACTGTTTTTTGCCGTTGATATATATAACAGTATTTCCCTTCGTCCCATCGAATGTCGCAACGATATGCACAAATTCATTTAAAGCCGGATGATAGTACGAATAATGCCTATAATCGTCATCATTGATCGCAAAGTAGACTCCATGCGTAGTACTTTCGTACGAAAGGTAATATCCTAAGTTTGAAGGCCAATCGCACTTATCAACAATAATATTGTATTGGACGAAATCTGAGAATTTAACCCAAGCAGATATTGTTAGGCTATTAGGAGGGTTCAATGAAGATGAATTCGGAACCACTACATAGTTATTAACTCCATCTGATTCATACGCACTATTGTCATTTCCATTACGATCCGTCGTAAATGTTGCACCAATAGCGGTCCCATTATTCCCATTCCCGCTTTCATCATTGGCATTACCGTTGAATGGATAATAGGCGACCAACCCATCAATTGGGATCTCTCCAGGAGGTTGTGTATCACAAGCATCACCGATTCCATCACCATCTGAATCTTCTTGCTCAGGATTGGGGATATCAGAGCAATTATCATAGTCATCGGCTACTTCATCACCATCTGAATCAGGTAGACAATCTTCATCAATCAGTAAATTACAATTGTTATCAACCTTATCATAACAAATTTCTTCAGCACCTGGAAAAATAGAATC
>Ga0233431_1003863_pt1 | contig 17088 bp, 18 predicted proteins | sample SI_118_April2016_FD_179867 | JGI IMG/M metagenome (GOLD analysis project Ga0233431, IMG submission 179867) | Seawater microbial communities from Saanich Inlet, British Columbia, Canada - SI_118_April2016_200_MG | ecosystem: Environmental > Aquatic > Marine > Inlet | place: Canada: British... | reverse complement strand
AATGCACATACCTGCTGCAACAGTAGCACCTGAGTCTCTGATTGCAAACCTGGACATTTGAGGAATTTCCTTCTGTGTCTCTATGCACAATGGTTTCATTGGCTTAATCGTAACAATAGCTGCGTCGCCATTTTTGATAAAGTCTGGATTCTCTTCTAGAACTTCACCAGTTGCTGGATTAAGTTTCTGTTTGATTGCCACTACTTGACATGCAACTTGCGCTGTATGGATGTGGAATACTGGAGTATAACCAACAGTGATTACAGTTGGGTGGTTCAATACAACCATTTGTGCAGTAAACTCTTCTGCTACAGTTGGGATATTGCTCTCATGACCAAGAACATCTCCTCTTGCACAATCCTTTTTACCGATACCTCTAACGGAGAAACCTACGTTGTCTCCAGGTTCAGCTTGCTTAAGTTGTTCGTGATGCATCTCGATAGATTTAACTTCGCCCTTTACACCTTTACCTTCTCTTCCAGGTACAGCAACAATCTTATCGCCAACCTTCATGATTCCAGTTTCAACTCTTCCAACAGGTACAACACCGATTCCAGTGATACTGTATACATCCTGTAGAGGTAGTCTTAACGGAAGTCCTGTTGGTTTGTCTGGTGGATTGACAGCATTCATAGCTTCCATCAAAGTTTTACCAGTATACCAAGGCATTTTATCAGACTTAGTTACAATGTTATCTCCTTTTAGAGATGCGATTGCTAAAAATGGAATTGTGTCTGTTTTGTATCCTACAGATTGAAGTAAAGTAGTAACTTCAGCAACAACTGCTTTGTATCTATCTTCGGAGTAGTCTACACCAGAGATATCCATCTTATTAATTGCGATAATCATTTGACTAACACCAAGAGTCTTAGACAAAAATACGTGTTCTTTAGTTTGTGCATTAACACCATCGTTAGCTGCTACAACTAAAACACCAACATCTGCTTGTGCTGCGCCAGTAATCATGTTCTTGATAAAGTCTCTGTGACCTGGTGCATCAATTACAGTAAAGTAATAATTATCAGTTTCGAACTTCTTGTGAGCTAGATCGATAGTTACGCCTCTTTCTCTCTCTTCTTTCAAGTTGTCCATAGTATATGCGAACTCAAAACCAGACTTACCTAGTTCAGCTGCTTTTTCTCTCAGCTTTCTCATAGTAGTCTCATCGATAGTTCCTGAATCGAATAGTAATCTACCTACAGTAGTTGATTTTCCGTGATCAACGTGTCCAATGAAGACAATATTTACGTGTGTTTTTTCTTTTGCCATTTTGTGTTATATCCTCCACCTTTTATTTAATGACTCTGAAGGGTATGAATTTTGACCCTTGACCCCTAAATTATAAGCGATATTCGCTAAGACCCATTCAACGCCGTTTAAGCGCTCAAGGTAAGCCTTAGCTAAAACTGCTTATTTATAAGGTTATCGGTATTCAGAGCCTATATTACTCCAATTCTACTGATTATCGCTCAAGCCCTTTCTGGACCTAATTTGACCAATAATCTTTTGCTGAAGTTCGTCAGGTAGCTTTTCAAATACCTGGTCTTGAACAAATGAACTACCTCTTCCGCCTGTTGCGGATCTAAGATCTCCACTCATACCAAACATTTCTGCTACTGGTAGTTTACCTTTGACAGTAACTTCATCACCTTCTTGCTGCATATCCAGCAACTGACCCCTTTTGTTTGAGATCAACTTAGAGATCTCTCCCATATATTCTGCTGGTGATTCAAATACCATAGTTTGAATCGGTTCGTAAAGTACAGGTTTAGCATTTTTGATGGCTTCTCTGATACCTTCTCTTACAGCAGGGTACATTTGAGCTGGACCTCTGTGAATTGCATCTTCGTGTAGTTTTGTATCGGTTAGTCTTACCAACATGTTAACGCAAGGTTCTCTTGCCAGTCCACCGTTGTTCATTACATCTTCAAACATATCAAGAACTAACTCGATAATCTCTCCGATGTGAACTTCTCCTCTAGTGTCATCGATAAACATGTTACCGTTGAATACATCTCTAACTTTTCTTGTAGCTTTACTATCCAAACCACATTCAGCAAGAGCTTCCCACAACTTGTTATCCTTTTTCTTTACTCTTCCATTTGGAATTAAACCGGATTTAATACCTTCTTTAAGTTCTTCAGGCATAGGTTCAACAGTAAAGTATAGTCTATTGTGTTTGTTAGGTGACTTACCTTCTGCAGCTTGTGGATTTTTTGCATAAACAGCTTCTCTGTATACAACAATAGGAGAACCAGTTACAACATCAACACCTTTCTCTGATTTGATTCTATTTTCAATAATCTCTAGGTGCAACTCACCCATACCGGACATTAAGTGTTCTCCAGTTTCTTCATTGATGTTTATTTTGATAGTTGGATCTTCCTTTGCAACCATTCTAAGTACATCTAGCAATTTTGTCAAGTCGCTCGCTTTTTTAGCTTCGATAGACTTAGTGATTACTGGGTCAAAGATGTGACTCAACTCTTCAAACGGTTCTGCTTCACCAATTGTGATTGTTTCACCAGGGTAACCTTTTACACCGCTGATACCTATAATGTTACCTGCAGGTACGTTATCAACAATTTCTCTTTTTGATCCGTTATAGATGAATACTTGCTGTACTCTTCCATTTTGTTTAGCTGTGTTAAGATAAACGTCAGTACCTTTCTTCATAGTACCACTAAACAATCTACCTGAACTAATCTCTCCTGCTTGAGGATCAACTACTACTTTTACTATACAAAAGTACAAAGGACCTTTAGGATTGCACGCCTTTAATGACTTACCATCTTCAGTCTCAACATCTCCTTTCCATAGTTTTGGTATTCTGTAATCGGAAGATACTACTGGATCGGGTAAATGTTCAATAACTGAGTTAAGTAAAACCTCGTACAAAGGTGCTCTTTTACCTAATGCTTTCCAGTCGTCATCATTACCTGATTGATATGCATCAATTATATCTTTAAAGGACAAACCTTTCTTCTGCATGTAAGGAACGCTCATAGCCCAGTTGTGAAATGCACTACCGAATACTACGCTACCGTCATTAACGCTAACTTGCCATTTAGAACCATATCCTTCTTCTGCGATAGAAACAATTAACTTGTTTACTTCATCAATAGTTTTGACAAATCTTGCCTGCATCATTTCAGGAGTTAACTGAAGTTCTTTCATCAGTCTGTCAGTTTTATTGATAAATAATATTGGCTTAACTCTTTCCTTAAGAGCTTGCCTAAGTACAGTTTCTGTCTGCGGCATGATACCTTCAACAGCGCAACAAAGTACTACTGCACCATCTACTGCTCTCATTGCTCGAGTTACGTCTCCTCCAAAGTCAACGTGACCAGGAGTATCAATAAGGTTAATCAAGTATTCCTTATCATCAAACTTGTGAACCATAGATACGCTTGCAGAGTCGATTGTAATTCCTCTTGTCTGCTCGTCTTCGTGAAAATCTAGAACGCAAGCTTTACCAGCTAGTGCTTCTGAGAGCATACCAGCTCCAGATAATAAGTTGTCGGAAAGAGTTGTCTTTCCGTGATCAATATGTGCACAGATTGCAATATTTCTAATTTCTGTAGGGTGCTGCATAATTCGAGTTACCCTATCAACCATCTTTTCTGCCATTTAATTCAATCCTCCAAATGAGTTATGATATATCTTAAAACACGTGTTTCTCGTGTACTGTCTTGTAGTCATGCATTTCGCCTTCTTTAAACCAAAGAGACACTTCTGCATTTGCTTCTTCAACATTTCCTGATGCGTGAATCAAATTCTTTATTGAGATTCCTTTAGCATCTGTATATGCGTACGAGTGTTGTGCAAAATCTCCTCTGATAGTTCCAGGTTCTGCGCTTTTAGGTTCAGTCTTTCCGACCATTTTCCTAACTTGCTCTACTGCATGTAATCCTTCAAGAACCATTGCAACAACAGGACCTTCTGTAATCATACATTCAAGTCCAGGATAGAAAGGTTTGTCAACGTGAGCTGCATAATGTTCTTTAGCAAACTCTTTGTCTACCCAAACCATTTTCATACCAACCATCTTCAAGCCGACATCTTCAAATCTTTGTAAGATTCTTCCGATTAGTCCTCTTTGGACTCCGTCTGGCTTTATCAAGACTAAGCTTTTCTCTCTCATTCTTTCTTACCCTCTTTTGATTTAGCTTCTTCCTTAGATGCTATCAACACTTTCTTAACTGCATTGTGCTCGTTAGTCCATCGTGTTTCTCTAGGCTTTCGCTTTAATACTATCATATTTTTTTCACACTTTCTTGAACAAAAATGAAAAACTTTTCCGTCTGTCTTAACAAACATTAATCCAGAACCCCTGGGGATTTCCAGTCCGCAAAATGAACAATTGACCATTCTTACTTCCTCCCACCACGACCAAGTTGTCTGGCTTCAATTTCTGTTTCTCTCAACATAAGAATGTCTCTTAATTTAACAGGTCCTTTTACGTTTCTTCGGATTATTTTTTCTTTGTCTCTGCCATCGAGGATTTTACACCTAACTTGTGTAGCTTCTCCTCTTGCGCCTGTTCTTCCAATAATCTCTTCAACACTAGCTGGAACTGCTGGCGAAAATCCTACGGATCCTTTCTTGCCCTCATCTGCAGAGCCTTTCTTGGATACCACTTTTTGTGCCATTTTTTAATCACTCCTTTCCAGCTTCTTCTGAGATCTCCTTGATCAGATTCTTTGCTTCGCCCTCTACAACAACTGCAATTGCTGCTGTCTTAACAGGTAATCCTGCCGCAGCTCCAAGTTCATCCTTAGATGCAACTTCTATACAAGGGATTGATTTTTCCTTTGCTAGAACTGGCAAGTGCATTGTGATTTCCGCAGGGGAAACATCTTTTGCATAAACAACCAATTTGGCGTCTCCTTTTTCAAGAGCTTTAGTTACCTCGTTGGTACCTTTCCTTAGCTTTCCAGTGGATTTTGCCACTTCGATTGCTTCAAGTGCTTTTTCGTTTAATTCGCTCATTTTATTTTTTCCTCATTTAACTTTTTTTATGAGTATATCATCTACCCTTTAATCGATTCAGAAATAATAAGCCAAAATAGCCCATCCTTTCCTTCAGGAAACTTTGCAGTCGCCGTCATAAATCATTAAGGATACTCTCTAGAAAAAATGAGCTCTTTATATAACTATCGGATTGAGAATTAAGGTCTATAGACTTCTTTTAAAGCATCTGCGATCATTCTAGCTGTTTTAGCAACATTGCCGGGCCTTCTTAGCAATGAAGAAATCTCAAGTTGGAACGAATGCTCGGTCGGACCGTTGTGATATTGTACTCCGTTTTGCTTAGACCAGGCGGCAAATTCAATCTTTCTTCCACTACTATCATATCTAGTTGCTTCTGCGATTCCTGCACTAAGTCCATGGTCTGTTGAAAGTCTATCTTCGAGAGTTGTTTTGAGTTTTTCCATATCTTCTCTATTCGCTCTAACAACTCCGCTATTAGTTCCACAATCAGGATGTTTATCTCTTCTACCACGTGTGCCTTTCAGTCTTTCTTCATGGTACTTAGCACCAAATCCTATATCAATACCTACTCCATCATCGCCATCTTTCATTCCATGAATATAAACAACTATTGCTCTCCCGTCTCCTTGCTCTCTTGCGTGCTTTGCATACTCGGCAATATGATCATAGAACTCCTTCATATGTGGGTGCTTTCTATTCCACAAATATCTTTCATGTGATCTAGACCAAGATAATTTATTAAAATCTTCAACAGTTGAACTAGTTGATGCTCTAGAATTACTTGGCTTAATGTATTTCTCATTCACAACTAAAGATGCATTAAGATGCCTTGCAACTGCTTCTGCAATTTCTTTTGTTCGAGTATCGTCACCTGCTGCGTGAGGCGCAACAACTACAAATTTAGAAGAACCTTTTTGTCTACTACCATAGTTAGCTCTAGTCATACAACAAGAAAATATAACCAACTATATAATATTATTGAGAAAAAAAGAGAAAGAAAAAAGAAAAAAAGGCTTATTTAAACCTTTTAAGCCATTTAGCTGCGTTGCCTTTGATTGCGCCACCAAATCCAATTCCAAGAGCTATTGCCAGTCCCAAGAATAGTGCTCCGAAGAACAATTTGATGATGTCTGTAAGCAAACTAATGTCGATTCCAATTTGATTAAGTGCAATAAGCACAACCAAAATCATAATCACATAGTAAACTCCACTCGCAAACAAATCTCCTCTCTTAGTTTTAGCTGCTTTAATTCTTGAAGTTACGTAATCACTTACGATCAAACCGCAAACAACAATTAAAGACGCAACCACTAAATTAGGTAGCCACATAACTAAACTGTCTAAGAACAGAGACAAACTTCCCAACTGAAGTTGAGATACAGCTTCCCCCAAAAACACTAGGAACACGAACCACTTAACAATCAGCCCAAGTAATTTGGACAAGCTAAGTTTTCCTAAAGCATTACCAATTCCTGCTTTTTTCATTCCTGTGTCTAGGCCAACTTTAAGAAGAACATTCTTAATTACGAAGCCTAAGATCCACGCCACTAACCAGCCAACTAGCAAAATTATTATCGCTACTACGATGCCAGGCAGTGCTTTCACAGACGCAATACCGAACTGTGTTAGCGGATCTGCAATAGAATATGCAAACTCAGATATCATTCAATCACACCCCTTTTTTTATTTAAAAGCTTTATTTAGTCACTTTAACATAATTTGCTTTATAAATCTTTCTCTCAAAACCTTTTTTTTAGCAAAAATAAAGCAATCTGCCAACAAAGTTTATATACGCATTAATCCAATTTTCAAACATGAGTGTTGAGAGTTTACCGCTTGCAATCGCATTGTGTTTTCTACTTATCGCTAGTTTAATAGATTTCAAAACTCGAGAAGTTCCTGACACGCTCAATTTTGGATTACTATCGTTTGCAATCGGCTACAGATTAATTTTATCACTTGTTACTATGGACTACATGCCTTTAGTTGAAGGCGCGGCAGGATTCTTAGCATTTTTCATTCTAGCATTAATCATGTTCTATACAGGGCAATGGGGTGGCGGAGATAGTAAGATGCTTATGGCGCTAGGCGCACTAGTTGGTATCCCTATTGTACTAGACATTCCTTTACTACTTCACTTCATTGTAAATGTAGTTTTCTTTGGAGCACTATGGGGATTTTTATTTGCTATTGTTAAAGCATTATTAAACCGCAAAGAGTTCAACAAAGAGTTCAAGAAAATATTTCATAAAACAAAAGTTATGTTTTTTATTGCAATGGCTATTTTTATTGCACTTATTGTTGTGGTATTTATTATTGAAGAACCTTTGCTAAAACTATTCTTTATTCTACTTGCAATCATGGCGCCACTAATGTACTCATTGTTTGCGTTCACGCACGCAGTCGAGAGAAGTTGTATGCACGTCTGGCTCACACCAAACAAATTAACATTGGGAGACTGGATTGTTAAAGACATTAAATATAAAGGTGAACTAATTGCATCGAAGAAAGATTTAGGTTTAAATGAAGAGCAAATCGCCAAAATAAAAAAACTAAGAATCAAAAAAGTTCTTGTAAAAGAAGGCATACCCTTCGTGCCATCATTTTTCATCGCATTCGTAGTAACTATCTGTGCAGGCAGCTTCATCAGCATAGTGCTATAATATTAACAGAATGTCAACAGTAACATTTAAATAAGATCAAACATCATTTTAACTTTAAAAAGAGGTTCGCTAATGCCATGGATTTTCAATAAAAGGGCAGTTTCTCCGCTTGTTGCTACGATTTTATTAATTTTATTTGCAATCGCATTAGGGGCTATTGTCATGAATGTTGGAAAGGATTACATTTCTAAGAAAGGCGTTGAATTTGAACAAAAAAAACCAATTGCAAACGGTAATGGTTGTGACGGTGCTGCTTTCAAGATAGTATCTATTGCAGGTCAAAGACAACTATGCTATAGCTTATCGAATTCTGATTTAGAAATGGTGGTAGAATCACTTGGATCATCCACCATAAACAGTCTAAAGATTCTTGTGATGGGTGAAAATACTAAAGAACCTGATCTTTTACTCTGCGATAAAGAAATTCCTAAAGCTGAAGCCAGTTTCTTCAAAGAACCCTACAACTCTGAGGAATTAGGTGCAATAAAGTACGCAAAGATTACCCCTGTTGTTGGTGGTAAGCCTTGTTCTAATGCTGCCCAAGAGTTTACAGACATTACTGCCTGCTAAACTTTACGCTATATTTATTAATACAATATACTAAACCCCTTCTATGGTTAAAATAACGCTCGACATTACGAAGAACGTAAATCAGAATGCTTCGATCTATTTTGATAAAGTGAAAGTTGCTAAGAAGAAATTAAAGGGTGCAACTGAATCTGTTGAGCGAGCAAAGAAAAGATTAGAATTAGAACAAGTTAAGTATGAAAAAGAGCAAGTTAAAGAAGAGAAAAAAATAAAACGTAAACCTCACTGGTATGAGAAGTTTAGATGGTTTGTTTCAAGCGAAGGATTCTTAGTTCTTGGTGGCAGGGATGCAACCACGAATGAAATCATTGTAAAAAAACATACAGAACCAAAAGATGTTGTGTTTCACACAGACATGTCTGGGTCTCCGTTCTTCACAGTTAAAGCAGAAGGTAAAGAAGTTGGTGAAACCACCTTGCAAGAAACATCTAATGCGACATTCATGTTTTCTCGAGCACTAAAGCTTGGTTTAATGACTTCAAAAGTATTTTGGGTTAATCCTGATCAAGTAAGTAAAGAAGCGCAACCTGGAGAATATCTAACAAAAGGTTCTTTTATGATTCGAGGAAAAACTAATTATATTTCTCCTGAATTTGGTTTAGCCATTGGTTCTATGGAAGATGGTGCAATCATGTGTGGTCCTGCTGCAGCAGTAAAGAAGAACACTGCAAAGAATGTAGAACTAAAAGCCGGTGGCAAGTTAAAAACTTCTGATCTTGCAAAAAGAATTAAGAAACAAATTGGCGGAGAGATTGACGATATCGTCAGAGCTCTTCCACCTGCCAATGTTGAGATTAAGAAATAATTCTAATTATGTGTTTTTAGGCTTATTTGCTGCATTCTATTCAAATACCTTTAAATACTAGTAAGACTATTCTTACAAGTAAAATTAATCTTACAAGGATGCAAGATATAAAAACAGTAGTGGTGAGCGAGAAAGGCCAGATCAGTATACCTAAAGATGTACGTAGTTCTATGAGCATTAACAAAGGAACTAAGCTAGTTTTAATCATAAAAGATAATAAGATAACAATTCAAAAAACAGATGAGCTGTTAAAACAGGTGAAATTATGAATATATTTTTTGAGATTGGACTTGTAATTATACTTGCAACGATTGGTGCAACCATTTCTAAGATAATTAGACAACCAAAGATTCCTGGTTACATAATCATTGGAGTTATTATTGGCCCTGTTTTACAACTCATCACAAACACAGAATTAATCTCCACTTTATCTGAAATTGGCATTGCTTTCTTATTGTTCTTGGTAGGATTAGAACTTGAGTTAAAGAAACTAAAAAGCGTTGGATGGGTTTCCGGAATTGGTGGTACGTTACAAACCTTCTCAGTTTTTATGATTGGTTACTTCGTTGCACAGATGTTAATGTACTCTCAGATACAGGCAATGTATCTAGGTTTGATAGTCACTTTTAGCAGTACAATGGTCGCTATTAAACTTCTTGCAGATAAAAAAGAGTTGAACACGCTTCACGGGAAAATAGTTATTGGTATTTTGTTAGTGCAAGATATTATCGCAATTTTATTAATCTTAGTTCTAACATCGCTTAGTCAATTTTCGGGAGGATTCGTAATTCCTTTATTCATAATAAAAGCACTAGCGATTGCAGTAGTAACAATCTTACTTTCAAAATATGCATTTCCTTATGTATTCAAATTTGCTGCTTCATCAAGAGAACTTCTTTTCCTTATGTCGATAAGCGTTTGTTTTCTTTTTGCATTTATCTTCCACTATCTAGGATTCTCTATAATTATTGGGGCATTTGTAGCAGGAGTGGCACTAGGTAATTTACCGTATAACATAGAGATTATATCACGGGTAACATCATTAAGAGATTTTTTTGCAATATTGTTCTTTGTTTCGTTAGGATTAAATTTTATGATGGTTGATTTCTCATCAATTATCATTCCATTAGTGATATTCACGGTTGCAGTTGTATTTGTAAAACCGCTAGTTATTATGGTGATAACTAGTTTCTTTGGATTCAGCAAAAAAACTGCATTCTTCTCAGGAATGTCGTTAGCGCAAGTTAGCGAGTTCTCATTAATTATTGTAGCAATCGGCTTAGAATTTGGTCATATTTCTCATGATCTTTTCTCTTTAGTTACGCTACTAACAATAATCACCATAGCACTAACTTCATATTTCATCAAGTTTAACAACTTCATATACAACAAATTCTCATCTGTACTTTCTATATTCAATATCATTAGTAGAGAGAACAAGCTAGACTACATACCCCAAAAGAAAACATTCGATGTTATTCTTTGTGGTTATGATAACATTGGTTATAGCATTTTCAAGAGATTAAAACACATGAGAAAAAGTTTTATTGTTATTGACTACAATCCTGATGTCATAAAAAAATTGAGAGCCAGGAGAGTACCTTGTATGTACGGGGATTTAGGTGATATTGGTACAATCTCCAGATTAAATTTCAAAGATGCTAAGATAATAATCTCGACAGTACCAAATGCCAACTATAATAAACTACTACTAAAGACTGCAAGAGCAAAGAATAAGAAAAGTATGATTTTTGTTACATCTGATGATATGGATCAAGCACTTGATATGTATAATTTGGGTGCGGACTACGTTATCCTACCTCATTTCCTTGGTGCTGAACACGTATCAGTATTGTTGGAAGATTTGACTGCGGATGTTACAAAAATACTTAATAATAAGTTAAATCATATTACAGAATTAAAGAAAAGATTAAGATTGGGTCATGCACACCCAAGGAGGAACCACCATGGTCACTAAACTTAACACTACCAATTATCATCATTTAGATCCTGTAGTGAGGATTGGAAAGAATGGGTTAACTGATACAGCTTTAGCTGAAATCAAGTTACAACTAAACAAAAGAAAGCTAATTAAAGTTAAATTCCTTAGTGGTGCTTTTGAGAAAAAAACAAAAAAGGCCACTTTTGATGAATTACTTGAGAAAACCAGAGCTAAATTGGTTCACAAGGTAGGCTTTGTTGTAGTGCTACAAAAGTGATAAAGGACAGAAATGTCCATCAATCATCAAAAACTATTTAAAAAGGATTTCCCTATTTTGCCTTTAGGGACGTTAAAGCGTAATAAAAGAGGTCAACAATGTTAGATTTGAAGTACGGTGATGAGTTAAAAGCAGGTAAGGCTCTCTTAGATAAATATGGATTTAAGAATGAAGTGGATGCCTGGCATGCAAGACTTTCAAAACCCTACGAAACTGATTATCCTCAACCACTTGGAAGATACAGTTTAACCTATCAAACATATTCCATGTCTATGGAAGAATCATACTTTTGGATCCTTAATCATTTACGAGTTGACCTGGGCTTCCCTATCGCTAAGAAAGTTAAAGATGTGTTCTCTGCATCAGAAAACAGTTCATTTTGGGGACAAGCACAACAAAGACTCTCTATTCAACAAGACAGAGTACAACAATATTTAGCCACAATTGGAAAGTTGGTAAAAGATCTTTTCCAAATTGTAAGAGAAATGAGAGTTCTTGATGAGAGGCTCATGTACTATACACTAATCAATTCAGGCAACGCTAAAGAGTTTGAGGCCGCCGACATCACACTTAAAGATTATTGGATAACTTTAGTTGAAGGAGGGAGTAAAAATCCAGGCTCTGTACTGGGTATGTCGACACAACTTGGCTTTGCAACTCTACCTGATTTGTTTTATCAGACTCACGTTACAAAGATTGAACAAGTAACCTCCAAAGTAAATGCATTAAAGTTTAATGAGAAAGTAAAAGAAGTACTTAAGAGAAAACTTACTGCATACTTGAATTGGAAAAAACTCACCCATAAAGAATTACAAGCAAGACGAAGATTTCAATTAAAATACCTAAGACAACATTACGATATTATTATGATGTACATTTCTTGGGTACGTCCGTATCTTAGGAATGTAAGATCATTAAGCATGAGGAAAACTTCGGAAGATGATGTTAATCTGGTTAACGCTTTCGAGAATGCATTAATTGAACTGGAATTTGTTGCATTAAATCCTAAAATGGGAAAATTCATGCCTGCAGTTTTATGTTCATTTGAATTCATTGCTGCTCCATCAATGGGTTATCACCAACCAGACAACTATCAAGCTAAAGGACCCATTCATGTTGGAAGACTTAACATGCAAATAAGATCGTATGTTTGGACTGAAGAAGAAGTTAATAATTACGTTTTGTATAGAAAAGAACAAGATTTGGAAATGCTGAGTACCATCGACGATTCATTAAAGTCTGTGCTTGAAGAATTTGGTGATGAGCTCAAAAATTATTTAGAAGAGGCTGGAGAAAAAGTAGACAGACCTCCTGATGTTGGACCATCAAAACCACCATCTGGTCTTGATCCGTTCCTATCCATATTCAAAGGATTTGGAGATATCTTTCACGCTTTTGTTCCAAAAGGGGATTCAACACCTAAAGCGAGCAAAGAAGATAAATTCAAAGATGGGAAGAGTAAAAAGAGTGCAAAGGGAATTTCCATGTCTTTAACTCACGTACTTTACAAAAACTACAAAAAGGCACATCGTATGGTTCAATGGTAATTATCAATGGGAGAACTTGAAGATTTGAAAAAGCTTCCTCCAGGGGAGCGATTGAAGAGATTAAAAGAGTTAGAGCAAAAAAGAAAAAAAGAAGAAGCCGAATCAAAACGAATTTCCCAAGAAAGTGAAGCAGAAATCCGACAAGAAGAAAACAAAAAGATTCGAGAAATCTTAGAAGAAGCCGAAGCTGAACTAAAGATTGAAAAAAAGAAAGCTTCCGAAAAACCTGTTGAAGGGAAAGATCTTGAGGAACGAGTTGCGCAAGATAAGATTCAGCAACAAGACGGCGGCCCACAATACAAACACACATTCAGCGAAATTAATGAGTTGGCCAGTCAACAAGATACTTTGAATCAACTTACCTATAAGGAAAGTTGGGATGAAGAAGACCAAGAACTTTATCATGAAGCTAAAGAAAACATTGCTGCAGCAACTTACCTTGCACAAAAATATAGTACCGATGTTGCAGGTGAGGTTGTTGATACATTATTAGAATCAAGAAAAGCCTTAGAATCTATGGGCTATAAACGAAGGAAATGGACTGAAGACTAAAATGCAATTTAATTACTCGCATTCAATGGATCGAGAATACTTTCCAATGAGTGCTGGAACTGGAACCGTCGCACCTTTGCCTAGTGAACACAAGATCGAAAAACCTATCTTCGCAACTGACGAAATAGGTACTTCTATCGCAGATAAAGGGGGATTTAAAGCAAACTTACATGCTGCAATTCGTGCGGGTGCATCTCAAGTAGAATTATCTGGTGGTATATACCAGGGAGAACCTGGCGTAGGTTCTGATGCTGTTTCAATGCAAGATCGACAAGAATTAAAAGAAATTGCCAAAGTATCTGGTGTGAAGCTTATCAGTGTTCACACTCCATCGCAAATAGGTAACGTTTCAGGTTTAGGACAACAAGGTTTCTCCGAAGCACAAAGAGAACAATCTATGAATGAAGTTAAGAAAACGATGGACTTCTCCGCAGATATATCTGACGGTGGTGCGATTGTGGTGCATACTGGAGAGTTTCCTCGTTCTATGTATGATAAATGGGATGGACAGTTTGAACTTCACATCAATGAAGAAGAAAAAGCAGTACATCATTTAGTAGATCCCAAAACTGGTAATTTAATCAAAAGTGTCAGAGAAGATGAAGAAATTTGGAGACCAAAATATAGGAAAGATGCTAATGGAAACAAAATACCTGTTAAGCGACCTGACGGTGCAATAGTGAAGGACTTCTTTGAAGAAGAGGTATATGATATTGAACGAAATGACCGGGGAGACATGATGGTTGACAAAATTAAGTTTTCCGATTTCAGAAAAGATTTTAATAACACTGGAGAAGCTGCAAAAGAATTTTTCAGATTGCAACAGACTGCAGAAGCAGAACACGTCTTAGGGCAAGCTCAAGAATATGAAAATATGTATAAGAAATCTATGGATCGAAGAACTAAACTTCTTGATGCGCTCTCAAATTACAAAAAACTTTACGAGGATGTGCCTGAAGACGAGCGTTGGAGACATCAAGTAATTGTTCCAGATGGTAGAACTTATGGGAATTTAGTTCCTCCCGATGTTAAAGATCCTGTTAAATATTTAGAAGAAGAAATCACTGAAAACGAGAAATCTATTGCCTATGCTAGAGAGATTGCGTTATCCGGAAGAAAAAACGCTCACAAACTTAAACAACTTGTTGATGATGTAACTACCATAGATAACTATGGTCTACAGAAGAGTACTGATTCTTTCGCGAGGTTGGGAATCTATGCCATGGATACAACAAAAACAAAAAGACTTAGTAATGATATGTTTGTAGCTCCTGAAAATATTTTTCCTGAGATGGGATATGGTGCTCATCCTAAAGAAATGATTGAATTAGTAAAAAAATCTAGAATTAGAATGACGGAGATTCTTCAGAAAGAATGGGGTATGTCTGAAGATCAAGCAAAAAGAGAAGCTTCTCAACACATCAAAGCAACTTTTGATACTGAACATCTTGGTTTATGGAGAAAACACTTCAAATCAAATACTGGAGAATCTCAAGAACAAACTGACAAACGATTTTACAAATGGTACAAAGGCATTGCAAGAGAAATGGCTGACAGTGGAGTGGTGGGTCATCTTCATTTGGCTGACGGTTTTGGTCGAGGACACGCTAATCTGCCAGTTGGTGCAGGAATGCATCCTGTAAGAGAAGCTGCCGAATACTTTAAAGAAAAAGGATATAGTGGAACATTAATCTCTGAAGGTTATGCTGCGCCCGGGGGACAACTAAGACAATTAGGAGACGCATGGGCGTATTTTGGTAGTCCTGTGACTGGTTTTGCACCTGGCGGTCCATCTGCATCTGCAGCGGGAAATTCCTGGACAAATATAAGAGAATCTTATTTTGGTCAAGCACAACCTCCTCAATTTGTTTATGGCGGATACGCTCCAAGCCAAGAATATCTTGGTGCTCCGTTCTGGAGTGGAGTGCCTTTAGAATAAAATTAAAATATCATGTTTATCATGACGTCCGTATCTCTAATAAAGGAAGTTTACGAAAAGGAATTCAAGGAGCTTTTACGAAAAGGAAAACTCCCTATATTTGACACACAAAAAGGAGTTTTTGGTCCTTCTCACTTAGATGATACTAATGAAGTTTTCAAAGAATTAAACCTTAAACAGTTCAAAAGTTTTCTGGATCTTGGTTCTGGTGATGGTCGAATAACACTTCTAGCTTCACTTTATACTAAAGCAAGCGGGGTAGAACACGATAAAGAGCTTCACGAAAGAAGCATTCATCTTATGAAGAGTTTGAGATTAAGAGCCAACTTCATACGTGATGATTTTTTAAAAATTGATCTATCGAAGTATGACATTCTGTTTATTCACCCTGACAAACCATTCAAAGAAGGTCTTGGCAAAAAAATTCGTGCAGAGTTTAAAGGACTACTTATTGTATACAGTGCATTATATCTTCCTCTGCATTTTAAATTAAAGAAAAGCTACGATTTTCCTGGTGAGAGAATATTTGTATATGAATGTAGGTAATTATTGTGATTCTTAATGAACTAATGCAACTACTTCCAAGAAAAATCTTTGCAATAGAGCTACTTTTAGTTGTTGAAAACATAAAACCTGTATGTAGAATTGAGATTGAAGACAGAACATTGAATAAACTAACCACATTCTGCAGCACCAATAATCTTTCTTTAATTAAATCTGACTTTAAGTTTGTAAAAACTGATGACGGTAAGGCGATGATGATGCCTGCCAACTCTCCTCTTGAAGGAGGTTTCTTTGTATACATTTCTAAACAAAAAGACGATGCAATAAACGCAAAAGATGCGGAGCTCTCTTTAGATCACAAAACTTTTGGAAAACTTCTAGGTTATCCTGCGTGCTGCATTGATTTTTTCATCAAACACTACGAGGAAGCTGCAAAAATGCACGATGATTACACTCTATTAACTTTAAAAGATTCAGATATTCTTGATTGGAGACTAAACATATCCTTAAACTTTTTTGATTACAGATTAATTAGTCATTTTCCTCACTCTTTTAATTGCCTTGAGTCTATTTCACTCTCCCAAAAAATTATGGATGTATTGGCAAAATACGACTCTAATCTCGCACAGCAAACAAAAGAAGAACTGTGCACTGTAGTTATCTACGACGACGAAACAGGGGTTCATATTCTCAAAAATATCAGAAAAGAACAAAATCATATCTACTACGCTGATGTGATGTTAACCTCTCCTAATAGAATATTTACCCTTCTTAAAATGTCTAACAAAATAAAGATAATAACCAGAAATCACCTAGAGCTCTATAACGATAATGTCAAAACTGGTGAGCTCAAAGGTGACGTGGGTATTCTGGTTTTCTTATAAGTTAATGATACGTTACGTCGCTTTGACCATACTTAGAGTCTGAACTTTTTCCTTGTTGACCGTATCCTGCTCCTGCACCATTGCCTAACGTGATACTATATTTTGGCTTACCATCCTCTCCTTCCCCTTGCTCATAAATATCAATTTGAATTCCACCACCGTACTGCCCCATCATTCCCGGGAGCATTCCTTCTAATCCGCCTCCCATGTAAGGCGTTCTAGGTCCAGAACCTGGACCAAATGATGTTGGGTTAAATGCAGACATGCCTGGCATTCTCATTCCTGGTGAGATCATGGGTCCCATTCCATAATTTCCACCACCTGAAGACATGCCGCTCATGTAAAGCATTAATGCTTCATCTACTTGGCCGCCGTATTGATCTCTCATACCA
>Ga0233431_1003861_pt1 | contig 17104 bp, 17 predicted proteins | sample SI_118_April2016_FD_179867 | JGI IMG/M metagenome (GOLD analysis project Ga0233431, IMG submission 179867) | Seawater microbial communities from Saanich Inlet, British Columbia, Canada - SI_118_April2016_200_MG | ecosystem: Environmental > Aquatic > Marine > Inlet | place: Canada: British... | reverse complement strand
AAAGGGTGATAAAACGATAGTTGCAAACAGTAGAAAAGTATACGTAAATCGTACGGGCAATCCCGGAATGGCAACAGCCGGTACAGGTGACGTCCTTACAGGAATCATCGCATCATTAATAGGACAGGGATACGATGTATTTGACGCCTCACAACTGGGCGTATACATACATGGACTGGCAGGAGATATTGCGGCGAAGAAGAAGGGAGAACATTCAATGATAGCTTCCGATATAATTGAATACTTACCTGACGCATTCATAAAATATAATAAAGAGAAAGGATGGAATAAATAGAAATGGCTTTATCAATAGAACAGCTTGAGTCATGGGAAAAAGAAGCAGGAATCCACTTTGACAAACTTGAAGAGGTAGATGAAATGATCAAGAGAAAGCTGGTAGATAAGAACCTTGCCAAGCGAATGGGTACCGTCGCAGACGATAACATACAGATACTGATATCAAAACTGAGGGATTCTCTGGAAGATTCCGATATATCAGAAGTATGCAATGTACTGGGCAAAATCAAAAACAAAGAATCTGATGAGGATATAAGGAAAGAGCTGGAAACATTAGCAGAAAATAATGGTAATGATACCGCGTTAATAGGATCTATCAACGATCATGAAGGGCATTTACTTATGCTAGCTATGCAGGTTATAAAAAGGCTATTGAAGCCCTGATCATAATTAAATCAGAAATTAGATATTGCTTTATAAAACAAAATAATTTATACGTTAACGGTTGAAAACAGAATTTTATCCAAATTATAAAGAGGTATTGAAATATGGAGACACCAAATCCGGAAGAGAATCATGCAGAATGGGTGGCAGTCAAGGAAGGTGATCAGGATTGGATGAAGGAGTTGGCTGACATGCTTACCGAGAAGGGTATACCCACCGGTATGACACTCGCCCCGGGATGCAGCGCGGGAACGTGTGGCTGCCGATTCATTGTCCTGGTTGCCGAAAAGGATGTCAAGGAAGCACACGGCTATATTGAAGAATATTACATGACCGTACACCCGGAACTCAGGGAATCGCAGGAATGGGCTGATCAGGACAAATGCCCTGCATGTGGCCACGATGTTGGCCAGGATGCAAAGGAGTGTCCTGACTGCGGGCTACTTCTTATTATTGAAGGATAAGACCATCAGGGGTGGAGGATGGAAACGGTTTAACCGTTTAAACTGTATGTGGTTTTTATCTGTCCCATCTATTCATAAAGCTCTTAATATCATTATCTGCAGAGCGTAAGATCTGCATGCAGATAAAGATGAAAACAGAAAATTGCCAGCAATCTTCGGGGCCAATGATAAGGCCGCAAGTAACATTTTCCTCTTTTTGTAGCTCCTGCGTATATTTATCAATTGCGCGACTCAGTCTGCCTTCAAAAACATCAAGTGAGTATGTTTTATTATTATATTTAAATGATGGAAACTCAATACCACGAACAAGAAAAAAATTGGTAATCATATCCTGCTGATTCTCGGAACCATCCCTGAAATCAAATCCATCAAGCTGAGCTGAACCCGGAGGAAGAAATAACGAGGGTTTTTCCACCAGAATCTCTCCCTTACGAACCACACAATCTCCCAGATTGACCGAGGATTCAGCCAAAAATATGTATGGCAAATGTGTGGTCTTGAGAGTATCAAGGGGCTTTACTCGTGGCCTTATTACTTCAGTATGTTTAAGAGCTCTTTCCCAGGTCTTTTCAATATCCATAATACATTCATATTAACTTAAAATATATAAATCCTATCCACTGCTATAATCCACTGTCTTGACAAAACTTGCCAAGCTCACTTACTAATATACTCGTCTGCTCAAGAATATGGCTGCTTGCTTTTTCACTTCTAGCAAGGTATTGGAAATAGTCTTGGCAAACGTTCTCTGATTCAATTGCGTTTCCAACGTCAAACGTGGGTACAACCTCACTATCAGGAAGAAAACTGGCGAGCTGCAGAAAACTCAACTGAAGGGTCCCGAATATCTCTTCATCTCTCGGCTCTGCTGTACCAACATACATCAACTCAACCTTAATTGCCTCTTTTATAGTGTCTTTGTCATATGGCAGTAGTGACATAAGACGTCCCTGAACATTTTTAATAGGTTGTTCGCTCAGAATGTCTCCATATTCTTCTACTATCTTGACTGCATTCTCTAGATTCATATTTCATCCATCCTATTGAATAATCGAAATAATTTGTCTTGAATAGAATACACGTAGGATTATAGTTCGATGTGTCATTATAACATAAATGTAATGAGAAATTCACTACTTTGTCATATGATTCTGACTATTTAGATCTCAATGGCCTGTTTCGTAAAGCCTTATATATAGATAACCACTTTTAAAATACAGCCAAGGGGAAAGATTTTGATTTATCGAATTATTGCGGATTAGAATGTACAGCACCTGCTATACGTATTTGCAAATCATTTCAAGAACAGTACTACTCAGCCTGAAGTTTTTTAAGCCGCTCCTTAACAACATCTACATGACGCGTTTCTCCACCCTTACGTTTAACACGAACTTTTACTTTGCTCCATGCTTCAGCAATCTTACCATCCGGAGATATGATAAAAGTTGACCGGATTACTCCTTCATACTCTTTACCATAGTTTTTTTTCAATCCCCAGGCACCGTATGCTTTATGTACCTTTTTATCCGGATCGCTTAACAACGTAATACCCAGGTTCTGTTTTTCAATGAAGCGTCTATGAGACTCTGTACTATCAGGACTAACTCCGAAAACAGTTGCATTCAGTTTTTTGTAATCTTTAAATGTCTCGGTGAAATCACAGGCCTCTTTTGTACATCCTGATGTATTATCCTTTGGATAGAAGTATAACACTATCCATTTGTCACTATTATCTTTCAGCGATACATCTTTGTCGTCCTGATTTCGCAAACAAAATTCCGGGGCTTCTGTTCCGGCTGTAATCATAGTATTACCTCAATTTAAAAGTGCCCAAAGTTGCAGTAACTCTTATTTTTCAACTTTGGGCACTTTAGTTCACTTAAGACTTAGTTGCTTCTGTTTATAATTTCTCAGAATGGGAAGACAGATAGTCTGCCACACCATCAGCTGTTGGCGTCATGCCATCCTCGCCCTTCTGCCAGCCGGCAGGACATACTTCGCCATGCTTCTCGTGAAACTGTAAAGCATCAACGACACGAAGCATCTCATCTACATTACGTCCGAGAGGAAGGTCGTTGACTGTCTGGTGCCGAACGTTACCGTCCTTGTCGATTAAAAATGACGCACGCAGAGCGATACTTGCAGGGTGTTCAACCCCATATGCCCGGGTAATTTCATGGTTAACATCTGCAACTATTGGAAACTGCACCTCACCAATACCACCTTTGTTAACAGGCGTATTTCTCCAGGCGTAATGACTGAATTGTGAATCAATAGAGACAGCAACGACTTCCACGCCCCGTTTCTTAAATTCATCTAATCGCTTGTCGTGTGCAATTATTTCTGTCGGACAGACAAAAGTAAAGTCCAATGGATAGAAAAACAGCACTACGTACTTCCCTCTCAAATCTGACAACTTAAAGTCTTCCTTGATACTGCCGTCAGCCAGCACAGCAGCAGCCGTAAAATCCGGTGCTTCTTTAGTAACTAAAACGCTCATTTCTTTCTTCCTTTCTTAAAATAACATTAAAAACATTACACTTTTTTATATGTAAAAAGGTAATCTATCATGGATATAATCCTCTGATTTTCTGTGCCTCCGCAATACGACTGATACCAAGCATCCATGCCGCCATCCTCATATTAATTTTCTTCTCTTGTGACATTGAATAAACACTATTAAAGATATCTGACATTATCTCTTTTAAACGCTGATGTATCTCTTTCTCTTTCCAGAAATAAAACTGAAGGTCCTGCACCCACTCGAAATATGAGATGACAACACCTCCCGAGTTTGCGAGGATATCAGGTATCACACAAACACCACGCTCAGACAGAATCCTGTCTGCTTCAGGTGTCGTCGGTCCGTTTGCACCCTCAACTATTATTCCGGCTTTAACTTTGTCCGCATTATACCTGGTGATTTGCCCTTCTATCGACGCAGGAATCAAGACATCGCAGTCCAGGGTAAGAAGCTCTTCATTTGTAATTATTTCAACGTCCGGAAAATCTGCGATTTCCTTATTCTCCTTAACATGTTGAATCAGGTCTTCAATGTCAATTCCATTTTCATTATAAATTCCTCCTTTACTATTGCTTACGGCGATTATTTTGCTCTCCTGCCCGCAAAGTAACCTGGCGGCCGCTGAGCCCACATTTCCAAACCCCTGTATGGCAATTCTGAGCCCTTTCAGATCTTTTCCATTGATCTTTGCTGATTCTTCTACCATATAATAAACACCTCTTCCCGTCCCTTCCTCTCTACCTAAAGAGCCGCCTAATACCAACGGTTTGCCTGTAACAACTCCTAAGGAAGTATGGCCTTTCAACATACTGTATGTGTCCATCATCCACGCCATTGTCTGCATATTAGTATTCATATCTGGAGCGGGTATATCTTCTTCAGGACCGATAGCCCAGATAATTTCAGATGTAAATCTCCTGGTAAGTCGCTCCTTCTCTTTTATTGACATTACTGAGGGAGTGCAACAAATCCCTCCCTTTGCCCCACCGTATGGAAGTTGCATCAATGCACATTTCCAGCTCATCAACATGGCCAGAGCGGTGACCTCTTCAAGGTTCACGTTGGGATGATAACGTATACCCCCCTTTGACGGCCCCAATGTAATATCATGTTGAACTCTAAATCCTTTATAAACCTTAACTGCTCCGCTATCCATCTCAATAGGAATAGAAACTAACAATGACCGTTTAGGATATCGTAACCTTTCCAGAACATTGTCAGACAGTTCCAACTTGTCAGCAACAAGATCATATTGTTTTAAGACAGATTTTAGAAAAGGCATTTTAAGTAATCTCTTTCTTTATAAATTATTACTTTGTAAAGATTGGCATTCAATACTTCAAACTTCGTCTATATCGTGCCACTCAGAATTTTCAATCCAATTGTCAGGTTGTGACACAAGGTTGACTATGTTCTCAAGTAGAATACAATGCCCCTTTTCCTCTTTTGCTAAAGTCAAAAATATTTTCTTCCTGTGCGAGTCTTTCTCCTCACCCGCCCTCTCCAGATAGAATTCTTCACTGCTTTTCTCAATCTCCAAAGCCTTTTTGTAAAATTCTACCTGAGAGACATCAACATCAATCTCTTTCTCTTCCTTCATTTTTATAAAAATATTTTTTATTTTTGTTAATACCTCAGCATCCTTCGAATATTCTGTTTTATTGTTTTTTTGCATATCCAGGATTACATTGTAGTGTTTGGCTTCAGACTCAGCCATCATAGTCAGCACACTCTTAATACCCGCATTCTCTGTTTTCTTCGCAAGATCCAGGTAAAAATTCCTACCATCCAATTCCATTTGCATTGCAAACTCATATATATCCACTTTACGTCCTCCCTCTGTTTTCTGTAAGTATTTAGACGGTACGAATTGTTAGCTACCAGCTATAACTATCGCAATGTCCATACCAATAATAATTTTTCGCGCGCGAAAGATCACGGCAATGCATAACTCATGAGATTACAGAATCTTATAGCGTTATACAGAAAAATGCAAGACTTCATGCTGCACATTTTTATTTATAATTACGAAATAATTGCGAACAGCTAAGTGTAAAAAACAGGCAATATCGCAAAATATTCGTATTATTCATAAATCACAAAACTGCATACCTATCCATCCAATGACACTGTAAGATTGTAAGGCTTTATGAATACGACACTTATGCCTTGCCTACAATATGTTTTTGTAAATATTTTATTGCATAGGCATAAAGATTGCGCCTGCACAAAAGGTGCGCAGGGAATTAACATGCTAAAGAATATTGTGTTTCGTATCTCCCTGAGAAAGATGAAGACCGGAAATAAATTATAAATCGTAGTTACTATTATAAATAAAGCAGTTTCAAATTTACTAATATTCTTGCGAAATCATTAGACAAGGAGGTGACGAAGTGAAATGCTATATTTGCAACAAGGCAGGAAAAAAGACTGATGCGATAGCGATATGCATTGTCTGCGGAATAGCTGTTTGCGAAGAACATCAGATTCGCGAGCAGGTACCGGTGAAAGAGACATATAAATGGGGGCTAGGGGAAGAAGAGGTGACTCTGCCAAAGCCACTTCCACGCATTCTATGTACATGGTGCTATGAAGCACTTGTAGCGCAGAAGCAGAAGTGATACTGCTGATTGGAAGTGATTGATGTTATGGACAAAAAAAGCCTTTGCGAAAAACTAGCTAAACACTTGGATGTAATTACTAAATGCTCTATTCCGACTGAACAGGGAACCGTTCTACTGGCAACCATACTGGAATCTCGTTATCCATATGTATACCCGAGAGATAGTGCCTGTGCCTCTAATTTGTTCAGACAAATGGCGGAGAAAGACCTTGATCCTGATGGGAGAGCCTTTAACCTTTTGAAGGGATTATCTCAGTTTATCTCCTCTGTTCAGGACGAAAGCGGAGAGTGGGTACAACGCTATGGATTGAACGGACAGAAAAAAGCTATTTACATCCAGGAGGACAATACTGCCTACGGAGGCATTATTCTGGCAAATTACTTACTGGCTTGTTACAACCGCCAGGAAGAGCCTGCTGAATTAGAAAACTATCTCAAAAGAATAAAAAAGGCAATTCAATATGCGATTAAGAATTTTTATCGTGAGGAAATTTTCCTTTTTTTTTCAACAACCGGTATACACGAATCAGCGATTGAGAAGGGATACAGCATCTGGGTAAATCATGTTTACATACTCTTCTTTAATCTCATCTCTCAGCTGACAAACAAGTTTGATCTGAAAGATTTTTTTGCTGAAGAACTCTCATTCAAATGCCGTTTTTGTCAATCCGTGCATCGGCGCTTTATCCTTAGCGATAGATTCGTCAGGCGCATAACGAAAGACGGTACTTTTGACCTGAGACCTGATGTAACAATGATGAGTCCCGTTTACTTTCAATGTAAAGAGGACCATTGTGATACCTGTGTGCTGGATGAAAACCCTGACATTATCACCAAGTCTATCGACTTCATGGTAAACAACCTGTGGGATCCGGAACTTGGTATGTTGCAGAGATATCTTCCTTTTACAGAAGATATTGAAACCCATATTCATGCCGGAAACGGACCATGGATTCAATACACTGCAATGCTGGCTCAATATTACTATAAGCAGGGGGAGATAGAAAGGGGAGATACCATACTTAATCAAATTGACAAGTACAGTACTGCAGAAGGGTATATTCCTGAACATTTAAGTACGAAAAGAAGATTCGAAGAATTTGTCAGGCTAGAGTGGGAAGTCGGGCTTGATGCTAAAAAAGAATTTCATCCTGACATTTTGATACCAGACCTATCCTACGATTTTATTGTAGAGGAACTTTTCTTCATGAAGAAAAGTTACGATCAGATCAGAAGCGACATTACTGAAGGCAAGAAAGATGTCATCCATTTTGCCGTACCACTTATGTGGTCTCATGTAGAATACGCAGGTGCTTTAATTGCCCGGTATGATTACATAAAGTTGAATCCCAATTCGGGGGAAAAAAGTAAAATGAAGATGGCAAATTCTAATTGATACATTGACTTACATTACTACAGTTCGGGAAAACTGTTTTAACACGATAGATAAAAAGTACCATAACGTTTAAGTGAGCTTAACATGACAAGCATGATAGAAAAGAGAGAAAGTTTACAGGAAATTGCATTAAGACATCTTGATGATGGCGTATTTGTGTTTGATAAGGACAGAAAAATAGTCTTGTTCAATCCTGCCTGTGAACGAATTGTCGGATATTCTCAAGCAGAAATCTCAGAGAATGAATCCAACTGCTTTGACATATTTCGCTGTCACTCTTCAGGCAAGTCGTGCCTGACAGTATGCCCTGGACTGGATCTATTTAAAGAAAGACGTTCCAGGATTGCGCGCGAATACCTTATCAAGACCAAAGAGGGTAAAAAGAAACGGGTAATAACCAACTACTCTATAATAAAGGACGAGGATGATGGGGTTGAATATGTAGTTGGTGTAATGCGTGATATAACTGAAGAGAAAATGTTTAATGAGGAATTGGTCAGGTCTAAGACTCTCTCAACCCTTGGTCAATACAGCAATGAGCTGGCACACGAGATTAAGAACCCTTTAAATGCTATTAACATCCAGATGTCACTATTAGAAAGAGAAATCGACAAGCATGATCTGGGCACAGGGGAAGAACTTGCGGACGTCGTAAAAGTGGTCAAGGAAGAGATAAACAGGTTGAATAAATTAGCTAAAGACTGTCTCACCTTTTCAAAATCAGGTGATTTAGATCGCACTGAAGAGGGTATTGGAGAAATACTTGAGCAACTGCTCTCCCTTATCAATCCACATGCAGACCTGAATGGTGTTAATATTTATCTTACAATGTCGGGAAGCTGCCCACAGGTCCTAGTAGACAAAGACAAGATCAAGCAGGCATTCCTGAATATTATACTTAATGCTATAGAGGCGATGACAGATGGAGGAAGTATAGCAATAAATGTATCAAGAAAAGAAAGTTATCTGAATATATCCATAAAAGATACCGGTCCGGGAATTCCCGATGAGCAGCATGATAAAATATTTGGTCTTTTCTATTCTACCAAGAGCGGTGGTACAGGTGTAGGCCTGGCCGTTACAAAGAATATTATTCATGCCCATGGTGGTAATATCAGGTTTGAAAAGCTGGTTGAGGGTGCTGAGTTTATAATTGAATTGCCTTTATCGTAATAATAAAAATGAAGAAACCGGGAATACTATTAATTGATGATGATAAAAACACAGCCGATGGTCTGAGGAAAATCCTCATACAGGATGGTTATGATACCAGCTGCGTGTATACCGGTAATGAAGCGTTACACCTGATTGATACCGAACATTTTGATATAGTTATTACTGATATGAAGTTACCGGATATCAGCGGTTTTTCTATTATTGAGAAGGTTAAGAAGAAAGATCCAAATATACCGGTAATAATGATAACGGCATTCAGCTCTCTACAAACGGCAATTGATGCGATGAAGAAGGGCGCTGATGATTACCTGACCAAGCCGGTAAACATTGAAGAGCTGGAATTGATACTTAAGAAGACATGGGAAAAGCAACTCCTTATATTACAGAATCGTGAGTTGAGAAAGGAGCTGGATGACAAGTACGGGTTCTCAGGATTCATCGGTAATACGCCGGAGATGCAGTATGTTTTTAAGACAATTACCGAAATAGCTCCTACTGCTGCTTCGGTGTTAATATATGGAGAGACTGGAACGGGCAAGGAGCTGGTTGCCAATGCAATTCATCACAATAGCGACAGGAAGAATAAGCCGTTTATAGCACTTCATTGCGCATCGTTATCCGAGGGTGTATTGGAGAGTGAGCTGTTTGGGCATGAAAAAGGCGCTTTTACAGGTGCCGTGAATCAGAGGCGAGGCAGATTTGAGCTGGCAGATGGCGGCACCCTTTTTCTTGATGAGATAGGAGAACTGAATTTGCATGTACAGATAAAGCTGTTAAGGGTTCTTGAGACTGGGTGCTTCGAAAGGGTAGGAGGAGAAGAGACGCTTGAATCGGATGTCAGGATAATTGCGGCGACAAACAAGGATTTGGAAGAGGAGATCAAGGAAGGAAGATTTAGAGAGGATCTGTATTACCGGTTAAATGTAATCAATCTGGAGCTTCCTGCGCTAAGAGAGAGAAGAGAGGATATCGGGTTGCTGGTAGATAGTTTCCTGGTAAAATACGCAGCAAAGAACAAGAAGGATATTAAGGGATTCAGTTCGCAGAGTTCCAGAATATTGAGTAATTATGACTGGCCCGGTAATGTGAGAGAGCTTGAAAATGCAGTTGAGAGAGCAGTGGTAATGGCCAGGAATGAATTTATAGAGCCAGGTAATCTTCCATCAAACATAAGCCAGAGTTTAAGAAAGACGAAAAAAGATACATTCCGAATACCATCAGGTACAACGATGAAGGAGATCGAGAAGAAGGTTATCCTAGAAACACTTCACACTACTAATGGCAGCAAGTCTAAAGCGGCAAAGATACTTGGCCTCTCCACAAGGAAAATTGAATACAAAATCAAAGAGTGGTCAAGTCAAGATGCGCCAAAGGCATTAAAGACGGAGTAAAACAAACAACTACGTTTCGGAATGGGGAACAAAAGTGGATCTCTTAGGAAAAGCGTTTGTTTATTCTGTAAGTACAACCTCCGCTTGATTTATATTTACAAATACAAATCTAATCAATAGTAAATCAAGGTCAATATTGCATGTTTCAGATATTCATGAGTAGCAACAAACCCCAATTTATAAACTTGCCTACTTGCCTGAAAAATATATAATTGATTTCTCGCAACTCTATCTTCACATTAATAAAATCAATTATGAAACAAACCCCAGCTAGTTTTAAGAAAAAGAATGAACAGACAAAGCTGATTTATAACGGATTATATTCTCTTCTAGGGTTGATCGTACTGGCTATTTGTTTATTTGTATTCCTATACGTGGCTCAACAGAGGTTAGCTACTTTGGGAGAGATCAGGCATGATTCTGATACGTTGGCAGATCAATTGCACCGGAGTTCAGATGACCTAACTCGTCTGGTTCGCACCTATGCTATCACGGGTAATAAAAAGTATGAACAACAATTTTGGGACGTGCTTGCCATTCGTAATGGAGTAAAACCAAGGCCTCTTCACTATGATCGGGTCTATTGGGATTTTTTAGCGGTAGAGAATGGAAAAGCTCCATATCCATTAGAAGAAGCAGTTTCATTGCAGGAATTGATGAAAGAAGCAGGCTTTACTGAGAAAGAATTTTCACTGCTGGCTGAGGCTCAAAGTAATTCTGATCAACTAGTGGAACTTGAGCAGGCTGCCATGAATGCTATAAACGGCAAAGCAACAGGTGAGTCTGGTGAAGTTCCAAATGATGTTTCTGGACAACAAGTGGCGATAAAAATCTTATTTGGGCAAAAATATCATCAAGCTAAAGTTAAGATCATGCGACATATAAATATGTTTCTTGAGGAGCTAGATAACCGTACACACACGGAACATACTAGACAAGCGTCTCACCTTCATATACTTCTGATTTGTCAAATATCTACTTTTACATTAATAATATGTGTAGTCTTTTTTGTGATGAAGCTATCAAAACAATATCATACTGGCATTGTAAGTATGCTTAACTCAACAGTTAAGGATCGCACAACAGAATTATTAAAAACAAACGAAAGTCTTGCAAATGAGATTAACGAACGTAAGAAAGCAGAACAGGCACTCATACAATCAGCAAAGCTGAAATCCTTGGGTACAATAACGGCAGGGATTTCTCATGAGTTTAATAATGTTCTTAACGTAATCTCTGGTAATGCACAACTGTTGCAGATGGGCTGTAAGGACAATAGCGAGCATGTGGATTGTTTACACGCTATTATGGAGTCAGTCGATGATGGTGTGAATATAACCGACAGGATGCGTGAATTTACACATTCAGATAGGGATGCAGCAAACGTTGATTTTGCATGTTCAGATATAAATGAACTAATAATACAGTCTGTGAAATTCACTATGCCCAGGTGGAAAACTATGGCACAGGTGGAGAGCATAGATTACCAGATTGACACGGGAAGTATCAATGGGGTGTCTCCTATATTGTGTGATCCTATAGGAATAAGAGAGGTGTTCATCAATATCATTAATAACGCCTTGGATGCAATGCCGGAAGGAGGAAAAATAGCATTCTGTACAAGAAATAATGAAGGCAATGTGTTTATTAGTATTTCCGATACGGGCAAGGGAATGACAGAGGAAGTGAGAAAGGAAGTATTCGATCCATTCTTTACTACAAGGAGACCAATGGGTACTGGACTTGGTCTAAGCATGGCATACAAAACAGTAATGATGCATGGGGGAAGAATATCGGTTGAAAGCGAGGTTGGAAAAGGCAGTACATTTACTCTGCAGTTTCCGTTAACAACCAAAACTGTTGATGTACCAAGCAAAGAAAAGATACCTGAACCGTTAACAAAAGACCTGAGTCTCAATATTCTGGTTGTAGATGACGAAGAAGCTATATGCAAAATAATGGATAGTGCATTATCTAAGCAGAGTCACAAAGTCAAGACAGTTAACAACGGCACTGAGGCAATTGAACTATCAAAGAATCAGCACTTTGACCTTGTTTTGTGTGATCTGGCCATGCCAAAGGTGTCAGGATACGATGTGGTAAAGGCCCTGCATAAACTGAAAAAAGTACCAAGGATCGGTATCATTACGGGTTGGGGTGACCTAGACTTTACAGAAGAGGACGAGGAAAAGATAGACTTTATTATTAGAAAACCCTTTGATTTCTCTATATTATCAAAACATATAAATGATGTGATTGGTACTGCCTAAACACGATAGTTATAGGTGCTACACAACCACCTGATTAAGGCCTGAACTGAACAAGCAGTAATCACGCAACCTACATTCTGAAAAAAATATAGATCTTTATTGCTATGAGCACTCCTATACCTACCCCTATAATCCAGGCCCATGGAATTTTCCAACTATCTGTCTCGTTCTTTTTATCATCCATAATAAACTCCTGTTTTTTCACTTTGAAATATAACGAATCCCTTTTACGGCAAGCCAGACAAAACCGGCGGTTGTAGAAAGCCACCCAAAGATAGTCATGACCGGTCTTGAACTGCCAAGATCATGCTCATAAGCGAGTACCAAAAGTCCTGAGAAAAAGAAAAACAATGGAAGAATATACTGCTTTCCGGATTGCTTTACTTTAACCGTCTGTTCACAATTATCACATTTACCAAAAGCCATATTATTGTTTAATGTCACTCGCTTCTTTTATTACGATTTTTCTTCCCGCAAGATTACATCTATTGCATTAATAATTCAAACTTTTTATGTAATGCAGGAAGAAAAGCGGAGAAAGAAGGTGAAATATTATACGAAATATGTATTATTAGGAGACGAGACAGTCATCCAAATATTTGTAATTTAGAATAGTGCTAGGAGGGTATTATGCGCTGGAAACAATTTCTCACTCCCGTTAAATCGTTGGATGTGGCTCAGGCCAGAGAGTATGTACAAAAAAAACCTCCTGACGAACTTACACTACTGGACGTCCGTCAACCCAATGAATATGAAGCAGGCCATATCCCCGGAGCCAGGCTCATACCTCTGCCCGATATCTTATCACGACTTGATGAAATAGATTCAAATAAAACAACGGTTGTATACTGTGCCGTTGGCGGACGCAGTCGTGTCGCAGCCCAGATGATAGCAGCACAAGGTTTCAGTGAAGTGTATAATCTTTCAGGTGGATTTAAGGCATGGAAAGGTGAAGCCGCTTTTGGTGCAGAAGAGAAGGGACTGGAACTCTTTACCGGTAATGAATCAGTTGAAGAGACACTGGTAGTTGCTTACTCCCTGGAGGAAGGTCTGCGCAGTTTTTATCTGGAAATGCAGGCTAAAGTAAAGAACAGTAACGCCAGAAACCTTTTTAAAAAACTTTCCGAAATAGAAGTAAAACATCAGGAACGTGTTCTTGAGGAATATCGTAAAATAACGGCAAGTTCCATAACCAGAGAAGAGTTTGAAAAAAAAGTTGTTGTCAGTACCCTTGAAGGTGGTCTTACTACGGAAGAGTATACAACCCTTTTTCATCCGGACTGGGAATCAGTAACAGACATTATTGAAGTAGCAATGTCAATTGAGGCGCAGGCACTTGACCTGTATCTGCGAGCCAGTGAGAGAAGCGACGAACCACAATCCCAAAAAGTGTTAAGGCAGATTGCAGATGAAGAACGGACTCACCTGGCACAACTAGGCAAATTGATTGAAACTATTTGATATAGCCGTCATGGTATTGACAACAAACTCTCAAACAGTATCGTTTCTCTTTTTTCATCACTAACGGAGGTAACGGTGGGAAAACATCTCGTAATTGCGGGTGGTGGGCATGCACATATGCTGACGCTTGCCAATCTTCACAAATTTATTGAAAAAGGTCATAAAGTTACCGTTATCGGTCCCTCACCGTACCACTACTACTCTGGCATGGGTCCGGGTATGCTGGGTAAAATATACACTCCTGAAGAAGTCCGTTTTGCAACAAAGCATGTAGTTGAGAAACAGGGTGGAGTGTTTATACAGGATAGGGTAGAACGGATTGATCCTGAAAGCAAAGCAGTATACCTTGAATCAGAAAAGACAATTCCCTACGACGCGCTTTCATGTAATGTCGGCAGTTATGTTCCAACGACAATTGTATCAGGGGAGGGCAGAGATATCTTTCCTGTAAAGCCTATAGAGAAACTTATTCACTTTCAGGAACGTGTCCTTGAACTTACCTCGCAACAAAAAATAACTATCGGAATAATTGGCGGTGGTCCTTCTGCAGCTGAAACTGCCGGGAACATCTGGAGGCTTGGTAAATACTACTGCAATAACATGCCTGACATAACAATCTTATCAGGTCAAAAATTTATGGCCCGTTTTACGGAAAACGTCCGCAACAGAATTATTCACTCCCTGACAAAGCGCGGTATTGAAATCCTGGAACAGGATTTTGTCAGCGAAATCAAAACAGGAGAGATCACTATGGAATCTGGACAGGTACATCATAAAGACTTAATCCTCCTGGCTCACGGAATAAAGCCGTATCCTGTTTTTCAGAAATCAGGATTGCCAACCGGTCCTGACGGGGAGCTCCTTGTCAATAAATACCTGCAGTGCACTAAATACCAGGAAATATTTGGAGGTGGCGACTGTATCTATTTTGCATACCAGCCACTTGATAAAGTTGGGGTTTACGCTGTACGGGAAAATCAGATTCTTTATCACAACCTCATGGCCTCTCTGGACAAAACCGACCTTCAGGATTTTGATCCGGGCGGAGAATATCTACTGATTTTCAATATGGGAGATGGTACCGGTATTATGCAGAAGAAAAAACTGGTACTGGGAGGCAAGCTTGCTTTTACTATCAAGAACTATATCGACCGTAGGTTTATGAAAAAGTTTAAATCGATAGAGTAAAGAACCAATGTGAAAAATTTAAATACATATACGCAGAGACGTGGTATAACCAAGCGAAATATTTTCGCACACACTTAGGCGCTGCTTGTTAATTAATATTTTGAGAAATTACAGCTTGAATCATAAAGCATTTATAGTTCGCTGCTTACGCATCAATTAAATATTTTATCTCTGAACGGATCAATAACGGTACCAATATTGCGCGCCATATAAGTGAAAACTAAGCCTTTTAAAGCTGGATAATAATATTGTTGGAAAGAAGCGTTTCGTGCTAAACTAAATTTAATAAATTAATGAATAAAGTTAATTTTAAAAGATGTTTTATATTTATTTAAAATATTTTTGAATGGGAAGGGGATATGCGTAATGAAGAAAATTTATCAGATGAGTATAACTTTATTTTGTGCATTAGTTATTACTTCAGGGGTTCTAACCTTCAGCGGAGAAAGCAGTAAAGTCCATGCAGCTGCAGGAGGAGATACTATGCATGACTCTATGGCTACTAAATATGCGATGAAAGCTGTAGGCTCATCTATGTCTAAGATTCTGGATGGATTATTAACTGGTGATTTTGATGTAGTGATTAAGGAGTCTAATAAGATATCCAGAATCAGTAAATATATGGTTGATATGTATTTTCCGGATGACGAATGGGGACTGGTAGGCCGGAAATTTAAAATGTCTGACAAAGCAATGAAAGCGGAATATGAGAGATACGCAAAAGAGATGGCTGCCGCCACTAAAAACCTTGCAGATACTGCAAAAGATGGAGACAGCGTAGAAACGTATGAAGTTTTTGATTCATTGTTAAGAAACTTATGCTTTGAATGTCATAAAACGTCCCGTGTCGACTGGCCTGCTAAATAGAGAGCAAGTTACTTCTCATTTTATAGCGTATCTACACTCTTGTAGGTACGCTATAATTCTTTAATTCACTGGACCCTATTCATTACCACAACTTTTAGGCACTCCAAACTCTGTTAATTACCCTCACCTGCCTTGTATTTTTGAATCTGTGTGAAAGTTATGCCTTCCGGTAGGCGTGTGCGCATATCAACGATGGACGGTGCAAGCTGCTTTACCGTTACGCTTTTCACTCCCCTCAGATCAGCTCCACGCAAATCCACACCATGCAGATCCGCCCCTGACAGGTTTGCTCCGGACAAGCTTGCCGACGACAACTTTGCCTTCTGCAAGTCTGCTCCAGTTAGGTTCGCATCTTGCAGACTTGCACTCGTCAAGTCTGCACCTTGTAGATCTACATGCTTCAGGTTTGCTCCCTTCAGTCTTGCATTCTTCAGATTTGCCTTTTGCAAAACTGCATCCAACAGGTTTGCATCACTCAGGTTTGATGCAGACAAATTTGTATGTGATAGGTTTGCCCCTGTCAGGTCAGCTTGCTGGAAAGATGACCAAGGCATCTCCGCACTTTCAAAATCTCCCCATCGCAATATCATTCCCTTCGCTTCCGCACCCTCCAGCATCTTAACACCCAAAGCACTCATCAGACTGTCCTTATTATATTTGGGTATATCCCTGAACGTTAGGCCATCCGGAAATTTTGTCTCTTTATCGTAGACGGTTGTAATGATCTGCCTGATAACGAGATTTTCAGAACCGGTCAGATCTGCTCCACACAAGTCCACGTCTTTCAGGTTTGCACCGGAAAGATCTGCCCCTTGCAAATCAGCCCCTCGCAGTTTTGCCTTTCTCAGGTTTATCCCCTTTAGATTCGCTCCCTGCAAGTTCGCCTTTGACAGGTCAGCCTCCTGCAGATAGAGCCATCGCAAATCTCGCCCTGACAGGTTTGCCCCTCTTAGGGATTTAACACCCAGTCTTCTCTTCAGACACTCTTCATCGTACCCGAACTCACCTTCCTGTGGCACAACTCTCTTCCCCTTCACAGCAACACTCTTATGCAAAGCAACCT
>Ga0233431_1003860_pt1 | contig 17109 bp, 17 predicted proteins | sample SI_118_April2016_FD_179867 | JGI IMG/M metagenome (GOLD analysis project Ga0233431, IMG submission 179867) | Seawater microbial communities from Saanich Inlet, British Columbia, Canada - SI_118_April2016_200_MG | ecosystem: Environmental > Aquatic > Marine > Inlet | place: Canada: British... | reverse complement strand
GCATCAATTATTAATCTTTTTAAAATTCTTTGATTAATCAAATGAGCATTAGTAGTTAATATGGTTTTAAAACCATATGATTTGGAAATTTTAAGAATAGGAATTAAGTATTTATTTAATTCAATCATACCACTTCCACCAATATAAATTTCCACATTATTTCCATACATGTTGCTTAAATCCTTAAGAAGAATATTTATCTCTTTTAAATTTAGACGTTTGTATGCATTCTTGTATTTCCAAATATGACAATGATTGCATTTGTATAAACACCTATGAGTTACAAGAAGAGAAACTCTGACTGGAGAGGATTTATTGAATATTGTTATTTGATTCTGTTTTATTTTTGATTTTTTCATTTGCATTTTATTTGGAATATAAACAGTTTAGTCTAAACCAGCAATCAGTTATTTTGCATGAATTTATTTGATTTCTGATTTTTTTTGCTTTGCTAGACATCCATACGTCTGTAAGACGATTCTTTTTTAGATTACCTATTTTGTCATAATAAAAGCATAAATGAATATCTCCACTGCTATTTGTACATACTGCTTTATCATAATTACAATTTAATAATTTTGGAGTTTTTTTAGGATTACGAAAATAAGTTTTATATGAACTTAATTGTGATATAGTATTGAGAAGCTTTGATATTTTTTTGTTTTTTTTTAATTCAATTAAATTATCAAACAATTTATCAGTTTTTAAATTATCTTTTGGCCAAATATGTTTAAATTCATTCTTATACCAGTTAGGATCGTCTAATGAATTGTTGGGTTTCATTAATAAGTTCAGATTTATACGTTCAATCAAGGGATTCTTTTCTACAGATTTAACTAAATCAACTATATTATCTAAATTGGATTCTTGAATAACAGACTGTACACCAATACTAAACTCTACATTGTACAACTTTTTGTAATATGACAGTAATCTGATAGCCCTGTGAACTCTTTTGTAGACTCCTTTTTTACCTCTTATAGAATCATGTCCCTCCTCATCAGAACTGTCAAGAGAGATGGTTACTGCTGCAAGACCGTGTCTTATGAGTTTACTGGCAACATCATTTGTTATTAAAAAAGCATTAGTTGATAACAAAGGTTTGAGTTTATTTTTGGATGCAATTTTTATTATTTCAAAAATATGGGGGTGGAGCAAAGGTTCTCCTCCAGGGATATTGAACAAGAATCCTTCTCCTGCTATATTTTTTAAATCCTTGAAAAAAAGTTCCCATCTATTTATAGGAATTAGTTGATTTTTAGTAAGAAACGGAATTTCATACATTTTACACATTTTACATTTTAAGTTACATGATTCAAGAATACCAATATCAGAATAGATAGGTTTAATTATTTGTTTCATTATTTATTTCCAATTTGAGTTAATTTTTTTGAACTCAAAGTTTGTTTTGTTTTTTCGATTAAATCAAAAGGATAATCATTTTCAAAGTAACAATTAATCAGAGTATGACAATTTGTTGCACAGGACTTAATATTTTGTCTAATAACGTTTGTATCTTTAGTATTCCAAACATCTATTAGTCTATTTTCTCTAATATTTCCTACTCGTTTTTTATGAAAACACATGAAAATATCTCCAACCTCAGTTGTTTGTATACCAAGGTCCATATTGCATGGTGATTTATTTTTAACAAAATTTTCAGGATTCTCAAAATAATCTCTAAAAGCTTTTAACTGCTGATAAGAATTTGTTAATAAGGGTATTTTTAATTCATCTTTTTTAATCAATTCATCTTCAGTAATTTTTTCACTAATAATTCTATCTACAATTTTTATTACTTTTTTTGAATCTGGTTCCCATAAATATTCAAAATGACCAATTTTATACCAACCTGATTGAAAAACAGTGTTGTTTGGTTGCATTACTGCCATAAAATAAAGCCATTTTACAGCTTCATGGGTTTTTGCCCAATTAATTAATTTAGGTATGTCAATGTATGTTTGTCTGTTAATGATTGAACATATTCCAACTTTAGGGTATTCATAATTTTTTAAAATCTCTAAGGCATCAAAAACAGTTTTTGTTGCTCCAACTTTCCCCCTCATTTTATCATGAATTTTTGGATTTATGCTATCCAAAGAGATTGAGAGTGAGGTTAAATTGACTTCATTTAACCGTTTTATCATATGTTTATTTAGCATGAACCCATTTGTTGCAATTAGAGTTTTGAAACCCTTATTTGAGGCATATTTAACTAAAGGAAGAGTTAATCCATGAGTCAAAGCTTCTCCTCCAGCAAAGTTTAGAGTGAATCTATTATCAATTGGTCCAACAAGGTCATCTTTGACAAGAATTGCAAGATCATCAATAAATTGTTTATAGTGGTCTAAAGTTGGTCTTGGAGTCCCTTTTATTACCTTTATATCTTCTTTCCATTTATCACACATTTTACATTCAAAAAAACAATAATCAGTAATTCCAATACATGCAAATTCAGGTTTTGTTTTAGTAGTGTTAAATTTTTTATTTGAGTTATTATTTGTCATATTATGTACCTTTGTTTATTTTGAATCTGATGTTTTAGATGAGCCATATTCTGAGATATAATCAATAATATTTCTTAATTCATCAATATTGTTAATGATTACTTCTGGAATTTCTATACTTTTTTTTATTAGATGGTTTAGTGTTTTTTCTAAAAGAACAGTATCATTAACTAAAAATTTTTTAAAATTAGATTTATCTGAGGATAATTTTGAATTGGAATAAAAATTAGGAGTTACAGGTCTAAAATATAATTTTGCCATTCCAAAATTCACAACCCAACCAAATGTAGGTAAAAGTTCATGTAAATTAATTTTTGAAATATTGCAAACAAATGTTAAATTAATTTTATCTTTGTATTTAAATGATATTTTATCAATTACATTCCATAACCATTCAAATGAATCTTTTCCCCAAATTTTTTCATATGTTCTTGGGTTTATTGAGTCAAGGAAAAATAAAAATTTTGTGAATCCTTTTTTAGCTAAATTAGATATTTCGTTTACAGTCAAAGATTTTGGATATATTAAAATTGTTTTAGAATTGTCAATTTTAAGATTTGATAAATCAACTGACCGAGAATCAATTCCCACAATTTTGAAGCTATCTACCCACAAATCATTATTTTTCATTTTCATTTTAGTTTTAATCATTTAACAAACAAACTTTTGTTAAAGCTACAGTTTACAGTTTGCATGCAGTGATCTTTACACTCAAACATATTGTTGATTGTTTTTATATGGTTATCTGACAATATTGAGTCATTTAAACTTTTATTTTTTACATGTGTAAAGGGGTTCATGTATGGACATAATTTTGCATGACCATTTGAATCAATTGTTAATCCAACTTCTTTGAAATTACATCCTTTAATTTTGTCCAATCTTGAATTTCTAAAATATTCTTTAAAAATTTGAAGTTGTTTAATTGTGTTTCCAATATTATATCCTTTTTTTTTTAATTGAATCAATTCATCAATAATTTTATAAGTGTTTTGTTCATTTCCAGGCCACATTTCTTTAAATCTTGATAGTTCATACCAGTTTTTAATATATGCTGAATTAAATGGTTGCATAATAGCTTGAAAATTAATATTTGAATTAATATTTAATTCACGATTCCATTTAGCTAAAGGTAAGATTTGGTCTAAATTTGGTTTCATGAATATACAATTGAAAGTTACTTGAATATTCATTTTTGATTCACGGATTGTTTCAATTAACTTTTGAATATGTTCGTAACTTTTATTTATGCCACGTTGTTTGTTTTGTTTTTTTGAGTCTAAAAAATCAAGAGATATTGAAATTTTTTTAAGTCCACCTTCATTATGAAGTCTATTTAAGATAATTTTGTTGATTAAAAAACCATTTGTGTTTAATAGTGTCTTGAGACCAAGTTCATTTGATTTTTTTAAAATTTTAATTAGTTTATAGTCAAGTTCTGCCATACCATCTCCACCTATAACTAATTCTGCATCACTATTAGCTATGTGTGAAATATTTTCAAGTACATTGTTCCATTCTTTGAGACACAATTCATTGTAATTGTCAGGGAGTTTCCAATTGTAGCAGTGGGAACATAAAAAAGTGCATCTCGTACTAAACATAATAGTGAATCTTGAAAATGATTCGATATGTAGTTTGTTATAATTGCTATGCCTATATTTATGATTAAACCCTTTCAAATTGGAATTTTTTAGTTTTAGTTTTTGCATTTTTTCTATTCGAAATTATATTGTTCATTGCCTGAAAAATTACAGTTTAATTTAATGTGACAATTATTAAATGTACAATTAATAATTTTTTTTTGAGTTTTTTTAATATTATTTAGCAGATTAATTGGGTTGTATTGTTTTTCATTTAGGTCAAGGATTATATTCTTACCAAAAGGAATTAAAATATTTTCTCCCATAGGACATAAAACTAATTGTCCATTAGCATTAATTATTACACCTTTATGAACTTCGCATTTTTGTCGTATATATGGATTATTTTTATTTGGATATAAAAAATAATTTTTTTGGGTCATCAATGATTGAAATGAATTTTCAACCTTTGATCCTTTTTTTTTTATCTTTGATATTTGGTCATAAGTATTTTCAATAATACTTTTTTCTTTTGGCCATAGGTGAGAAAATTCTTTTTTTTTGTACCATTCTTTAATACTATTTGAACCAAATACCTGAGTTACTGAATGTAGACGAATGGTTGAAATTTCTTTGGTTTTATCTACCCATTTAATTAGATCAGGTATTGATTCTAAATTATGTGAACAAATTGTTGTAAGAATTCCAATTCTCATTGAGGAATTATATTTTTCTTTTGCATTTGTTAAATATTTAATTGATCCTAAAACTTTTTTATGGTGTCCTTTAACACCTCTAATTTTGTCATTAATTTTATTATCAAAGCTTTCAAAAGATAAATTAATAAAATCTAAACCTGAATTTACAAGATTTTCACATGTTTTTTTTGTGAGTAAAAGTGAATTTGTAACTAATGACGTTAAAAAGCCACAATTTTTAGAGAATTTAATCATTTTAAAAATTTCATTATTTAATAGAGGTTCGCCACCACCACCAAGGTTTAAAACAATTTCTTTATCAGATACCATATATGGCTCCATTAGTTTGATTACTTTACAAAACTGAGTGAATGATAGTTTTTGAATATGGTTTTTCCATAAATAACATATTGTACATCTTGAATTACATCCATCTACTATATTGAAATTAAAGTATTCAAGTTTATGTATGTTAGACCTGTAATTACTAAGAAGTTGATTTTGAACAGTTTTTTTTTTACTACGAACACTATTCATATTCAATTCAATCCACTTCCTTTTACTTTTTGAGATTTATAGTTACAATTTACCATATGCATACAATTTTTTGAACAGTTTTTCATCTGCTCTAGAACTTGATTGTGTTTGTCTGAATTTATTAGTGTCTTAATTTCTGAATTTTGTATTAGTCCAATGTCTCCCTTGTATGAACATCTATGGATACGGCCATTGGAATGAACGTATAACCCAATCTCATCAATTTTACAACTGTCAAAAAGTTTATTGGAAGGGTTCTTGAAATACTGTTTAAAAAATTCAAGTTGTGACACTGAATTTCCAATATTCATATTTGCTTTTTTTAATAGTATTAGCTGGTCTAAAGCATCATAAACTTTTTTTTCGTCACCTGGCCATAGATGTTTATATTCAAGTTTTTTGTACCATTCAGTATCAAGTTTTGTATTGAAAGGTTGAATTATTGATTGAAACCCAATAATTAAACCATTTGAATTTGCCCATTTTGCTAATGGAACCAATTGACTAAGATTTTGTTTCATAATTACACAATTAATCATTATTCTAATTTTTGAATTCATTGATTTTATTACATTTTTGATTCTATCAAAACTTTTGTCTATTCCTCTATTATTGTCATGTAAGGGTTGATCTAAAAAATCTAAAGATAGTGAGATTATATTTAGACCGGATTTAACTAGTTTTGATGCAATTATTTTGTTTATTAAATACCCGTTTGAAGACAAAACAGTCTTAAACCCTAACTCATTAGATTTTTTTAATATTGGAATTAAATTTGGATCCAATTCTGCCATCCCATCTCCACCTACATTTAATTTAATATTGGAATTTGTTGAATTTTTTATCCCTTCAAGAATTCTATACCAAGAGTTAATGCTAATTGAATTTAATGATTGTTTTCGTAACCAGATAAAACAATGTTTGCAGTTATAAAAACAAGTTGAATTTAAACAAATAGACACTTTAAATTCAGTTTTAGACTTTAAACTTGAACTTTTCAAATTTTGTACCAATTTTAATTTACTCATCTTCAAAATCACAGCTTAAGATTTGTACACAATTAAGTTTACATTGATTCATTTTTTGTCTAACTTCTTTTGACTTTTTAGAGTGCCAAATGTCAAATACATGTTCATCATTAATATTTCCAATTGAATCCATGTCAGGTCTTTTTACACAAAGTCTTGCTTGGCTATAACTATTGATGAAAAGGTTAGAATCTCCAAACTTACATCCAAACTTTTTTATGAAATTATTAGGATTCAAATAATATGCTTTATATGAATTTAGTTGAGTTATACTGTTACCAATTTTTAAATTAATTTTTTTTTCTTGAATTAAACTGTCAAAAACTTGGTTAATAATTTGCTTATCTTTCGGCCATAAGTCAGACACTTCACTATTATACATCCAGTCGTCTCCATATTCTGATTCATAAGGTTTATCAAGAGCTATAAAATAGAGTGTATTTACTTTAGGTTCAATTAACGTAAACCTTGAAAGTTCAATAATTGAGTTCATGTTGTGGTTAGTAATAACAGAATTGATTCCTAGATTAATATGAGGTGCAAATATTTTAAAGTTGACAATAGCTCTCATAATTTTTTCATAACTGTTTTTAACACCTCTGAGTTCATTGTGTGTATCTTTTTTGATTGAATCAAGTGATAGATTGATGAACGACAGTCCAGCCTTGGACAGTTCAATTACCTTCTCTTTGTTAAGCATATATCCATTTGTTGTAACACCAACTCTATATCCATATGAACTTGCATGAGTTATAGCTTTTGTCAAGCCTTTATACAAAAGTGTTTCTCCACCAATGAATTGGATAGTTAAATCTTTTGTTTTAAAAGCTTGCAATTGATCAATTGTTTTGTATAAAGAATCCATTGGAATAGATTCTGGATCTTTATGTTTCCAGACATTACACATCTTACATTTAAAATTGCAATAATTATGTACTACTATTTCTATATGTTTTGGTGGTTGAAGTAATGTTGTTACTTCTTTTGGTTTAGTTTTGCTTAATAGTTTTCCTAACATTTTATTCATCCTTATATACACAGCTCAAAATTTGAACACAATTTTGTTTGCAGTTAAACATCTTTTGTCTTACAATACTAGCTTTTTTTGATTTCCAAATATCAGTAATCTTTTTTTTTGTAATGTTCCCTAAGTCCGAGAATTCTTTATGAGTTGTGCATAATGAAACTGTACCCAGATGATTAATCATCAAATGATTAAATCCAAATATACAACCTTTTTGTTTTACAAATTTATTTGGTTCAAGATAATATTCTTTATATTTTTCAAGTTGGTTGATAGAATTTGAAATTTTTGATGTAGTGTCATTTTTTAGTTTAATTAATTCATTAAAGATTTGTTTGATTAATTTTTTGTCATCAGGCCACAAATATGATATTGGACTATTTTGTCTCCAATCACTATCGTACGTTGAATTGTAAGGTTTTTCAAGTGCAATAAAATAAATTTGATCAATGCTCTTATTGTTTTGAACAAAATTTACAATATTTTTTAATCCATTTGTATTTGGAGACATAATTATGGTGTTAATGTTTATTCTAATTTTTGGAGCATATTTATTTAGTAATTTTATACTCTCTATTACTTTTTTGTGACTATTCTTTGTTCCTCTTAAAAAATCATGAATACTTGAATCAATTGAGTCAAGAGATAAATTTATTGAACACAATCCAGCATTTCCTAGTTCGATTATTTTATTTTTTGTAAGAAGTGAGGAGTTTGTTGTAATTACAGTTCTAATATTTTTTGAAGATGTATAATTAATTGCTTCTACCAAATCTTCATACAAAAGTGTCTCACCACCAAGAAACTGAATAGTTAAATTATTTCCAAGGAGTGATATGTGATCTATTAAATCTTTTAACTTTTCAATTGAGAGTTTAAAATCGTGTTTATTTTTCCAAATGTTACACATTTTGCATCTAAAGTTACACTTATTATTTAGGATAATTTCAACTAATTCTGGAGGTTTAATTAGCTCTATGTCATTGGTACAGTTTACGTGTTTTCTAAATTTAAAAATTTGTTTTTGATTCATTTTAATTAGATCTCTGAGTCATATCTACATCCAAGAATATGTATGCAATTAATTTTACATTCAATCATTTTTTTTCTTATTTCTTGAGCCTTTTTAGAATACCATAAATCAACAATTGAATCTTGCTTTAAGTTCCCAATCCAAAATTCATCTTCAATTATTGTGCAAAGTCTAACATTACTATTTGGATCAATATGCACTTGAAAATCTCCATAAATGCAACCAAATTGTTTAATGAAATCATGTGGATTAAGAAAATATCTTCGTTGGTCAGTCAATTGATTGATGGAGTTTGATATTTTTGGATTAATTTTAATTTCTTTTTCAAGCATGTTAAAAGCATCATTAACTACCTTTTTATCATGAGGCCACAGATATGAAAATTTTGTATTTTCTCTCCAGTCTGGTCCTAAATTTGTTGTAAGAGGTCTGTCCAAAATTGAGAAATATAATCTTTTGACAATCTTTTTATCTTTTACCCATGAACTTAGTTGTTTTAGTCCATGAATGTTAACTGCTGTAATTAGAGTATTAATTCCAACAACAATATTTGGAGCAAATTCTTCAATATAATCTAATGCTTTCATAATCATTTTAAAGCTAGTGGGATGTCCACGCATGAAATTATGAACGCTTTCATCCATTGAATCTAAGGAAATTGATATATAGCTTAACCCAGAGTATGATAGTTTTTCAATATATTCTTTTGATAAAAATGAACCATTAGTAACTAACCCTGTTTCAAACCCGAAACTATTTGCATATTTTATTGCTTTGTCAAGTTCTGGGTACATTAAAGTTTCTCCACCCATGAACTGAATTATTATTTTATTATTATTATTGAACTTAGAAATATTTTTTATAATCTCAATTAATTTTTCATAAGGCATTATTTGTTTATCTTTTAATTTCCAAAAATAACACATTTTACATTTAAAATTACACATGTTGTGAAGATTAATTTCAACCAAACTTGGAGGTTTATTTATGACAAGGAGTTCACTAGATTGATTGTTTTTTACTAGTGTTCTAGTCTTTGTTATTTGTTTCATTTTGTTGATTATTTAAAAATCTGTTACAAAATCCGTGATATTTTTTGGCATATAAAAACAGTTTATTGCTAAGTCACAATCTTGTCTACAAGTATTAATTTTATATCTTGACTTTAACATTTTGTCAGAGTACCATGCATCATACAAACTAATTTTTCTTATGTTACCAATTGGTTTGTTATAAAAACACATATTAATATTCCCACAAGTATCAATTTCTAATGCTAGATCACCTCTGGGACATTTCATATTAAAGTTTTTAACATATTTCCATGGTGTAGAAAAGTATTGCTTTACAACATGTAATTGAAAAGCAGGATTAGATATTTTCCATCCTTTTTTTTTCCTATCTTTAAGTTGATCTAAAATATTATGAACTTCTTTTAAATTTTGTGGCCAAATTAATTCATATTGTTTTTTTTTGTACCAATCTTTTGAATTATCTTCATTAAAAAAGGGTTGCATAACTGCATTAATAAACACATCATTTATTTTTTCATTGTCATTTGCCCAATCTACCATTGGAATGACATCATTAAGATTGTATTGCATCATTGTGATTGTAACACCAATGCACAGCTTAGATTTCATTTTTAATTTATAATTATGCAAATTATCTATAGCATTCATGACACGTTTATATGCACCTTTTGTACCTCTAAGATAATCATGTTTTTTTTCGTCAATGCTGTCTAATGAACAAAAAATCCCAGTAATGTCAGCATCAATTAATTTTTTGGCCATTGATTTTGTAATAAGACCTCCATTTGTTGAAACTGAACATCTAAATCCTTTGCTTCGAACATATTTAACAACGTCAATGAATCTTGGAAATAACATTGATTCTCCACCAATTAAATGAACAACCATATCTTCATCAGTTATTCTTTTAAGATCATCGATGACTGTAGTGATTTCTTCATAGGTTAGAGCAGGTGTAGTAGTTTTATCTTCTTTCCAATAATTACACATTTTGCATTCGTAGTGACAGCCTCTAGAAATAATTAAAAGACAAAAATTTGGTTTATAACTTTTTGATGTATGTTCTTTTTTTAATTGTGTAATTAACTTTTTACGTGCATCTATTGAGAAATCTGGACCTTTGTTTGGACCTCTATAGAGAATTAATGGTGAAGGTTTAGATATTTTTTCATCTATTTTAATTTCTTTTTTGTTTCCTATCATATGATTTAAGTATTGTTTAATTTTCATTTTCAATAGTCCATAAATTTGCTTATACCAAGTTCCTTTATTTTTTCTTCAATTTTAATTAGTGTAACATGATTATCACAATTTTCACATTTATCATCATAGAGTTTGATACCATTTTTAAACTTTGTATCTTGATGGTTTTTCATATACTTAGCGTGTACTCTAAATTTATTGTATTCTTTTGATCTCCAAGAGTCTGAGAATGTAGTTTTATCTAAGTTGTCAATTTCTCGAACATGACAACATAAGCTAAGTTTTTTGTCTGCTAAAAGTAAAGAGAAGAACCATCCTAATTTACATCCCCATTTGTTCAATATTTTTCCAGACCATTCTCCAGTACTAGGTTTATAATTATCTATTTGAAAATGAATGTTATTTTTTAATTTTGTATTTTTGTCACTAAAATATGCTTCAACAAATTTGATACTATTTTTTATGGATTTCATTTGATTTGCGTTTATTTTTAAATGCATGAATTCTTTTTGAAGTCTTATTAAGCTGAATCTTGCAATATCAACACCAATCTTGACATCCATTCTTGCCATTTTTGGAATTTCATTGTAATTGATATTATGAATGACGTGATACATTGATAATGTAGTATTAGTATTGAATTTTATTTTTTGAGATGCAAAATATGTTAAATTTTTGACAATTTTTGAAAATGTATCTTTACCTTTGTGTAATGGATTAATTTCACAATAAGTGTCAATGGATGCAGCTGGTAGACTACAAATTAATTCTTTGATATTAAGTTTTATTAATTTGTCTGTGAATTTTTTTGTTAAATTAATTGCATTGGTGGATACAATAATTTGAAGTCCTTTATTTGAGGCATACTCAAAGATTTTTAAAATTTCAGGATGCATTAAAGGTTCACCTGCTCCACCAAAAACTAAATGGTCGACTTTTAGATTTGATGCATCATCTATTAATTGTTTAAAAAAAATAAAATCTAGTTTCAAATTTTTCCAATCCACACCAGGATCTACATATGGTGAATGATTCCAACAATGAACACAATTTGTATTACATTTGTGATATGGATCGATAACTATTTGTTCAGGACCAATAAAAGAATATTCACAAATTAATCCTAAATATCTTATTAATTCACGATCTTTATATTTTTCATTTTTAGATTTAGAAGAAATTATTTCAAAAAGTTCGAATAATTTTTTATCTTTTAGTACAAAATTTATATTTTTTTGTTTTGATTTTAAATAATTTAGATAATTTTCAAAACTTTTTTTAAGAGTGCTAACAGGGAACAATTTCATCTTTATTGGTTTAAAATTTGAATAGTTACCTTTAAGATTATTAACAAAATCAATTATTTCTCCAAGTTTAAAAAAATTAAATCTAGTTATCCCAATAGAGACTTTTATTGAGGGATTATCCTTAATTTTTTGGCAAGTTTCTGAGAAATTTTTAGCATGTTTATTGTGAGTTTCAATATTGTTTCCAAATAAGATTAAATCGTACATAAGATTATTCTTGAATCTAAGCTGTAAGTTCATCTTAAAGTGATTATCCCCTGTAAAAATATAGTTGTTTATCGTCTTTATAAGTTTAACTCTCTAGAGAAATTTAGAATTATTTGATAATTTTTTGAATTACTTTTCCAATTGATGTATTTCCAACCATACTTGACATTTTAAAAAATGGATAAACAACTGAACTTCTGTATCTTCCAATAAGACTCTTTTGCATTTGATTTGCTTTTTCAAGAATTTCTATTCTTTTATTTAATTCTTCTAGTTTTTCTTTGTCCAATGTTACTTCATTTTGACTTTTTTTGTTGACAAATTTGTCCAAATATATTTTTAAAATGTCTTTGAGCTCTTTTTCTTGTTCTTGAATTAAGTATTTAATCTTGTGTTCTAATTCTTCAATTTCAGTATCTTTTTCTTCAATTAATTTGTTTAAGTGTACAGTATATTCATCAAATTCAGTAATAGTTTCCTCATATAATTCAATATTTTCATTTATTTTTTCACTATTACTTTTTTTTGCCATAGTTAGTCATCAGCTGAATTATATTTTTCCATTAATTGGTTAAGCATTTCATCATCAATCTCTCCATTTTTCAATGAATGTAAGATTTCCATAATTTCATATCTTTGTTCTTGAAGAAGGTATTCAATTTTTCTGTTCAATTCAATAATTTGTTTATTTTTTTCATAGACCAATTTATTTAGAGCATCATTTTTTTCCTTTTTTTGTTTAACTAAGAGTTCAAGAAATTTACTCTTTTCTTGTAGCTGATCTTTTACCATTATATTGAATCTCCAAAATAGTTACTATTAATAAATGGAAATAAAAAGTTATTGGTTTATAAGACTTGTTGTTTATACTCAATTAAATTTATAAAATATTTTTAATTTTTTGTAGATTAAATGAGAAGTGTATTTAAATTTTTATTATTGATATTTTTAACAGTGATAACTATATGTATTGATTTATTTTTATATATTTGGCATAAAATTGTTGGATATAAGCTTTTACCAGGGAATTAAACAACAATATGAAACTTTAAGTTACTAATAATATTGGTAATCCAATATTTAAGTATTTTGGTAGTATTTTTTTCAAATCTATTTTATATATTTTTAACCTTAAATTATTTAAAAGTCAAATTATTATTTGAAAGCATATAGCTAAAATGAAAATATTACATATTTACCCACCTTATGATTTTAAGGATTTGTATCCCCAATTTATGGTTAAATCAAAAAATGGATCAGGTCTTGTACCGGGTCATTTAATTAAATTAGGGTTATTATATATTGCATCTTATTTAAGACAAGAAGGCCACCAAGTTACGTTTATTGATGGGGGTTTTAATTCTCAAAATCAAGTCATAAATAATATATATAAAATAAATCCGGAGATGCTTTTACTAAGTATTTCTACAAATGCATGGGGAAGGAATATTAAATTTATATCAAAATTAAAAAAACTTTTTCCAAAAAAATATATTGTGATCGGTGGTCCTCACCCAACTGGAGTTAGAGAATTATGTTTAACTGAATGTTCTGATGTTGATTTTGTGTGTGTTGGTGAAGGGGAACATACAATGGCTGATTTATGTAAAACACTTGAAAAAAAAAAGATTTAAAAAATGTTAAAGGAATTATTTACAGAAAGAAGGATAAAATTATTATTAATCAAAATAGACCTTTGATAAAAGATCTAGATTTACTTCCATTTCCTGCACGAGATTTAATTGATGAAAAAAAATATGTGCCTGCAATAGGTCTTTATAATAAACTTCCAAGCACAGTTATGTTTACTTCACGTGGTTGTTCTTATGCTTGTGATTTTTGTAATTCTACTGCATATTTTAGAGAGGCTGGAGTTAGATATCGTGTTCGAAGCATAGATAATGTTATTATTGAAATGAAGCAACTAGTAAAATCCGGAATAAAACATATAATTTTTTTTGATGAAACTTTCACACTTCCAAAAAAAAGAACTATGGAATTGTGTAAACGAATGATTAAAGAAAAGATTAAATTATCTTGGGCAGCGAATGCTCGTGTTGATAGTGTTGATAAGGAACTTTTAGCAACAATGAAAAAAGCTGGTTGTTGGAGATTATTATTTGGAATAGAATCAGCATCTAATAGTTCGCTTGATGATATTTCAAAAAAAACTACTATTGAAACAGTTAAAAAAGCAATAAACTTAACAAGTAAACTTGGAATTAAAATATATGGTAGTTTTATTCTTGGTTTACCAAATGAAACATATCAAGACGGATTAAATACAATAAAATTTGCATGTAGTTTACCACTTGATTTTGTAAAATTTAAAGTACTGACTCCATTTCCAAGTACAGAAATTTATAAGAATTCAAGTAAATATGGGAAAGTTTTAGAATTTGATAAAATGGATACTCATCAAGTTTCATTTATCCCTTATACTATGACAAAAAATGAACTTGTAAAACTATTTCGACTTAGTTACAAAATGTTTTATATGAGGCCAAGTTATATATATAGACGATTAATGAGTATTAGATCAATAAGTGATTTAATTCAAAATATTAAGGGATTCTTTGCTTTTGTAAAAATTAACTAAATAAAATATATTTAGTGTATAGATTAGTTTTAAATTAATATACAATTAAATACTAAGAAAAATTATATTTATTATATGTTTATATCAATTATAATTCCGGCGTTTAATGTAGAGAAAACAATACTTAAATGTATTAATTCAGTTAAGAATCAGAAGTACAAAAAAAAAGAAATAATTGTTGTTGATGATGGTTCAATAGATTCAACAAAAAATATTTTAAAAGATCAAAATGGAATTATTACAATTTTTCAAAAAAATATGGGTCCAGGTGCAGCAAGAAATAAGGGTGCAAATATAGCAAAAGGGGATTTATTATTATTTTTAGATTCAGATTGTTTAATTAATGATATTTATTTTTTAGATAAAATAATTTTAAAATTTAAAGATAAAACCATTATAGCTGTAGGTTCTGGATATAAAAAAACATTAGGTAATAGATTTTTAGAACAATTTGGATTATTAGAACATCGATTTAAATTATTAAATATTCCAAAACAAGTTACAACAACCTCATCAAATTGTATATGTTGTAGATCATTAAATTTTAAAAAAATTAAAGGTTTTCCAATAAATAAAAAATTTATTTATGCAGAAGACATTTTATTTTGCTATAAATTAAGTAAATCTGGTAAGATATTTCATTGTGATTTTAATATTAGTCATGGATTTAGAAAAACAATTAAGACTTATTTTAAACAAAACAAAGGATATGCAAAATCTAATATTTTTTTATTTTTTACATATCCCAATTTACTTTTTAATGTTACCCATCATAGTTCTAATATATATATGCAAATAATATTTATTTTTTTTTTATTAGTAAACTTAGCATTAAGTTTATTTAACAGCGTTTTTTTTTATGTTTCAATATTTATAATACTTTTAATACTATATATGAATATTAATTTGTTTTATTATATTAAAAAAAGAAAAAATACTATATTTTTAATTAAATCAATTCCAATAATTTTTCTAAGAAATTTTTCATTTTTTTATGGGATTATTGAAGGTTTAATTGGACTAATATTTAGTTTTATTGATATTAAATATTTATAAATAGATACACTTTCTTGTAAAAAATGAAAAAATTAAATATCTTAATGGTTCATCCGCATGATATTTACTCAGCAAAAGAGCCATGGACAATACGAATTGTTGAAATTGCACGTGTTTTTACAAAAATAGGTCATAATGTTAAATTAATTTATTTTCCATTACCAAACAAAGAACGTGGAAAATTAAAATCAGAAAAAATTATTGAATTTAAAACAATTCCTTTTTCTAGACGAGCACATCATTTAATAAAAAATATATTTGACATACAAAAATATGCTAAATGGGCAGATGTTATTCATTTTCAAAAATGCTTTGCGAATGCAATAATTCCAGTGTTATTTGGTGCATATTTTAATAATAGGCATGTTCACTATGATTGGGATGACTGGGAATATGAGATTTATAATTTTAGTCCTCCGTCAAAATTATTTGGTTGGTATCTAAACACAATGGAGAAGAGTGTGCCAAAGCTAGTTGACTCTATGTCTGTTGCAAGTTTTAAATTAAAAGAATTAGCTATTGACCTAGGTTTTCCAGAAAAAAGAATAGCAATGGCACATGTTGGCGTTAATTTGGAGAGGTTTAGTCCAAAGTATGACTCAATACAAATTAAAAGAAAATATAATCTTAAGAAAAAGGTTGTTTTATATTTGGGACAGTTAAATGGTGCACAGTATGCTGAACTTGTGGTGAAGTCATATAAACAAATTTTAGAGAAAAGAAATGACACTAGTTTATTGATTGTTGGAGGTGGGTCTAACTTAGAAGATCTTAAGCGAAAAGTTAAAGACTTAGGGTTAGAAAAGAATGTTGTGTTCACAGGGTTTGTTCATGATGATGAAGTTCCACTATGTATAAATGTTGCAGATGTGGCTGTTGCAAGTTTTGAATTAAATAAAATAACTGAATGTAAAAGTCCATTAAAAATTGTTGAATATTTAGGAAGTGGGAAAGCAATAGTTGCTAGTGATGTTGGAGAAGTTAAGCGAATGGTTGGAAAGGCAGGAATAATTGTAAAACCTGGAAATGTTGACGCGATTACAAAAGCAGTTTTAAAGATCCTTGATGATGAAAAGTTGCAAAAGAAGTTTGAGAAAGAAGCAAGAAAACATGCAGAAGAAAACTTTAATTGGGATTTAACCGCTAAAAATATTTTGGATGTTTATAGAGTTTAAATTTGGGTCTAAGAATTATCTTTTTAAAATACCTTAATTCTACCAAGGGTATAATGGAATATAGACTAGTCATATATACTTTAATTATTATGTTTGCTCTAACTTCATGTGTGAATTC
>Ga0233431_1003855_pt1 | contig 17134 bp, 17 predicted proteins | sample SI_118_April2016_FD_179867 | JGI IMG/M metagenome (GOLD analysis project Ga0233431, IMG submission 179867) | Seawater microbial communities from Saanich Inlet, British Columbia, Canada - SI_118_April2016_200_MG | ecosystem: Environmental > Aquatic > Marine > Inlet | place: Canada: British... | reverse complement strand
TGGTAAATATATAACAACTATTGATTGCGGTTACTCCTGTACAATAAATGGAGAAAAAATCCGCACGCTTGCGGAGTATCAATACGAAGTATTGATGCTTCCTATTCGCAGTTATATGGCTTGTTCAAATATACTGTTGTATATGCATTATGTTGCATTGTAATACGACAAATATTTACTGGACAGTCCTATATGTCATATGTATTCAACGGAATTGTAATGAATTAATTACAATGGTATGTATATTTTATAATAAACATAGTGATTACTATTATTTTAGCGACTTATTTATTTCTATAAAATATATGTTTAAACAATTCGCAATAAATCATCTCGAATTAATGGGTAATGGACTTCATTATAATTTAATAGAACGCGCATTCGCAGCATCATTGCTGTTATTGAAATGTAGTCCGTCGAAATATGTATACAATATTTGCGACATACCACTAAATATCAACAAAAAAATGTACTCCATCATAACTGATGATCATAAAACACAATTATGTGATATGATATATGCACATAATTATACGTATGTACGCAGGCATACGCAACCGTTGTATGCATATATAATACCCGATGAAAGTCAGTTACACTACATTTTAAAAACTGGTGATTTACCGCAATCATTTGATAAATAAACAATTACCAAAAAATAATTATTTAATTAATTCCATTTTATTAACAGCATTTATAATATTATTAATACATTTGGCACAGTAGTTATGTTTGCTAGATAATATACATCGACCATAACATGTATTATCTTTTCGACTCACATACCTATGTATAGGTTCGTCAAAATTATCATTGAATTTTAATTTCCAATTGCGTGGTTTAGCTACTACCACAAATTTATGATTTATAGATGTTGATTGCAATTTAATACAACTGCATATGGTGTGCATTAATAACCTTTTATATTTGTTTGATTTTTTTATTGTAATCGTATTTTTGCCGCTGAATATAAAATCATTTAACTCGATTACATCATCTATATTAAAATCGCTATCATTATGTACTTTTCCGACACATACGCGAATATATTCGTTGTACATTAATCGTGATATATTGATCGGCATATCTTGGCATGAAAAGCATATTATATTTTGTAAAACAACTTCCAATGTTAAGTTAAATAGTGTTATTGGGCGCGTATAATATCGCGGTTGCTTTGTTTTTCCCATTAATTGGTATATTTGTATTGTTTTTATATGGTTATGATAAAAAATTGAATAATTCATACATATGATTGTTATTCAATTATGTACAATTCATTTTAACGAATTCAAAACAGGCGATTTATTAACACCACGATGTCGCTTAGTTTTTTTGCTAGATATTTGCAGACGCTTAGTTGTTATATGCGTCGGTTATTTGGATATGATCGACTACCTGATGTAACTAGTTCAAGTACTCCACAAGAGTTGTCCAGCGAATACATTGCGCATAATGACGGTATATCAATTTATGATTATGGACGCTATTGTAAGGTTATAGAAGATCTAAGTAAGCTGTCTCCTGAGGAGATGCGTATTTTCGAACAGAAACTGTTAAAGTGGCAGGGTATACGTATATCAATGGATCGCATTACAACAAAAGAACATCACGCTGGGTACAATAGTTTAGTGTGTTCGTTACAAGAGTCGCCACCGGGTACTGTGAAATTGTTCGCAGAACGCGTACAACAATATATAGGATCAAATGTATTTCAAAATATTGGCGACGATCGTACAATAGAAATGGGCAAATATGTGTACTCGTGTACTCCATCAATCGGTTGGCGTCCCCGTATGAATGCGTTTATTATTACAAACATCATGCGCATATATCCATTGGGCGAGTGTATCGTGTTTTTATTGCCGAAGTTATCGGATGGGAAAGTGTTTTTTTCGTGTGCTAACTACACCGAAGATATAACTTTAAGAGCACACTTTAAATTAACTCCGAAACAATTACACACAACCGAGGTGCATAACTTTATTGTGATCATTCCGAAATACGGTGTGCCTTTTCACGTCAAGGTACTATTAGATAAGCAACGTTGGTGCGAATATATGATGTACGGTTTTATGCATAAACAAAATCTCGATGTAAGCGATATTTATAAAGAAATCGGGATTAACTTGGACGAACCATCATTTTGGCATGTGCCTAAATCGAAGTTAATGGATCATATTAATGAACCTATTAGCGTTAAACTGATATTGGGTGGAAACGTCGGGCTGGATTCTACCGTACGTATCTGTGTATCAGCAAAACGAACGAGCGGATTTGTAATTATATTACCGTCCGTGGGCGACACGTTTGAGGCAGAGTCGACATTTGTATATATGAACGAACCGGCATATATTGACATACGGTTATCTATTTCAAAACACAACGAAGCACCGTTGCGCAATGCATCATATGCGTTCGCGTTAGTAGTTATACTACTCAATGGAGACCGTTTGTACAGATTGTATGACCTGCATACAGTAGTACCGGAGTTTGACAAACTAATCAAGGATTGAATATGATCAGCGCATTGAGAATAAATAATTATTGTCGATGCTCCGAAAAATTGAAATAACGAAAGTTATCAATGATCTATTCCGTATATTTAATTCATTTTAACGAATTAAATACAGGCATGTTTGCCAGCTCATTTGGTCACGAAGTAACTCAAATTCACAGCAACAATGGAATGTTTGGCATATTGTGTCATCGGCACCATATCTGACATATTGGCACGTATATTCCACGTACGTCCGCCAATTAAACACGAAGTTGAACTCGACGCCGGTTTTCGTATATTAATAAATTCACTAATCGAGAACCGTTAAAACAAGAGACCAATTTTTAGGTTGTGTTCACTTCATTTTGAAATTGTATTTAGCACTGTATAAAGGCATCGATTGTACGCAATTTATGCGCCGTTCTTGGAACATTATATCAAATGAACTGTACTACTCGAAGCGGTTACACATGTACATAATGACAGTTAAAATCTATATAATTGCTCCTAGTAACTGTATCGTGTACATTGATTGTCACGAAAGTATGCCGAAGTACGTTTTCCACGGCAGGCCGATTGTGTTTACTATACGATATCGTGTGAAATCGCTAGATGGAATTGGTACCAAATCATACAAAGTAGTGTGTTTGAAAACTGCTAGCGATATTACTAACTTCGACATCACATATTCGTTCGATGTACCCGCATGGAAACGGATGGAATTTAAAAGGTTATTTGATAAGAAATGGACAAGTAATATCAATGCCTATTTTAATGACCTGTGTGGAAGTGTACCTGCATTGATGTCGATGTATAGCCCACCAGTTCGCGTTAACACGTGGAAAAGAATCAATAATACGATGGGTGACTATGTTGACATCAGTATAAGTGTGCTTGCGCATGTGATATGTTGTGCACCATCGCCCATGCACCATGATGACATACAACAGTTTTGCTGGGTTGCTGGTAGTCGTCGCTCGATACGTATTTCCATATCTATGGCGTTATTGTGTCAGCCAGATAATGATCGACGCCATGATGTAGTTATTTTGTTCATTCGGGAAGACGGCTCATGGTGTAATTATAGATTACCTATAACAGAACTCATTCATGAACAACTACCATGAGTGCGTCATTAAATTGGCATTTTGATAAAATGATTATTGAAATGTTAATAAATAATATAAATTAGTACATTTACATAACTTATAATGTAATTTATTACAAAATGTATCATTATATGGCAGTTATCACTACGCAATGTATCGGGAATATAATGATTATCGGTAATGCTTTAATAAAAAATTGAAATACCGAATGTTATAAATGCTCTATTTAATATGTTTAATTCATTTTAACGAATTCAAATTTACCACTACGATGTCTTGGTATGGTTATATTATCGGCGCATGCGCTGCCATATCTACACTTATTATCGGTGGATATCGGAGGGTTGTCCATTCTGACAATTTCAGACAGCTTTGCAAAGTTCTGAAAGCGTATCCATATATGGACAAATCGCGATTTATAGAACGCGTTCAAGACTTTTTAGGCTTGGAATTATCAAAGCATGGCCAAGATCATACGTATACTATGGGCGATTCATTGTGTGGTCATACAAGTGAAATTCTATTTGACGCAAAACACAACAGGTTCGTGATATTTACTACCGTAAAGGTCAACGTGCCAGACCAATGTATAGCGTTCATTGATGGCCAAGGAATCGAACCGCGGTTCGTCGTCGATGTGCCTACGGTGCCTACTGTGTTTACTATAAAGAGGTTTATTGATATATCAGGTTTTAATAACCCGATGAAAACGCGTAGTTATAATAGTATATACAAATTGGTGTTTGTAACCAGTACTAGCAAGATGAAATACATTAACATCAATGTTAAACGCAATATATCCCATCAAGCCGTCAGGAAAGCACTTGTTACAAAATGTCCCCAGTCTATATGAGCTTCGAAAAAGGTATATTAAAATATACTTTTTTCGAATCCCGATTTATATTCTCATTGTATCTGCCGGTGGTGCACTTGGTATTGTCATTTCAGCTAGTATTTGTTTTCGTATTTTATTTACTAACTCTTCTTCGCGTTTTTGTTGCTCTCGTACATAATAATGTATCATTATATGGCGGTTGTCAATGTCTATTAACTCATGATCTTCTGTTATTTGTAAATTTTTTCTAGCTGTTGTTTCTTCTGCTTCCAAGTCACGTAATTGTATTGGTATTGATATTATGTTATTTAGTTTTTTGTTTTCGCATTCCAGTGTATTTACGCGATCGATTAGCGTAGCTACTTGCTCTTCTAATTTAACAATCGGTGATGGGATGTCGTGCTTAGATATGTAGATATTTTCAACATCGTTATTGACATATACTAAATACATATCACAATCAGAATATACATTATTAATTAACATTACTGCATTATTTAATAGACCTTTATTAGAAGCTCCCAATAAAGGAGTGTATATGGCGCTATGACCACTCGTAAGAACTGCATTATTAACACCACTTCGACGAAATATTTCATCAAATACAAGTTTTTTTATTTCTTCAAATGTACACGTCAAATGCGTTTGCTTGTAATTTAATATGAATTGTTTGATATCAAAACTGACATTTAATGGTTTACCAATACACTGAATTTCAAATGTTGGTTTGTCTTCTATGATAAACGTAACCGCATTCGGATTATATCTAGCCATTGAACGTGCCATTTTTACTTATTTATAGGCTAATTAATATAATCAATATGATTGTTACATTATATGATATATCACTCAATTTTTCAAAACTATTATTATAACCACTTTAGGTTTTTTATAAATATTTATTTACAAAAACCCAAATTATGTAGCAGGAGCATCTTCAGCGGATGCATCGGGTTCACCGTCAGCCGATACACCATTGTCGAAATATAAGTGGCAATACCATACTTGAGTGTCATGTATGACAAAAAATAATACCTGCCGGTCATTGATTGGTACATTATCGTCAATAATATTACATTGGATCGATATAACCGTTTGCGCGTCTTTGATCATGTTGACAGGTGGATTTACATGCACATGCTTATTTCGAGCACATGCGTATATATATACATAGGGTACACAAGTAGTAACCGAAATAGTAAATTTCTTCGGGGTACTATGCACCGGATCACCAACAATAACCGGCGATTCTCGATCCTGTTTCACATTTGTACAAAGCTTCTCATATTCACGAATAGGGGCTAGCAAATATTGCCTAAACGTCCACTCAATTTGTTTTTGCCACAATGCATTCGATAGCATTTTACGCCACATATGCGGGTCAATATGACATTCGCGAATGTCATACACAATATTAACATCGTCGTCTATGCGTGTGACAACATACTCGACCTTGTTGGATTGTAACAAATGAGCATTCTCAATCTCGAATACGAATGATGTAGTAATACTGGACACATAAAAAAACTGGGTCGATGGTTCGGGGTTAATAATATGCACGATTACAATGCTTTCTCGTGGACAGTTTATATTTACAATAAATGTTGCCGTATTCCCATGCCAACCAGATCGTGGATATCCAATCGACCTGAGTGGTTTCGGGTCACCAATCACAGTGCTATACAGATCAATACCAATTTCACGAAAATGGTAAATAGCCAATTTCTCTATTTCGGGACCATCCACCATTTTAGATACATTCATGTCATGCAATGTCTTTTGTAAACAGGCATAAAACTGGTTCTCGTCCATTTTACAAATGGTGGTAAATTTGAGTTACTTCGTAACCAAACGAGCTAGTAAACTAGCTTTTTTTTGAATTCGTTAAAATGAATTACATATGTATTATTCGTAATACATATTATACGAATTTTCAATTTTATACATATTGACCCATATATAAAATTGAAAATTCGTATAATATGTATTACGAATAATACATATGTAATTCATTTTAACGAATTCAAGTTGTCTGTATATCAGTCCGTGTATATTCATCCAACTAACATGGATGATAATTTATCTCAAAGTTGCCTCGGGGACACCGATGGTTTATGCGATGATGAATGTGATATTGATGCGGTTGTTCAGAATAACGACCAGGTTTCGATAATTGACTTGCGTTGGTGTTTGACACACTTGATGCGGGTGAGTACTTTAAATAATCAGTTATCATTGTTGCGAATATTGCAACATGCATCACGTGAGAATGATATTCGCGATGCTTTTATGACGATAGTTACTAACATCGAGAAGAAAATGACAGGCGAATGTCAATACCGTGAGTTAGCCGATATATGTAACTGCGATGACCGCGATAGTTGCATTTGGTGTTATTTTATGAAGTACGTTGTTTCAGCAATATACGTGTCTAACCGCTATAAAACATCGGCAACTGAACTAACAACGGCTTGTGTTGAAAGTACGGATATTCATAAATTAATTGCATGTATTTATTGCAGAGCAGTGCGGTCGTTGCCGGATGGGTGTGTTAACAATACTATCCGCGAGAGTATTAATGTACAATTTGTCCGGGCGACGCGCACCAACATAGATGATATACTATCCGTGATGCGTTTAATGGATACATGTTGCCGCATATATGCAGACAACGTTGGTATGTCCAGAGACATAATTAGAGCTAAGTTACGGGATGCATTGAACACTCGATAAAAGTAACATTGTCATGTAAATATTATGTGATTATGTTGCTATTTATATTATCGATGTGTTATAAAAATTGAATAGTTATGTATATGCATACATATATGTAAATAACCATTTACATACGCACTCAATAAATAACGTTTATAATAATATGCCTACTCATGGTGGTAGTAAATCAACTTCGAAGGGTGCGACGCATTCTAAAGGTACGACTACGCATGCTAAAGGTACAACGACGCATGCTAAAAGTAGCGCAACACGCGCAGCAAATATAGCAAAAACAGCTAGTTCAAATGCGTTGCATCATGGTACAAGCACAGGTGGTAAATTAATGAGCGGATTAGCGCACCATAAATCGCATAAATAAGTTACTTGTATTAAAATTACAAATTTCCAAAAGTAATAAACATTAATATTATTAATGCGTGATAAAAAATGAATTATAATTGATCACATACCTAAATTATTATATAATATATTTATTACATAATGATACAAAACATAATTTGTAATCAGCAGTGCTTAGTTTTGAAAGATAATGATAATTTATTATATGGAACTGGTAATAACGAAAGCGGTATACTTGGGTTAAGTAACAAGTCACAAGTGAATAAATTACAGCACATACCATTTAGCAAACAGGTTAATAAAATATTTCCAACAAATACAGCGACGTTCATAACAGACTTTGACGGTATCATATACGCGACTGGATATAACTCACATGGCCAACTTGGTATGGGTCATACAAATAACTTGTACGGATTTGTAAGAATTGGTATGGATATTAAAATAAATCTGGCAAATGTGTTTTACGGAGCAACGTTCAATATATTGTTATCGGTTGATGGGCATATATACGGGGCTGGTAATAACCAATATGGTCAATTGGGACTATTCAACACTAACAATGTATTAATACATACAATATTACCTATAAATAACGTTAAACATATCGCATGCTCAGTGCAACATATGGTCGTGCTGTGTATGGATGGATGTGTTCGTGTTGCGGGTAATAATCAATATGGACAGTGTGGAATAGGACAGCCAGTACAAACCGTAAATACGTTTCATACAATTGGTATTATGAACGCTATGAACATACATTGTGGTGAAAACTTTACATGCATACATACTAACGATAATAAGGTATATGGAACGGGTAGTAATAAAATGGGTCAATTAGGTTTGGGTCATCAACAAGATGTGTATAAATTTACTCAAATTGAAATTAATAACATACGGAAAATCGGATGTTATCAATGGGGTTTAGTTGTGCTAAAAAATGACGGGTGTATATGCGTCAGTGGCTATGTTAAAGTTAATGCATTTTGTCCAAATACAATTTTTGCGCATAACTTTATCAAATTAAATATCAATAATGTTACTGATATATTTGTTTGCAATGTAATAGTCGCGTTAAATAACAAACTTAATATTATTGGTCGATACGGTCATTATAATGGGCGTTGTTCAGACAGTGACAGTTATTTTGAATTTACAGATGCGCCATTTAATAAAAATAAAATTAAATGCGCATACCACGGGTATAACTTTATTGTGTTTCAAGATATTGATAATAATTTTACAAGATATGGTTACGATGTTTATACCGACTTTAATGTAAAATTGAACAAAGAACTGTATATTAACAACGCTCATAGTATGTATAATAAAAACGCAATGAATAGCTCAGTTTTACAAACATTATTAGAATCATATGGATATACGTGTTATGGATTGCTAGTAAGTTTAGAAGATCATGAGCGAATAACTGGTTATGAAATTAATCCAAATGATTTTATAAATGATGGTTGGCGTACATGTATATGTTCAGATGATGGAGCATTGTTATACATAGAATTAAAAGAAATATTTAGAAAATATAATACAACACAAAAATGCGAAGATATTCTCGTTAAACTATGTAAAATAATGAAATATGGTAAATCACAATGTTTGCGTTATTTACAACTCATACCAAATTATCACTCAGACAAACGTAATATAATAACACCAACTAACATCCCGCCAATTCAGTTTAATGATTCTTTAAAATCTCAGTTGTATGGTATAGCGATAAAAAAACTAGAGTTAAATGACCATAATGATTACATTAGTGTTTTAACACATGATATAATTATTGAAGAGGATCAATTAAGACACAATTTAACAAATACATATGAAATAGAAATTAACGAAATACATAATAGAAATGCTATTTACAATACATATTGTACGATTATTGATAAATTAACTGATAAAATGCAAATACAGTATTTAACGGTTGTTAATAACAAGTTACAAAATACAGTTAGTAAATACGTAACTCCTATTGTGTATAAAGAGCATATTAACAAATTAATAATATTTGAAAATGCGTGTAGAGAATCAATTATTGATATGATGTTCGATGAATATAAACCAATAACGCATAGATATGAACAATTACTTGAGTATGACAAACAACGACAAGAATTAATCAACCGATTAGTTATGGAGCGCTTAAATGATTTTCAATTCGATAGTACAGAGCCATCCGCACCGCCGTTGTAATTGATTAATATATCTAGAAATTATTCAATAAATATAATTAAATAATTACTCGATATATTAATAAGTAAATAATATGTGTAACATATAGCAAATATGTCTAAAAAAAAGAATTCCAAAGGTAGTGCGGATAAAAGTTTGGAACACTTATATTGGAAAAACCGATCGCATTGCATTATGCACGTTATGTAATGATGAACAGATATCGATAACATCGTTCGAATGCGGTCATGTTACATCAGAATATAACGGAGGGTCGTCGACAATTGATAATTTGCGTCCAATTTGTAGTTTATGTAACAAATCAATCGGGCGTAATAATATGGATGAATTTAGTGAACAATATGAAATAGACAATGAATTTGTACGAATTAATACAACAGATATACAATGTACAAATAATTATAATATTAATGCAATTTTCCGAATATTTATTAATTTGAATGAAATCATAATGATATACTATAAAATTTATAAATTACCAATAATATACATTAATACTGACATACAATCATTGTACGAACTAAATATATCTAGTTTATGTAACTTTTTCAAAATGATGGCTGGAAATAGGTTCATATACAAATTCGCGAAGGGAAAGTATAACATATACGGTTATGATGGTAAATATTGGCAGTATAATACCGTATTAATAAACAAACATATTAGAACTGAATTATATGATCTTTTGCTAGCAATATTTCATCGTATTTATTACGAATATCCCGAATTTGTTCATTTAAAAAATAATTTAGATCAATTAAAAAAGACATCATTGTGTAAAAAGATTGTCGAAACTTATAAAGAAATAGGTGTTAACAATGATATTGATTTTGATGATAAATGGTATTTATTTGGATTCAATAATAAAATATATGATTTAGAAAAACATGAATTTAGAGATCATAAATACGATGATTATGTATCCATAACAACCGGATATAATTGGAGGGAGCCAACGCAATTGGAATTAGATACGTTGGATAAAATAATAAAACAAATAATGCCAATAGAAGTCGATCGATTATTATATTTACAAATATTATCAACGTCATTGGACGGCAAGTGTTTAGAGAAGTTTATAATATTCAACGGCTCTGGTCGAAATGGTAAAGGATTAATAAACGATATATTGCTAACTATGTTAGGTAATATCGGATTAATTGGTAATAATGCAATATTGTTTGAAAAGTCAAAAACGGGTTCTAATCCTGAAAAAGCAAACATTCACAAAAAACGCGCTGTAATATTTAGAGAACCATCCGAAAGAAACAAATTTGAAAATTCAGTTGTGAAAGAATTAACTGGCGGTGGTGGATTTTCAGCACGTTCGCATTATGAAAAAGATACGAATAAGGAATTAAATGCAACAATGATTGTCGAGTGTAATAAGCGTCCGACTTTTGCTGAAGAACCTAATGTTGCCGAATCAGAAAGAATAATTGATTTGCATTTCAAAAGCACATTTACAACGGATACTATGTTATTAGATATTGACAGCAATATTTATTTAGCGAATAATTTATACAAAACAAAAGAATTCCAAAAACAACATAAATATGCGTTGTTTAAAATATTGTCAGATGTGTATTATGACTATATAACGATATATAATGGTATTTTACAAATACCATTAACCATACATGATAGAACTAGTTTATATTTAGAGCTGTCGTGTAATATTGTACAATGGTTCAAAAACACGTATGAAAAAACGCAAGATGGTGTTTATTGTAAATTAAAAGATGTGTTTAATGATTTTACACTAAGTGAATATTATGCAAACTTGACAAAGAATGACAAACGAAAATACAATAAATCATACTTTGTAAATTATTTTGAAACAAATATGTATTTGAAGCAGTATTTTGTAATTTATCGACATATACAATGTATTCGCGGATGGCGTAAAATAATAGACGATGATATTGATATTTTTGTGTGATTATATAAAATTGAAAGTTGTATAATATGAATCATAATAACACATATGTAATTCATTTTAACGAATTCAAAAATACAATGTCGGACGACGATACATGTTCGGAGACAGATACGGTGGTAGATATTAAGGTAACGCCGATGTTAAAGCCGATGACATACACCGCTCCCACAATCGAACAAAGATTCGATAAGTTGTTCAAAGATGTTAATGCCGGTACTGCGACTGTCGCACAAATAATGAGTATAATGGATATTAGCAAAACGTTGATTGGAGTGGCATGTGAACAATGCCCGAATATTGTATGTACATTTTCAGGCAACTTGCGAAAAGATACCATCAAGTTAAATGCCACTGAAACTACAATTGTTGCAGTTATCTCAACCTATCCACATTTGGCTATCGCCGACCCATACATGTACGCACTACCGAAAGGCACCGAGTTAAATTTAACCGTTAATGTTGACGTAGACAACATGAGAATATACGACGGCACCTTGGAAAGACGTATCACCCGACCAGCGTATGTAATCTTGTGTATCGAGCGCCCTAATAATATATTTGCATATACTGTCGGTAAATACATGTTAACGAATTCAAAAATAACAAAGACATTAACATGTGTTAATAGTATGGCGACTCTGTGTGGAGAGTTAGGTAAAAAATGTCAAGATGTTGCAAGTGACGAGCGACCGGCCGATATTACGCACATATCCGAAAACACATTCAACAAGTTATTCATGTGTGTGTTGGCTGGTGGCAACTTGCATACATGCATCATATCTAATTTACTGGTATTTGATCCAGCGACGGAACGCGAAAAAAGAAATCAATGTACACACAAAATACTTTACCAAACTTATTTCGATCGCGTTGAGCAAATCACTATAAAGCTCGTCAATGCGGGCGTTATTAGTATCTTATCTGCCTATTCCGATTATGTACGTATTTATACTCGTCCTACTATCGCTCTCGAAAAAAACACTATATTAAAACTTACGGTTATGAGTGATCTTGCGGCAATAATGAGATACGATTCGACACGCCTTCGCAAAATAAAAAACTGTACTGCTCGAGCGTTGTTTGTGATATTATGTATTGAGAGCGATGGTTCTATGTGGAGATATGGTGTCGAAAAAGACACATAGAGTCACATTTACAATAATCATTTTATTGTAAATGCGTATTAATATAGGACAAATACAATGTATTCACGGATGAATACATGAAAATTGAAATATCAATATGTATACAATATATGTATTAATATTACAATTCATTTTAACGAATTCAAAACAACGGATATTTGTAAATGGCTGGATCGACCCTACCACAGTGGGAGTTGAGCGTATATTACAAATTACGGCGTTGTGGAAGTACTATAACGACTGGTTGTTTCGAGAAGATGATGGCGCAATTTGGTGTTGATAGCCATTTTAACAATGTGCCAATGTCATTGTACGAACCTTTGAAAACGGTTGTTAATTATGGTATTATGCAAAAGTACCAGATTACACGTACATTTGGTGCTGAATTAATTGTGTGTGTTATTTTGGTAGATCCATCTACACTTACAATTAGGGAAGTAACAAGTGTTACTGTTTATGACCCGTACAAACCAACTCGTGTCGAGTTCAATATATCCGACAAACGCACTTATCGGATCCTATATATATCTGAAACAGGTGGTATTTTTAAGTATGTGGTAGACGGCGGTGAATAAACGCACATTTGCAATAAACCATTATTATAAATGTGTATTAATAACTTATGTGATCATTGTCATTAATGACCGTTGTGTACATATACAAAATTGAAATATCAATATGTATACAATATATGTATTAATATTACAATTCATTTTAACGAATTCAAACCAAGGATATTTGTAAAATGGATGAGAGAAAGATACCGCTTATGACTAGTCAACAGTTCGCATCCATAAACGCTCGTGTTAGTGGTAGTTGCACTATCGAACTTGATGATTTCATAGGTATACTGTGGGAAGTTGGTATACGTATTAAATTTGAAAATGTACGATGCTTTAAATCAGCACTTGACGTAAAATCTAATATATCGGGTACTACGCGCACTGACACGATTAGATTGACTTGTAAAGCCGGGTGCATTATATTTGTTGTTACGCTAGATCCAGTTACTCATCGAATTGTGTGCAACCCAAACGTGCACATTTATAATGCTGGTGATTCCGCGGAATTACAGATTATTAAAAAAAACTATTACGACGGCCCGGTATATCCGTACATAATCCTATATATGGATGAGGTAGGCTGTATATTGAAGCGTTTTGTATGCGAACCACAATAAATAAACGCACATTTGCAATAAACCATTATTATAAATGTGTATTAACAACTTATGTAATCATTGTCATTAATGAACTTACTTTATCGTGTATAACCAAATTAATTAACATATTAATATCTACATCATTTTCTAGGTCACCCCATAGAAATACGCGGTGTATTTTTAAATTATCGATCCATTTTTTACTGGCGGCTGTTGTTATATTGTTTGTTATATCAACGTCGAATTTTATGTATTTACTTAATGTTTTCATATAATTATCGTTATTCGAATAAAATATGTTGTTTGTACTACGACCGCTTAAAGTTATAATTTGCGAATGTGAATATATATTGTTGCATGATAGTGCATTTGTATTTCGCACATATATTGTGTGTGATACATTAGTGTTTCGTATGTTTGCAAAAAACAATCGGTAATATATTATATCGTTTGGATACAGTATTTCAGCAACCGCAATTAAATATTCTGAATTTTGTGGCAATACATATTTATTACCAATACGGTGAACAAATTGCGTATAAACATCTGTTGACAATATACCTTTAATATGACTAACAAATGTTAATACCATTGTCGGATATTTACAATGATATATAAAATTAATAATATTATTTACTAAATGTTTACGGTTATTTAGTATGTGGGTATATATGCTGTCCAATAACTTTATTATTTCGGCATGTTTGTGCGTGTTGTTATGGTATTCAGTATACCTCTTTAACTGATCTTCAAACGAATTCTGTGTGCACTGTATTTGTTTCTTTTCATAATCATCACAAAAATATTGTATGTTAAATTTAGTATTCGTATTTATATTGGCACATAGTTTCGCAACCTTTTTTAACGATTGTGAACAACGCATACTATGTATCCGTCCATATGCATTAAACTTCATTATTTTTACATTTGGAAACAATTTAACAACATCATTATATCGATCGATTAGTGTTGTATCTTCATCACATGATATTTCACTATCAGAGCAATCTGATAGTGCGACATTAACGGTATTATCCGCATCATCAAAATCACATTTGGTTAATACTATGCCGTATTGATATAGTGTACCTGTTTCTATTGAATTTTTTTTCAAAATGTCGATATATTTATTAAATAATTCTTGTTCATGTCGTGTTGAAAATGCAGTTTTAATATCTGTTAGCCATAGTAATACATTACAATTCGTGATATTTGCCTCGGTTATCTCATCATAATTTGTTTCCGATTTATTATTAACATCGTTGATATCATTTACACCAGGTAAATCCAACACATTATACGTGTATTTATCGTCAGAAATCAATCGCGCATTGTGCACATTCTTACCAATAGAACTATCAACATCGCCGATATAATACGGTTCATATGTTGTCCTACATATACCAGATTGCAATATGCGCTTTCCTATTAGCGAGTTTATCATAGTTGATTTGCCAACCGAAGGCAACCCAGTAAATGCGAATGTTAATGGTGGTGCCATTTCCGTATTCGATAATATGGTTGTTATTTTTATTTGTATCATATTGTATCATTATCAATTTTTAATAAATATGTATACATCCATAATCAATACATATACTTATTGCATTTTGGTATAATCATTGACTTTTAATGATCAGTTGTTAATAATAAATTGAAATACAATATCCATTTTATATCAGCAATTATTTGACTAGTGATATAATATGTTACAATATTAAAACACATACCGATACATATATATATGAATTTTTGAATAGACAGATCGAACTATGTCGCTTTGCAAAATCGAATAAATACAATTATGACGATACTCCATATCATGAATTAAAAAACAATGCAGTGCATCTATATATTTCCGAAAATGCCGATGCTTATATTCAAATGTATACATCAATAAAAAATATAATTGAAAAAAATAGTACACGCATACAATATTATTTAGTAGTTACACGAAATTGCAATGATATTTTTATAATAATACCTATTTTTATTTATGATGGTAACATATGTTTACATGACGCGATAGTGTCAGCAAAATATTTAATTAACATGATGGACCGATTTGAATGTAATAAAACTTGCATTATCGCAAGTGCGTATGCATCGCTTATTTTATCAAAGCATATGTCCCCATACAATCGATATATTAGTTTTATATCTACAATTAATAGCCCAGTAATCGAACATAACACCATAACCATTCATGATAGCTCACTCATGATAAAAGAGCATATGAGACGCATGGGAAGACGTATTTTATACACATATGTCATAAATAATGAAAATGATGTATATTGCTTGATGAAATATGGACAACTTTTCGACATTGCATATACATATGGATTATGCGACCACAATATAGTACGCGATATACATAACATCGATATGCAATATTATAAAACTATGGATACCGACATGAATTTCGACATTGAATATATGGGTAAAAAACATATATCACATATGATAAATATGAGTAATGTGGATGTAAAAATTATTTATTGTATGAAAGATGTATTGGGGGCTATTGTAATATATCAATTTATTTTGGAAAATGTCAATACACATACGTTTTATTTAGCACCCCCTATATTAAATAATAAAAAGAGGCAATTTATATCGTACAAAGATAATATTAGTGACATGTATATATATTCGTTAAAAGAAATACAAAAACATTATAATACCGCAAATACCACAAATAAATATTATGCAACCATATATTTTAAATTATCGCATCATATAACGTATGCTGATATTATTTCCAAATTAAATGGACAAGTCATCAACATAGATGACGCAACGGATAAAATATTAACTATTCCAAAACAATATGGTCATTTACATAAAATCAAACCGCCCATTGAATAATCTATAATTAAAATCTATAATTAAAATCTATGCGCATATATGAAGAACTAATTTGACAAATAACATATATGCGTTTTTCATAATAGTTTTAATTACGAGTATTGTTTAATAATAATCGACTGTTGTTACAAACAGTTTGTTATTTATTCATTTGTATGATTAATATATATATATATATATATATATATATTAATGTACTATGATAAATATATAAAATATAAAAACAAATACGTAAACATCAAATTAAATAATGTGAGTAATGACATGCATGGCGGTGCGGCGAT
>Ga0233431_1003854_pt1 | contig 17141 bp, 29 predicted proteins | sample SI_118_April2016_FD_179867 | JGI IMG/M metagenome (GOLD analysis project Ga0233431, IMG submission 179867) | Seawater microbial communities from Saanich Inlet, British Columbia, Canada - SI_118_April2016_200_MG | ecosystem: Environmental > Aquatic > Marine > Inlet | place: Canada: British... | reverse complement strand
CCGCGCTCAAAAACGACGATTGAGGAGATTCAATGTCAAAACGAACAACCATCACTGAGATTCGCCTAAATAAAACAGAGAATTTAATCACCGTAAACCATGTCGACAAGACAATTTTACTATCGTACACAGGAGGGACGCCAACAAAACTCAAAAGCATCAAGCTATCATACAGAGATCAGTCGGAATTCGCAATCCAAGATGACGACAGTGAAGTAACCTATCAGGCCATCGACACTCTCCGCAAGGTTGTGGATGAGTGGGAGGCCGCAGCGCAAAAGGAGTTCGTAGATGGATGACAGGAAAATCAAGGAAGGCAGACTCGACAAGAATACCATCGCTCATATTCTTGGCGAAACGGGATCTGGTGGAAAAATCATCAAGATAAAACCAGAAGAACCTGATTGGATGTGCGAAAGGTGTCAGCATTCATGCTTCCGAATCGGACTCCAGGATGCCATGGCAACAGGTCCGAACGGACAGAAGATGGTTATTGAAAACCTCCAGAACATCATTGTCCATTGTCACGACATGGGCATTGATGTCTACAGCAAAACTCAAGACACCGACGGCAATCTCGTTCCTGGTTCCATCAGGGGAATCATCGAATGCGATGAGTTTGAAGAAGCCGATCTCGAAGACGATTTCAAGCCTGCCATTGAAGACGATATCGACAACGACGATGCCGACAAGGACAAGGACGACTGATGTACAACACGCTGATGGTAGATCCTCCCTGGCAATACGATGACAGGGCCGCAAGCAAGGGCGGTTCGACGGGTGGACAATATCCGACGATGCGAATGGAAGAACTCCGTTCGATGTGGTGGTGGGTCGACGATCTCGCCAACACGCCTGCATGGATGTGGATGTGGACTACCAACAGCTTTATGGAAGAGGCTCTTTGGCTTGCAAAGCAGTGGGGATTTGACCAGAAAACCATCCTTACTTGGGTGAAAACAAAACGACCAATCAGTAAGAATCTATTCACTGGATACAAAGAAATAGCTCCAATGAAAGGCACCGGCCACTATCTCCTAAATGGCACCGAACATTGTCTGGTTTGTACGCGTGGTGCTGGTGCCTCCGGAATGCGCAAACGGTTTGATACACCTACCGTCGTATTTGGCCCCATCACAGGCCGACATTCCGAAAAGCCTCAATATCTTTACGACTTTGTTCAGGAAGTCTCACCTGGACCCTACCTTGATATCTTCACTAGGCGCATCATACCTGAGTGGGATGGATGGGGCCGAGACTACCCAAAAAAGGGTGCTGGTCCCATCTGCCCGTCTGGTAAGATATGGACCTATGACGATTGCCGAATCGATGACGCCGACGGAAACATACTGGAGGATTGATGATGATCGGTGACATAAAATACGATATGATCTCAGAGGAGAGCATGACAAGGCTTGCTGGTCACATCATAACCGGGCGCGTGCTTACGTCTGCTCAGGTTCCGGCACGTCTACATCCAAAGGTGTGGAAAGTTCTCGACATGCTGCCGCCGCAAGACAAGGAGTATCTGCGGCGACATGCTGGACTAATCTTTGAATTCATTGACAGGAGGATGGCAGATGAATACAACATAGAAGAATTCCCGGCTTTCTTGTTTGGTTTGCATTATGTTCACAAATTACAGATGCCACAACTTATGCGAGCCCTAAAAAGCCGTGTGCTACCAATCGACCTACGAATCGTCGAATTCCCGGAGGGCAGTGAATGAAAATCCTAAGCACCACAAAAGGATTCATCTTCAAACACACAGGAGTACAATTGTAATGGGAAAGTTTTTCACAAACGACGGAATCAATTTCATCAACCCTGACCACATCATCAAATTCAAGGCAGGACTCCAGAAGACTGGAAAATGGGACGAAGAAAAACAAGAATCAATCATGGAACGCGTGGTTACAGTTTGGACAATTCCCCATGATGGCCATACACTTATTACCATCAAATGCTACAGCGATGAGGAAGTCCAGTCCATTGTCGCAAAGCTCGATATTGACACCAAGGATGCCTTTCTGATGACAATGCTCGACCGTCTGGAGGCAATGATACCAAAGCCGCCAAGTATGGAAGAGGTAACATCGATGTTCTTCGGTACGCCTGACTCGTCTCCCGAATCTGACGAACCAATCGCTCCATTTGTATCCGAGAAAGAAATCGACGAACTCATTAACACAATGAACGATCCTGGCGGGAATGACCCCGTCAAGGACAAGGAGGACTCATGAAGCGCATCTATCTCGTTATTCTGGCATGTCTGTTCATATTCGGATGCAGCGGTGTTCCGGCACCTGTTCCGCCAACCCCAACCCCGCCGGTAACGGTAGATCCTGAGAAACTCGGTCCCGACATCTCCAAGGCCCTAACGCAAGGCTACCTGGACGCCACAGCAGATGGCACAATGGTTCTCGGTGAGTCCCTTCTGATCACGTTCGACACCATCGAAGTGATTCTCAAGGACACTGGCAACTGGAATAAAGCCGTCGGAAACGGTGGTCAGACAGGCGGGTCCATCTTCCTGTTCGCCAAGACAGCAACACAGGCCGTTTTGCTTGCCATTAACTTCCAAGACCCCACAACCCATCTCCTCACAAATGCATGGAACATGCTTCTCTTTGATGTCGCCACGACTCCAGGTGCCGACATTGCCAATGCTGTCATCAACAAAATCTCAGAAAGACTTCTTGCCGCCTACCAGGATGGCAAAGTGACGTGGTGCGAACTTACCTTCGCAGCGACGGATGCTGGTGCAGCCGGTATCGAAGCGGCAGGCAAGTGGAATCTGCCAGTCGGAGGAACGACACTGAATATTGTCTACACCGAAGCCGTGGATGATATCGAAGTCATCCTCAATGGATTTGGTGTTTGCGACAAAACGGCTTTCTTCGTCAAGTAACGATCCCGGCCTGCCCCTCCCCCCCCGCTTCATGCGGGGGGAGGGGCGACGGGGGATAGGTGTTTAGGCGCGTAGCTCAGTTGGATAGAGCATCGGCCTTCTAAGCCGAAAGTCGCGGGTTCGAATCCCGCCGCGCTTGCTAGAATACAGGGAGGATTCGACATTTGAGACTAAAGAAAAAGAGTGCACCAGACAGAAGACTTATTGATAATCCAACTAACATTGAAAAGGGGCTGATTCGTGCTGCAAGAAGAAATCATGACATCATGGGCACAAGAGCAACGTCGCATCCAAGCATGCAAGCAGAATTCAAAAGGCTCAAGGATGCTTCGGGTCATAAAGACACTAAACCAAGTGCTCGCAAAACAAGCGGAGGTAAGAAAAGATTGTAATAACGGTATGCAGCGATGTTCAGACTGTATCGACGTGGGCTGTTGTGACAATTTGAATCATGCTCTCAGGTTCATGTCGTATGGAAACGGGAAATTGACAAATGCCCGATGAACGATGCCCCATGTGCAACGATGAACTTGCGCTGAACCAAGAGATGAAGCTTCATGTTATGGGCAACAGGGTAAGGTATCTTGTGGTGTACGGATGTGGATCATTAGTGTTTTCAAGTGGTAGGTTTCGGCAGTCGAAAACCTGCGAAGGAATTATCTGCGGAAACGCATTTAAGGAGATGAGTCGTGAAGAACAACAAAGAGTTAGAATGTCGAGACTTGCGAGCATGTCTTCGGAAAGCCGGTGGACGGATTTTAAGGAGCCACGGACTCGTGGGAGCGCACTTCCATCGCAAGAGGAACTTGATCAAAGGCGTGACGAACGTAAGCGCAAAAAGAGGGATTCAAAGAAAGGAACAAGAGGCAGTTTCGAACTTCCTTTCTAGGTGTCAAGATGTTGTTGTTCTGGACCTGGAAAACAACACTATATGGATTCGACCATGACCGGCACGATTTCTGAGTGGTGGTGGATTGTTACTTTTGTTGTTGCTGGAGTTGTTGCAACTAAAGGTGTCGCGTATAGGTTCGAAACATCTTTCACTGGTTGGCGTTTGCCGTGGGCATCGTGGTGTGTCGGTACGGCTGTGTCTGCCGGTGTTGGTGCGCTTGTTGGTTGGTCTGTTTGGTCGTGGAATCTTGGTGTCGCATTTTGTCTTGTCGGATCGATGGCATCGCCAATATTGTGGCCGATTGTAAAAAGGCTAATCAGAAGCAAGATCAACGGAAAAACAGAGGGGTCAGTCGATGACCTTGAAGATTGGTAAAGTCGTAGTACATTCATGGCTCAACAAGGCGCTAAAGGTTGCCTTAGATGTTGATGCTGTTGCGTTTGCCATAAAAGGGCTTGAGGGAGAGGAGATTTATTGTCGCTTTTGTGAAGCAAGGGCTCCTGATGTTTCAAGTGTGATGCATAGGCCAGATTGTCTAATCAGCGAACTGCTTGAGGAAATCAAGAAAGGAGAAAAGTAGATGCGTGTTCCAGTGGGGACGAAGATTCCACAACAAAGCGTGATTCGACCAAAATTCTCTGACTACAGCGGATTGAGCGTTGATCTAAGACTTGCGAACCAGTGGGGCTTAGTGGGTCCAAAGTTAGATGGAATATACGGCAAAGTTTTGGTTCTTCCTGAGCATGGCATGATTGAATACTGGAGCCGTAACGGTATTCTCAAAGATAGGATTCCGCTTCCAAAAGGTCTGTTTAATCACAGATGCATCTTGCACGGTGAGTATATGTTTGGTTCTAATTGGGGAATCAAACGGGGCATCGATAGGCACTTTTTTGTATTCGACTGTGAGAGCATCGCAGGACAAGCAGTTGTGGACCGTCCGTTTTCATACCGATTAAACTACGCACAGCAGGCGGCAGCGCGTCTGCGAAATGTGAGATTCCATGCAGTTCCGTTTGTTTCGGCATCGAACACGGAAGAAGTCTGGAAGCACTATGTTCTGCGGCATGGATACGAGGGTCTTGTCTGGAGAAATGCCAACGATACGTTTGGCGAATCGATGGCAAGGGCCAAGCGAGAAGTTGAGGTTGAATACATCTGCATGGGCTTCAATCAGTCAGATGCAGACAAGTATGCCGGAAGGATGGTAAAATCCATTGTGAGCGGCTTGCTTGTTGACGGAAAGCTTACCAAGGTTACAGACATCTCAGGCATGACAGAAGCGCAACGAATAGACTTTTTCAACAACCCTAATAAGTATATCGGTAAGGTGTTTACGGCCCGTGGGCGCGGACTGTTTGACAGTGGATCTCTAAGACATCCGAACTACCGTCATTTCAGGGACGACAAAGAACCGGAAGAATGCACGATGGGTGTGATTGAAGAAATGCTCTCGTTTGACCTGGGGATTGGGTTCTAAGATGTACAATGAAGGTCAGTTTGTAGCGTTTACAGAAAGGGGACTGCCATTCTTTGGTAAGATCATCCAAATCTTGAAAGGCAAAGGTGGTATCAAGATTTATTCTGTACGTGTTCGTCAAGGATTTCTCAAGGAAACTCTTGAAGAAAAGATTGTGCGTGGTGCTACTCACGCAGAATGTTGCGCATGGATGGACCTTCACGAGTAAAGCAATGCTGAATATTTAACGACGGAGAAGAACAATGCAGATTAACGAGCATCCTAGTATGATTGGTAGATATATTCCACATGGAGAACTTAGGATAGTCGATCAGACGGAGTGGTTACGAACCGGAAAACTTAGCAGCAAGACAATAGCGGAAGAAGTGCTATCTTGGGTGCGATATCTTTTGTGTTCTTCGGTTGTGTCGACAAACATCATGAGGGGACAATGGGGCTGCACTATTTGCGGCGAAATCGCCAAGACACCAGAAACCATCAATCACGCAAAACACTGTATGCTTTCTAGGATGTATGAAATATACTTACGGTTTAACGAGAAAACAAAGAAGGGGGCAAAATGAAACCATGGTGGGATGAACCAATGCTGGTTATTGATGTTGAAACAACCGGATTTGGTAAGTCGGACAGGATCTGTCAACTTGGCGCTACTCACATGCAGAATCGAAATCTTGTAAGAAAGTATGGTCAGCTTGTGAATCCAGGCAGGCCGATTGAGAATTCACATATTCACAATATTACTGACGAGATGGTTGCCGGTTCTGAGTACATGAACGAGGTTGCTTCGAGATTCATGAAGCTGGCTGATAAGTTTGATGTAATTGGTGGTTACAACTTGCAATTTGACAACCGCATGATTGATGCGGAAACAGGAGGGAGATGGAGCGAAATACTTAGTAACAAGATCGTTATTGATGGAATAAAGCTGGTACGTCTCAAGATGGTTGGAAGGTTCTGGAAAGGCAGGGGCCGACATAAGCTTGCAAATGCGGCCAATAATCTAGGAATCGAGATACCCGACGACCTCATAATGCATCAAGCTTCCTCTGATTGTCTTGTTACCGGGTGGGTTATTCATGAGTGTGTGAGTGGCGATGCCTATCGCGACGAAGTGCGAGAGTTTCTTGGGCCTGATGGTAAGATTGCGCAAAGCAGACTTGAGATGACGGCACGAGATTTTGACAATCACATGAAAAGATTCAAGGAGAAAACTGATGCTTAAATTGAACTATGACCAAGCTTCCTATGTTTGGGATGACAGGCCGAAAGAGTTTGACGGTATGATGATGGTGGTGCTTGGCGAGAAAAACATGGGCACACGAGAAGACAAGGTTGAATTCGTCACAAAGATCGCAGAAGCAGTCAAGAGGGATGAGGTCTATCGGATTTTGTTCAACCCGGATGCCCTCAGAGCACACGCGTTGTTTGCTGGTGCGCTTGCTGCGTTTCGGATGGAGACTGGTGCGGACGTGAAAGAGGCCGCAAGTGAGATGTTGTGCGCAGTTGCTTCCGGCATGAAGAACTAGCCCTGGCAGCCCGCCCCCCCGCCCACCGAGGGGGCGGGTGCCCGAGAAGGGAGCAAGGACGGAACAAGCCCCCTGGTCCGTGGAGGACCGCACCCGGAAGCATAGACAAGCGGAGGGCCGGTGTCAAGGGTTTACAATAGATTGGCTGATGTTCTAAAAAAGTTCAACTGGACGATTGTAGACTTGGCCATTTTGGTGGAAGTGCATCCTTGTGTTATTTCGGATCTTGTCACAAACAAGATTGCGGCAATAACCATATATGGCGAATGGACACAGCTTGCCTGTGATATTTCCTATATGACCGGAGTTCAGCTTTTCCATCTGTTTCCGTTTGATGCTGAACAGAACGAAGCTGCTGGTAAGCATAGAAATATGGATATGAATTCTATTGCATGGTGTCTTGACGGACAATCAAGCAGTGCTGAAGATTGCGCAATAGCCAACGAAGAAATACTGGAGGTCTTGACGTGTTTGGAACCAAAGACAAGTTAGTTTGCCACAACTGCTCTTACTCAAAGTATGTCAGCTTTTGTGATACTCCCAAAGGCGGAACCGACATCTATCGTCTCTGTAAGGCAGTTGAAATGGATGACGATTTTGAGCACACAGATCCAAGAATCAAAGACAAATTTGCTATGTGTGAAGATGTCAGAGACAGCAGGAATGAGTGCGATTTGTTTGAGCCCGCATCGTGCACACCGGAAGGCAAAAAGAGAAAACAGGTCAAGCTCGAACAGCAGAAAAATGAAGTAGCCAAGAAGATTGAGGAAATTGATGACGACGTGCTCGCAAAACTCGCAATACTGTTGAAAGATTAATGTTGTCGATACGTCTTCTTACTCTTGCTCTTATGAGCATCGGCGGTATTTCTGAGGTTCATGCTGACAGAATTGCTACCACTGCATTTATCTATGCACATGAGTTTGGCATTGATCCGTTAGACATCGTTTGAATTTGGAGTATTGAGTCTAGCTGGAAGCTGGACATCGAAAGATCACATGCTGGAGCGTGTGGGGTAATGCAAACTCTTGGCGGCAGATACGAACATCCAGAATGTTCAGAGCTTGAGGATATCTACTGGTTGTCTGTTTTAGATGGCGCTAGATCAATTGTCTATTGGAAGTACCATTGTGGCGATATCTGGCCTGACTGTTATAATGCTGGATGGAAAGCAAAGAAGTTCAAGAAGCTACCAAAGACATGGATCTGTAAGGGCGTAAAAAGGAGAATTTTGCGTGCAGCCAATAAAAAACGAAAAGAGCTGGAGAACGCTATATGACTACTTTTGTAAACATTTCTCCCCATCTGCTGACATGCCATCATTTAGTGATTTTTGGGTTATGGTCAGGCGATGGGTAAGAGACTCTAAATTTGAGCCAAAGCAGGTAGTCGATAATATGATTACTATCTACTATTCTGCATATGACCTACATGATAGCGCACAGAAGATTGCTGGATGGTCGGACGTGTTTGATTTGATACCTAGTCGGCAGTCTGCTGGTTTGTGGATGGTTGCAATGCGATTTCGTCATGACGCAAAAAAGCAGAACAAAACGCCACCAAAACCGCCATCTAGATCCAAGGTAAAGCCAAGCACCAAAGCATCGAAACCAGCCCCACACAAGAAGACTAGCCCCAAGTCTCCGACAAAACCAAAGAGCAGGAAAAAGAGAGGACCGCCCTCGTTGTTTTAGCCGTCTGCTTCTTTGTTTTAGCCGCCTAACCGCCTTTTTGCCCGCCCCCACACCCGCCTCTTTGTCGTTTTTCTGTTGACAACTGAGTCTTATCGATTATGTTATTCAGCAGGAGGCAGCGATGGAACTAATAGCATATCGAGAACACCTTGATAGCGTAAAAGCAAAACCGACTGTTACGTCATACATCAGGTCTGCCAAGTTGTTTATCGAATTTCTATCGAGTGAAGATTGGAAAATCGAAACCATGCCTGTTTACGCTGTCCAGCAGTATATGGATTCGATTTCCAAGCGTTTCGCCGGTAGAAGTCTGAGGACATACTATTATGGCATCAGGCACTATCTTGCTTGGCTCAAAGGAAGAGGCATTGAATTTTCAGAACAGACCAAAGCAGATATGCCAAGAGCCAAAGATCCGAAACGCATTCTGTTTTCAATGAGTCAGATTGTTAGCATCCTGAAATACTCAAGAGGCATAGATGATCCACCGCGTACCGCACTGATTCTTATGCTTGCGTCAGGAGTGCGCGTGAGTGAGCTTTGTAGTTTAAAGCTAAGTGATTTGCAAGTCAAAACGGTTGGCAATCACAAACATCTGATGCTTAGAATCGTTCACGGAAAGCGTGGTAAAAGCAGGATGGTTCCTGTGATGAAGTTTGCTGCGCCTTTTGTTAAAAACTACGCAAAGCACATGAAAAGAACAGCCGAGGGATGGTTATTTCCGTCGCCAAAGAACAAAGGTAGCAGCATATCGACATCTGCAATTCTTAGATGGACAAAAATTGCGGCCCGTAAGTTGAAGTTCAAGATGCATCCTCACGCATTCAGAAGAACATACGCAACAATGCTGCTTGAATCCGGCATTGGTGAAATTGCTCTACAGAGAATTCTTGGTCATGAGAATTTAGACACAACTTCCATGTACGCAAATCCGTCTGATGCCTTTTTGGCTGATGCCGTTGAGCGTGCCGAGGGGACATTATGGGAAAGGATCTCGGCGGAATCGCCAACGAAGAAGAAGTAGAACTGTTTGTTGTCGCAGATGACGAATTGACCGATCTTGAGGCATTTCTTCCTGGCGATGGATCTTTGCTGCCAGAAGATGATGTACCAGTAGATCCGCTTGAAAGCACAAATCCCTTGGATGCTCCTCCGGGGTTTGATGGGCTTCCTTTTATTCCGGATGAGCCTGTCGAAGTTGAGCCGATTGCTAAGGCGAAAAAGCCAAAGGCAAAAAACGCACCAAAAAAACAAACCGTCGAATCCAGGGAAGCTGACGAGATGCTTCCGTCTGGACTGAGTATTCAGTTTTCACATATGCAGGATGATGGCGTTATTGGTCATTCTGGATTGGTTGCCATTTCGGTTGTCAAGAAATCTAAGACAGTCGAAGCCTATGTTGAAGAGTTTCTGGTTCCAAAGTTTGGATGGGGTCGATACTATATCTATCTAATTACTCCGTTGGGCAAGAGAAGCTATCGGGGTTCTGTCACAATTCCTATGCCAATGGATGAGGGGGATGAAATGAGCGATGCGCTTCTTCGGCAGCTTATGGGGAGGCTTGATGTGATCGAGGGAGCACTTAAGCCAAAAACAACATCACCTGCGCCAATGGATACAGGCGCAATGATGATTGAAATGTTGCGTGGTGGCCAGAAGAAGGGCATCGATATGGGCGAAATCATGGGCTTCATGATGGTGCAACAGATGATGCGTGAAATGTCTGCACAAGCACGCGCAGATCAGGAGAGAGACAATCCAAAGCGTCCAGACGAAACCGCTATTCTGCTGAGAGCAATGATGGAAGAACTCGGCAAGAAGAAGGATGTGCCAGCGCCAGCGCCGGTTAAGGATATCCTTGCTGATTTGGACAGGCTTAGTCCGACGCCGCCGCAGCAGCAGTTCGGTCCAAAAGAGATGACCGAGCTTATTGGCAACATCATGAATATTGCTCGTCCGCCTCAAACAACCTCTACTGATCTTTCTGAAATCCTCAAGGTTATTGTGCCTCGTGGCGATGACGCATCAACTCGGATCATGGAGAGAATGGTTGATACGATTGAAAAAACTCGCAACGACGCAGCATCGCAAAGCATGAACGCCCTTACTTCTCGTATGGAAGAGATCGGCAGATTGGTTACAATGGGTCAGAGCGGTAATGGTCAAAACATTCCATCGCTCATCGAAAACCTGCGCGCGGCCCGTGAGCTTGCGGGAGAACTCGATCGTGGCGACTCCGCTCCCGGCACTAACGTCATGGATTTATTGAGTGAATTGGCGAAGTCGGCACCTGCGATCATGGGAATGCTGAACAACCCCCAGGTGCCTCCCGCTACGCAGCAAATTCCGGCGCAAGTGCATGAAATCGCTGATCAATCAGCCTATGACGAAGGGGGATTTCAGCCTGAGCCTGTCCAGGAACAAATGAGTGCGGCTGACGCTGCTCAGATGATGAAAAGCGCCACCGTTGATAATATGCAGGCTACGGTTGATCTCATTCTGAGGTCATTCCTGAGTCACCCGCAAATTGGCGACATGATCCGTGAGGAGCTTACCGGAGATCCCGATCGTGATAAGTCCACAATGATTGAGCAGTTGGGCGGTGTTCTGGAGTTTGGCGGGTTGACAAGTAAGGAGGCAGCGGTGATACTCGAAACCGTCAGAAACTCCAACCTGGACCTGCGATGGATCTCGGAAGAATTGGCGGCTACCTCTCCTTAGCGGGAATCGGCCTAAGCGCAATCCAAAAGCTTCTAGGCGATCTAGAGGCCGACTCCGCTCCTATCATCAAAGACTCCATCCGTCATCCAGACCTCGACCAAGCTTTTCGCGTTTCAATCATTGATGGAAACAACCTCAATGACCGGATGGAGCAAATCCTTGGTCTTGTGAACAAGTATCGTTCGCATGAGGTAATCCACCGCGTCGCAACACATCTCGCACAAATAGCAGCAAGCAGATTCGGTGAGAAAAACGAAACCGGCAAGCTGCTTACCATCTTCCTGTTCGTTAAGCATTCAATTTGCTACATCAAAGACATCAATGCACTCGACACGTACCAATCTCCGGTGCGTACTCTTGAGTTGCGCCGTGGCGATTGCGATGACTTTACAATCCTTATCATGTGTCTTGCGCTGAACATGGGAATGCCTGCGCTCGCGAAGACGATATGGATTAAGGGTCAGGACGATTGGGGACACATTTATCCGCTTGTCGGCGTTCCCGCTGGCAAGAAAGTCAGGTTTACAGCTTGTGACGCTACCGTCAAAAGCAAATCCAAGCCCGGCTATGAGCTTCCCGATGGAAAACTCCGTGACTGGCGAGTTTATCGCATGATCACCGAGCCTCCGTACTGGAAGATTGTTGAGCAGAAGCGGTGATGCGCATCACATCAAACCCAAGGAGGATGAAGATGGCGCAGTTGAGTGGTCTCGAAGGCAATGTCAAGGTCTGTGGAAAAGACAAATCCGGCAAGAAGCGGTGCTTCACGCATCGTTTTGCTTTTGGTCGGAAACGTCTGGACGCGAAGCAGATCGAAAAGTGGAACAAGTCCATTGGTAAGGCGGCGAAGGATGCCGGTCTGACCGTGGGCAAATCCGGGCGAGTTCGCAAGAAGCCTGGCAACGTGGGCAAGAGTCTGACGGCGGCGATGATCGGGATGAAGCTCTCGACCAAGAGCGGTGCTGCGATGATGCTCAGGAAGCTGACCGGCGGGATGAAGGGATCATCCAAGGCCGCGGTCAAGAAGGTTGTGTGTAATCCCGAGTCGGCTGCTGCGGCATCCCTCAACTCGGATCACAGCGTCGCGAAGCGCAAGACCGCCGCTGCGTCCATCTGCAAGCTGCTCAAGTAGGCAAAGATGGGACGAGGCGCCAAAGTCATCTCCGTGAAACCGGGTTCCCCGATCACTAAGGTTTTCCGTCCGGAAGACAAGATGTGGTTGGGGCACCCGCGCTGCGCTAAAGCCCAAGAGGGTCCAATCGCATCGTTTCCGGATGTGCCTGCACAGAAAGTGCTTTGCGCCCGTGCTGGCCTTCCTCTCCAGGTAGGCAAGTTCATCTTTACCGACCCCACCGAGACAGCAGCAAACTCAAAATGGATGCAGAATCAAGGAGTATCATCCATGTACGAAGACCAGATTGGAATCGAAGGTCTGAGCGAGGATGCCTTGAGTGAACTGTCAGCGCAGATCACCAAGCACAACCTTACGCAGACTGCAATCGCTGGAGCAATCGGAGGCGGAGCAGGGCTCTTGCTGCCGTGGGCTCTCCAGATGTGGAAGACAAAGGCTCCCGCCGAAGGAAACAAAACGTCCTTTGGTGAGGTTCTCAAGATGTCGGCCCCCGCGCTTCTGCTCGGCGGTGTCGCTGCATGGTACGCTGCAAACAACAAGCCCCTTATTGGCGGCGCGTTGGCGTCTGCCGGTGCCTTGCTGTCATTTGGGATGTTTGGCAGCCGCTTCCTGTTCAATAGGACTTCCGCGACCGTGACTATCGCATTCGACGCACCCGATGCGCTCGTTGATGCAGTGGCAGCGAAGCTCGCGGCAACCGAAGCCGCCACCGCGGCCATCGTTGCTCCCATTGACGACGGACTCAGTCCGACTCCGCTCGATGGATACGATGACGTTCTCGCCCTTGACGGTTACGTCGTGGAAGATCCGGACCTGGAAGGTCTTACGGTCTACGACGAAGCCGATCCGGCACTCGCATATGGCGAGTATGAGCAAGAAGAGATGCCGTTCCTTGGTGGATACTAGAGGAATTCCGCAACGATGCGGAAGCGTACCACTTGAACAAGAAGTAGGCATCTAAAAGACGGCAATTTTGCCACGTTCACAGGAGAAAGAAAGATGGCGACCCGCAGACCTCAGAGAGTGATTCGGCCCTCACGGCGCAACAACGACACCCTGATCGTTCAGGATCCGCGGACCGGCAAGGTCACGCAGAAGATTGCGATCAAAAACGAGTATGAAGGTGCGGTATGGGATACCGTAGCCATCCCCGCCGGTGCCGGTGGTACGACCGCGGGCACAACCTACAACTTCTTCCGCGACATCCAGAACAAGGAGATCATCGATACCAACATGAGCAGCGCCCGTCGCCTGCTCTCCGGTTCCAGGCTTGAGGTTCACTATGTTGGCCTCTACTTCCCCCTGGCGATGAACAACACTCTCCTGCACGTCGATGCCTTCAAGAAGGTCGTTGACAACACCGTGCTGGAAATCCGCCTTAACCGTCTGCGCGTTGCGCTGTCTCCCTCGTTCATGAATCCCACCGGGTTCGGGATGGTGGGTCAGTCCACGCGGACCGACACCGACATCATGGCCCTGGGCGTTCCGTCCACTGCCGCGATCCGTCGGCTCCTGGTTCCGCAGATCATCGAGTCCGAGCAGGATATCCAGGCGACCCTGGAGTTCCAGGCCCGTGCCTGGGATGCGGTCATCGCTGCCGTTCCGAACCTCGAATCCCACGTCCACTGCAAGCTCATCCTCAAGGGGATCATGTTTGAGTAGGATGTAGCGACCCGCAAGGGTCAGGCGCTACGGCTGATGTCGAACCTTTCCAGACGCGCAAGGAGGTTCGGCATTAGCATTGGTCGTCTGACGATCAGACAATTAGTTTCTTTCTTGCACCATCCGGAGGTAATAAGCGATGGCTGATGAAAACCAGATCCGTAAAGCGATGAACTCCCGCACCAAACGCTACATTCGTGACGCTCAGGGCCTCGATCCGAATCTCGCACGCATGACCGTGATTCCCTTTGATTTTGATGTCACTGTCGCTGGTGGCTTCATGGGCGCTCTCAACATCGAAGCGCCGAAATCTGTTGGAAGAGACACCTTCTTTCATCTTCGTGAGATCAGAGGATGGGACACGTTCCCGGTCGCTGCTGGTGCCGCCGATGTCAACTTGCCCGTTTCGCTGCTCTTTCAGATAGAAGAGGCATCGGCCAGATACACGATGTTTACTGATCCCCTTCGGTTTGCCGTGCTTCGGTCTGGTCCGCTTCAGATTCCTCAGCACATCTCAAGTCGAGTAGGATATCCATTCGTTCCTGGGTCAGATATTCGTGTCGTCCTATCGAGCGATGTAAACATTGGTGGCCTCACAAATGGTCAGTATTTTGGTGGGCTCATGCTCATTGGCGATTTCGTTAGCGCTAAGGTGTAGGCAATGATTGCTTGCGAAAACTGGCACAAGGACGACATCGCCGCGCAGTTGCTCGGCGGCGGTTCCAGGACTGCCGTTGGAGCACCCGTCGGTAGAAAGATTCAGCTTGCGACAAATAGAAGCCAGAAACAACGGATGGCGGTTCTTGTCGCTCTCGCAAATACTGGATTGGCGTTCGCAAATGAAGAGATCGAGTTGTTCCAGTCTTTGCGTGATGATCCGAACATCGGCGCAAGATGGTTGTTTGGTGATGGCCACTGCTTGATCATTCTTCCTCCTGGCAAGGAGCTTTACGCGTCAGCTTTCAACTTCGGTGCCATTGTGCGCGTTGTTGTAATGACTGAGCAGATGGACGACCAGGGAGGCATCTAGTGAACAACGCGCAAAACATCAACGCGCTCAAATCGATTCTGGCTGAAACACAAGCAAGCATCGCAATGGGTGACGAATTCGATCTAGAGCGATATCTTGGCGGCATCATCAACTCGTTCCAGGCAATTGTATTGATTCGCGAAACGCTGTTTCCGACCAATGAGCAGCTTGACGCGATATATGCAACCAAGGGCGGTCATGATCTGATTGAATCGTGGGCCGAGTTGATGAACGACACATCTGAGTCAATGCGTGGCGTATGGTACACGGTTGAAAACAACGCTCAGGCATGGATGGCCGCAAGCAAGATGGGTGCTGAGGTTCGCAAAGAACTCGGACTTTCAGACTTCCAAACGAAAGATGCGTATCTGCTGCTTGCTTCCATGCGTGAGTTGCATTCGGCTGCAACGTACTTCATGCAGAATGGAAACTTCGACGGATACGACTCAGCAAGAACATTTGCCGAATGGTACAGTATTCTGACAATCGGCGTCAATGCTCCGAATCCTTACATCTACGCAACACTGAAAAGCAAATCTGGCCTCAGCGGCGTTGACGGTCTTGGTGTATTCTTTGTTGGCAGCGTTGCTCTTGCTACCGTGATCAGCGTTGGCGTGCTTGCCGCGATTGCGTCAGGTGGTGTGATTTATCTCTGGGCGCTGAGCACTAAAGAAAAAGGTCTTACCAAAAGAAGAGAGATTAGCTCAGAAGAGGCAATCGAGATCGTTCTTGCTGAGGTTGAAATCGCAAGACTCGCAAACGAAAGACAAGAAAAAGAAGCCGAACTCCTAAAGGGTGGCTTTATTACATCTGAGCAATACTCTGATAATGTTGACAAGTCGCAGGAGACGGCGGCATTTCAAGCTGCGCTTCTTAGTCAGTTTGGCATTGAGAGATCAAAGGCCAGTGTTGCCATCGAAAAGGCAATTCAGGATCCTGGCGATAGTGCCAGCAAGAAAGGAGCGTTTGAATCTGTTGCTGATGTTGCCATGTGGGGAGCAATCGGTCTGGTGAGCCTTGGTGCTCTCGTAGGCGGAACTAAGCTGATTGGATTGCTTCGCGCCAGGAGGGGCTAGGATGGCACTCGTTCTTGTTCGTGAAGACTACGGCCTTAGCGGGAATGACGATAACCTGCTGTTGCAGGGATGGATGACGTATTGCACGTTCCGTTCTTTCAACAAGGACTTTCCTGCACTGAATTCTGCTCTTGCGGATGTCAGGAAAAAGCTCCATAAGGCGTTTGCCGAAGCAGAAGAATATTATCTTCTTGAACCTGAATTGATGACCGCAGCGGGAGTCACCGAAACAGATGTTGACTTTGTAAGGGCGTGGGCAGACCTCACGGCATCGGCTGGCAACGGCGACGCAATCTGCAATGAGCTTAATCATGCTGTTGTCGCGTGGCCGGTAGGTGTTGACATCCTTACTCGTCAGGCTGGCGTCGTCATTATTTCCGGACTCGACGTTGCAATTGACAAGATCAAGAAGGTTGCAGCATCTGGTCGCAAGTCTGGAAAACTTCCATCAAGGGCGGTTGTGCCGACTGCGCCAAAATCTCTAACTAGCACAAAATCGAAGTTTCGGCTTGCGACGATACTTGGAAAGATCAAGAACATAAACAAGAAAAAACTAGCGGCTGGTGCGCTTGTGATTGCAGGCGTAATCGGAATTGCCCTGGCGCTACGAAAGGAGGATGATGATGTTGACGGTGATTGATGAGAGCAAACTCGACGGAATCTTCCTCTTGGATACCGGGGCGCTTGATGGTCTGTACTTCGACGACCAGAACGCGGACTACGGACTTCAAGGATTGGGCGATTTGAAAACCGCCAGAAATAGGCCAAAATGCAAGAAGGCAGTGAAAAAGAAGATCCTTGCCATCTATCCGGAGGTTGAAGTCAAATTCATCAAACGGAAATGTCGCATCTACAGGAAGGGTATCTATATCGGATTCTGGAACTTCAAGCGCAAGCATATCGCTTTTGCTGCTGGCAAAAATGAACTCAGTCTTGGGAAAAAGCGAATCACGGCGAAACCATTGAAGCTTTCCGGCGGTAGCAAATCTGGTGGTACCGTCTTGTCTTCAAGTGTTC
>Ga0233431_1003851_pt1 | contig 17149 bp, 17 predicted proteins | sample SI_118_April2016_FD_179867 | JGI IMG/M metagenome (GOLD analysis project Ga0233431, IMG submission 179867) | Seawater microbial communities from Saanich Inlet, British Columbia, Canada - SI_118_April2016_200_MG | ecosystem: Environmental > Aquatic > Marine > Inlet | place: Canada: British... | reverse complement strand
TGGATTCGAACCAAGATCAACGGCTTCAAAGGCCGGTGTGCTAACCGTTGCACCATGCCCCTAAATTGCCCATTTAGGCGGGCGAGATTGTATCATAGGGAGAAAATTTACGCAAAGTCTTAGGCATCGTCCTCTGGCGTTAGCCCAAGTTGCCGAGCTTGTTCATAAGAGAGTTTGTCTGGCTCTACCTCTTGTGTCTTTTGGGTATCAATCGCTTCATCCCAAAAAGATTTTATTTCATCTGTTTGGATCTTTGTTTTCTGCTTAAAAAGAGCTTCTAACTCATCGGAGCTGATCTCGTCTTCGATCTGCTCTTCAGGAACATCTTCAGAGTCGAGGTATTTTTCTGTTTCTTCGGCAGGGGAAGGACGTACGATGCCCATAGCATTTAGCACATGCTCAACTTCGCTTTTTAGCATCATCATTGCGTCGGTTAGATCAAGAATTTTCTTCCGCTCGGCGAGGCGTTCTCCTGCAACGACCATTGCATGGGTTTGATTGACCGGTACTAGCAAAACATCTTGGTCACCGCCAGGGAAAATATGGTAACTGAGTGGTGTTTCCTGATGGATATATCCAGAAATTTTTCGCCCCGCACGGAAAATACCCATTAAAGCAGAAAGGAGGGATGCTTCTAAACTCCCGTGTTGGAGCGCGCCTGCCCGTGCCAAAATATGTCCTTTGTCAGAGAGCAAAAAGATAACTTGCGCATTCATATTCTTGCGGAATTTGGCAAGCAAGCCAGAGAGGTTCTTGTGCGCATCAGTATCTTCATCGTTATCTTCTTCTGAGGGAAGAACCGTTCTTTCCAATTCCAGACAACGTTCAACTGCGTCCAGAAAATCGGTTAGTGAAATGGGCTTCTCAAAAAAAGCAAAAGCCCCGGCTTCTAATAAACTTTTTTTAATTTTTCGCTCTTTAGACCCAGAAATAAGAATGATTTGCGCTTCTTTATTGCGTTTTGTGATCTTTTCCATTAACTCTAAACCAGACATGCCTGGCAAGAGGTAGTCAATTACAGCAAGGTCTATTTTCCTTTGTGAAACTTCTAAAAAGGCTTCTTCCCCCGAGGGCGCTTCGATGATCTCAAATTCATGGTCAAGAGAATCCAAGGCAGAGAGAAGCAAGCGAATTACGTCACGATGGTCGTCTACAATCAAAATCCGATGAGGCATAAGGCAAATCCCTGAATAGAAATAATAAATAATTATAGCAAAGATTTAGTAGCTTGTGAGACTATGCTCCTTACAGATTTGCAGGGACAAGCTCCACCTACTCTAATCCGGGTACGCCGTAGAGTGTGGGCGCAAATCCCCCCAAATAATTTTCAAAAGGTAAGGAAATATTTCTATAAGCTTCGATCACCTTGCTTGAATAAAGAGGCACAGCGGGGATATCATCCCATATTAAAACTTCAATTTCAAAAAATAATTGTCGTGAACGAGTCATATCACTTGTTATAGTGAGTTCGGCACATTTTGCATCTATAGCGGGATTGCTGTAATGATAAGGGTTTCCCACTGCAAAAAAATCGCAAAGATAGTCAGGGTATAAAGAAAGGCTCCAGCCCACAATTGCCAAATCGTAATTGCCTCCCCCATAGACTGCAAAGAAAAGATCATCAGTAGAAATTAGCTTTGTCTCTACGGGGACACCAAGCTGAGTAGCTGCCTCTGCAATATAGGATGCGGCAACGCTTCGGGACGAGGCTTCTTGTTGAGCAAGGATATTGATAGATGGGAAATCTTCTCCTGAAGGCGTACGCAACCCGCTCCCTGCCTGATTTGGGCTTGGTTCCTGCTCCCAGGCATATCCCGCCTTTTGCAGGATTCGTGCTGCTTCTGCGAGACGGGTATCCGCGTCCATCCCGGCGCAGGGAGGGGAGATAACGCTGCTGTGCCATCCGATGTTTTCAGGTGGAATCCAACCCAAAGCAGGGATGATGCCCTCATCCAGACGTTCATTTGCAAGACGGACAGGGTCTATTAAACAAGCTAGGGCACGGCGCAGGGCAACATCATCCAATTCGGGATTGAAAATCAAAAAGCGAATATCGTTGCGCCTATTTTCCACAAAATGGATATTGGGGTCTGCCGAGAGTTGGGCTATTTCTGCGGGGCTGAGACCATTTGCCGTGAGGAAAAAATCGCTTTTGCTATTGAGAAGAGATTTTATTGCGCTCGCGCGCGAAGCCACTGTGTTCAGCGTTTTTATAGGGATTGAGAAATGCGGCTCGTTTGTATTGTCAAGAGTGTAGAGCGCAGCACGCGCGGCGAGATATTTCTCTCGCTTTTCTCTTTGGGCGAGTTCCAGTTTCTTTTTGAAGGAATCTCGCCGAAATTCTCGATCGATGAATAGTTGCTCTTCCCCACGGTATTCAGTACTTTTCCCGTTGAGCGTTTGCATATGCTCATAGATGATATCTGCTTCGGCTTGGAGGGCATCAATTTGAATTTGATACTCAGCCATTAGTAGGTCATCTTCGGGATTTGGCAGAAGGGTTGCCGCTTTTTCGATTTTGGGTTGCCAATAATTTTGATTGGCGAAAACGCCGATCAATGCGCCGTGTTGCCAATCACCCGTGCTGGGAGGAGAAGAGAAATAGTATTTAATAGTCAACGCATCAAGAGCCTCAACGCGGTGGAGCTTTTCTTTGTTATAGAAATCTGCCCAATTTAGACCAAGCTCAAAGGCTAAGGCTGTGTTCACCGTAAAGGCGACATCTTCTGCGCTGAGAGGAGAGCCGTCATCCCAGCTTAGGTTGGGGAGTAGTTTTATTGAAGATACAAAGTATTCACCTTCTTGCTCAAAAGCTGAAGGAAATCCGTCGGCGAGAAGAGGCGTTAGCTTATTATTTGGCGGGGCAAGTTGATAAAGACGCGGATAAGTCACTCCATATATAGCGTAGCCTTCGTAGGATGCGCCATTTTCATCAAAAAGAGACCAGATATTTTCTTCTGAGCCAGGCGCAAGAATAGCGTAGCGCACAGGAGGTTGATTTTGCACTTCAGGGGATGGGTTTTCTATCTTTTCTGTGGGCGCGAGGGTAGGAGGGGATGCTTCTGGTTTTGGAGCGCATCCTGTTAAGATGATGAAGATGATTAGTAGAAAGAGAAAGTGTTTTTTCAAGGGGAAATAATGGAGAATATGCTTGATAGGTAGTTGCTTAAAATTATGGAGTAAAACAGCGCTGCATCTGTTTTTAGATGCGTCGCAGTTTGGGTCTCTCGGTAGACGCGCGGTGCAACGCATCCTAGAGATGCAATGCACCGCTCATATTTTGGGAATATACGCTCGATAGTTTACCATGTGGAGCATAAATGAGCATGACCCCGTATATGACCTCCAGCACTGTTAAATATGACCTACTAAATACTATAGTAGGGTCAGATTGATAGCGAAATATCTTCTAAAGGAGAAAATCTTATGAAAAAAGGAAATATCACTGGCGGTTTGATCTTGATCTTACTCGGCGCGTGGTTTTTAGCCATTCAATTTGTTCCACAAATGAAAGCGTGGGCAGAAGGAAGTTGGGCATTAAGCATTATCGGCATCGCCGCCATTTTTCTTGTGGTGAGTATTCTAAATAATATCCCCGGGCTTTCCATCCCCGCGTTTATTATCGGCGGGATCGGCGGTCTGCTCTATTACCAAAGCGTAACGGGCGATTGGGAAAGCTGGGCATATGCCTGGACATTTATTCCTGGTTTTGTTGGTTTGGGGCTGCTTTTTTTTAGCCTCCAGACCAGAGACAAGGGAGCAATGCAAGCAGGGTTTATCTTGCTTTTCATTAGCTCCGTTCTCTTCTTTGTTTTCGGTTCATTCCTGGGCGCATCAGAGCAGCTTATCCAGTACTGGCCTCTCTTACTCATTTTGGCAGGCGCGTGGTCAATGCTCCGTTCACTTTTTAGCAAGAAGAAAGTAAAAAGCGTAGAAAGTGCTCCTGTAGAAAGCACCCCTGTCGAAGTTGAAGCTATCCCATCTGTAGATGGAGAGGTAGTAGAAGAAGCAGAAGGTGAAGAAGATGAAAACTAGATCACTCTTTTGGGGCAGCTTATTTATCGGCGCAGGTGTACTTTTGCTGCTCAATAATCTTGGCATTTTGAATATCAATGTCTGGCAATTGATCTGGCCTACCTTCATCATCGCAATGGGCGTTTGGACGCTCTTGGCTGCTACTCGCGGCGCAGATGCTCTTGAAACGGAAGAACTCTCTCTTCCGCTTGAGGGAACCAAGCAAGGGAAAATGACCCTGTCTTTTGGTGCCGGGCAAGTTAAGGTCACGAGCGATACGGGCGTAAATGAATTACTCAAAGGGAGCTTTGCCGGTGGTGTAGATTCTTCATCCAAGAAAGATGGCGATTTCACAAAAATCCATCTAAAACCTTCTACTGAAGATTTCATTCTTAACATCATGCCCTGGACGTGGGGGGCACGGGAATGGGATTTTGGTCTGAGTAAAGAAGTGGATTGGCAACTCCATTTTGAAATGGGTGCATCCGATACACAAGTCGATTTAACGGAACTTCGTGTAACAGATTTGGAAGTGGACACAGGCGCGAGCAATACAAAAATAACCTTGCCTGCGAATGCTGGGCAAACGCACGTGGATTTGAGCGGGGGTGCTGCCTCCATACTTTTCGAGGTCCCCGAAGGTGTTGCCGCCAGAATCCAGATAGACAGTGGGTTGGCCTCGATAGATATTGATAAAGAACGTTTTCCCCGTGTTGGTGATTTCTACAAATCTGATAACTATGAAACGGCTGCCAATAAAGTAGATATCAATGCCGATTTTGGCGCAGGCTCGCTGAGCATTCGATAAGGAAAATATTATGAAACGTTTTGATATGCGCATCATCTTTGGCTTTGTCCTGATTTTTGCCGGCCTAATGTTCCTGCTTCAAAATTTGGGCATTTTTTACGGCGGAACAGACCTACTGGTGTCAATTTTGCTCGGTAGTGTCGGAGGTGCTGCCCTATATGTCTATGCTAATAACAGAGAAAATTGGTGGGCACTTATCCCTGGCTTTACCTTGATCGGCGTTGCGCTCAATATAGCTCTTAGTGTGGTCTCGAGTTCACTCAGCAATATGTTTGGTGGTGCCATCGTTCTCGGCGGTATTGCGTTGAGCTTTTGGATGATCTTTTTCACTAAAAGAAATTCTTTTTGGTGGGCTGTCATCCCCGCCGGTGTACTTAGTTCTGTGGCGGTTCAGGAGATCTTGGAAAATATAATGCCAATTGACGGCATTTTTATGCTCGGACTTGGGTTGACCTTCCTCTTTATCGCAAGATTGCCTGGATATGAAGACAACCTTAAATGGGCTTATATCCCGGGCGGCATAATTCTGGCGATTGGTGTGATCCAATTGTCCTTTGTCCAATCAGTGATGAATATCCTTTTGCCCCTTGCCCTGATCGGCGCAGGCGGATATGTGATCTATAAAAATTTCAAAAAATAAGTGCTGGCCCTCCCCCGCATCGCTCCGCTCGCTCCCCCTCTCCCGCAGAGCGGGAGAGGGAAGTTCGAGCGAAGCAAGAACGGGTGAGGGCAGAGGGCACAAAATGGAGAATAAAATGAACAAAACACTTTATCGTACAGAAGATGACAAAATGCTTGGCGGCGTTTGTGGTGGCCTGGGAAAATACTTTGAGATAGACCCCACCATTGTCCGGCTCTTTTTCGCCCTGATCTTCTTTGGATATGGCGCAGGCGGGATGATCTATCTACTTTTGTGGATCATCATGCCCAGCGAGACAACGCTTCAGGCGAATAATGCAGAAGTCAGTAATACAAACGAAAATGACCCAACCCCAATTGAAGGGGAAGTTGTAGAGAAGGAAGAATAAAAATGAAAAGCACACTATATCGTAGTGAATCAGACAGAATGTTAGGCGGTGTTTGCGGAGGCTTGAGTGATTACCTGAACGTTGATTCAACCCTCGTCCGCCTTTTCTTTGCCCTGCTCTTTTTCGGCACCGGCATCGGTGTCCTAGCTTATCTCGCTTTGTGGATCATCATGCCCGAAGAAGGTAGTGTTAATGTAGGCAAAAGCTTTGAAGAAAATATCAAAGATAGCGCGAAAAATTTTGGTGCGCGTGCCCAAAATATTGGCGAAGAATTTGGCGAAGCCATTCGCGCCCCTCATCCTAAATCGGGTGTGATCATTGGGATCGCATTGATCGCTCTAGGCGGAGTTATCTTCATTGAAAACCTGGGCATTCCCGGAATGGGGTGGTTTTCTTTTGACGTTCTTTGGCCCCTTTTACTAATTATCGCTGGCGGCACTATTTTGCTTCGCCGCACACAAGGAGTGTGACATGTCGCATAATGATCACAAATCTGGTTCGGGGTTGTTATTCCCCTTTATCCTTATCGCAGTTGGCGTAGCTTTTCTCTTCCAAAATTTGGGATTGATCGGTGGTAGCGTCTGGGATGCTCTTGTTCGGATGTGGCCCCTCTTGCTGATTTTGATCGGCCTAAATGACTTGATCCGCACCCGAAGTATTGTTGGTCCGACCCTGATGATCGGCTTAGGTGCCATTTTTATGGCAAATAATCTCAATCTTCTCCGTTGGGACTCCTGGATGGCAATCCTGCGCTTGTGGCCTGTCCTCATTATTGCCATCGGGCTTGAAATTTTCATCGGACGCAGAAATGCCTGGTTGTCGGCCGTTGGTGTTGGTGGTGCTCTCGCGCTTCTTGTTGGAGGCTTATGGCTTTCCGGCGGCGTTCTCGGCGTAGAAGGCATTGTCCCCGCAGGCGATATTCTTGTCAGCGAAGAGATAGAACAACCTTTAGATGGTGCTAAATTTGCTGAAATAAATATCGACTCATCTGTTGGTGCGCTCAGTGTAGATTCTCTCTCTAACGACGAGAATCTCATTGAAGGGAAAATTTATTCAGTCGAGAGAGAAGTTATTCGCCAGAATTACGAAAAAGATGGCAGAGAAATTTCCTATTATCTCGGTAGCGATTGGAAAACAGGCGCGCCCACCTCCTTCACCGGTTATGAAAAAGAACGCCTTTCGTGGGACTTGAATCTGACTCAAGAAATTCCTCTCGATCTTAATATCTCTCTGGGCGTTGGCGAATCAGATGTAGATTTGAGCGAATTAGATATTGCAAACCTTGACCTCAGCATTGGCGTTGGGCAGACAAAAGTCGAGTTAGCAAAAGGCGAATATCGAGCTGACATAGATGGAGGCGTAGGGCAAACCATTATTACGCTACCCGATGAAGGGCAAATTAAGCTCAATGTCTCGGGCGGTGTCGGAGAGATCGTTATCTATATCCCCGCAGATATGGCTGCAAAAATCTACGTTGATCGCGGCATTGCTGGCCTCTCGGCTCCCTCTGGCTATATTCAGGATGAAGATAGCTACATATCACCAAATTATGACGGTGCCGAAGATTACATCATCATTAATGTCGATCAAGGGATCGGCAATATCTCTATTCGTGAGAAGTAGGCAAACATCAGCTATCAGACCTTGGACATCAGCATTCATGTTTTGGCGAAAAAAATTGAACGCTAAAATCTGATGTCCAGGGTCTGAAGTCTTTAAGGTATTATTCCTCTTATGAAAGAATTCATCGAACGCTTTCCCGCATTCAAAAAAATATCTCTAACCAACGCCAGCGGATTGCTTGCAGCAGTAGCTGTAGCCACACCCAGTCTCTACGATCACTTTAATCTAAAAAACGAATATCGTTGGATCGCATTAGGATTATTCTTCATCTTTATCTTTTTATTGGCTATCCGTGAACAGGCTGTGGCAAACCGTCATTTGCCAGCAAAGGTTTACCTAACGATTCAGACAATATTGGTTCTTAGCCTACTTTCACTGCCTCCCAATCACGAGTTTGTTATTATTCTTTTCTTTATTTTAAGTGCAGAAGCAACAACGATTGATCCCGGCAAAAAAAGCTACCTCTGGATCGCCTTATATACAGTCGTCACAGCGATCGTCTTTTTTATTCTCGAAGGTTTTCAAGCGGCACTATATAGCCTTCCAATATACGCAGGCGGATATTTCTTTTTTGGAGCCTTCTCTGCCTCAGCAGCCCGCGCCGAAGTTGCCCGTGCAGAAAGCCAAAGCCTACTCGAAGACCTTAGCATTGCACATGAAAAATTGCAGCGATACGCTGCCCAGGCAGAAGAACTGGCTGTGTCTGAAGAACGAAATCGTCTTGCACGAGAAATGCACGACACATTGGGACACCGCCTTACCGTTTCCATTGTCCAACTCGAAGGTGCAGAACGCTTAGTGGATGTAGAACCGAAACGCGCTCAAGAGATGGTTGCTACCGTTAAAGAACAGATGCGCGCCGCCCTAAGCGAATTGCGCCAAGCCGTTGCCACCCTGCGCGAACCTCTTCAAGCAGATCTCTCGATCACCAATGCCCTTAAATCTTTAGGCCAAAACTTCCAGGTTGCGACAGAAATTGAAGTGACCATGGCATTTGCCCACAATATTCCCCAACTTCCCAATGAATACCGTGTTGCGATCTATCGTGCTGCCCAAGAAGCCCTCACTAATATCCAACGTCATGCACAAGCCAAAAAGGTGCGCATGAGTCTTTTGCTCGATAAAAAAGAAAATCGTGTTGACCTTACTCTCATCGACGATGGCATCGGTCTCCCCGAAAAAGCTGACAAACTTGGTTTTGGCTTGCGTGGTATTCAAGAACGCGCAGCGCAATTGAATGGAATAATGCGCCTCGAAGCAAACCCCGATGGTGGGGCAAAAATTTGCCTTTGTTTACCCCTACCTTCTATGAAAGAGAACAAAACGACCACACTAAAAACTGGAGATTCTCTATGATGATGGCATCCCTTATCCGTGTCTTGATCGTTGATGACCAACGCCTCATGCGTGATGGTCTTCGTACTTTAATTGAGCTGGAAACCGATCTTGATGTTGCTGGCGAAGCCGAAGATGGTCTCCAGGCGGTCACCGCCTACCGAAATATGGGTCCTGATATTGTCCTGATGGATGTACGGATGCCCAATCTTAACGGCGTGGAAGCCACCCGTCGCATCAAAGCCGATTTCCCGGAAGCGAATATCCTCATCCTGACCACTTTTGACGATGACGAATATATCTTCGAGGGTCTAAGAGCAGGGGCATCAGGTTATTTGCTCAAAGATGTTTCTGGCAAAGAACTCGCAGATGCGATCCGTACAGTTGCCGATGGAGGCACGCTTATTGCCCCTTCTGTTGCCAGAAAAGTTGTCTCCGAATTTGCACGACTTAAGCCTGCATCATCATCCACAGCGGAATCTCTCCCTGAGCCACTCTCTCTGCGTGAAATTGAAATTTTGCAGGTTCTTGCTCAAGGGCGTACGAATAAAGAAATTGCCGACCACCTCCATCTTGCCGAAGGGACAGTGAAAAACTACGTCACCAGCATTTTGCAAAAGATCGGTGCAAGAGACCGCACACAGGCAGCACTAAGAGCAAAAGAATTAGGGATCTTATAAAAATAAAAAGAGTAAAAAAAGAAAAACGTCGCTGAAATTTCAGCGGCGTTTTTGCTAGAACGAGCAGAGCACTTAAGTCTGTGTTCAGAATATTCACTTAACGAAATAGCAGTTGACTGGGTGAGGGGGGCACCCAAGCAACTGCTAACAATATGATAGCACAAAACGTGAAATTTGCAAGCATGAAATTAGAATTTCATAATAAAAGTGCCCTAGACGAGAGTTGAACTCGTAACCTATCGCTTAGGAGGCGATTGCTCTATCCTATTGAGCTACCAGGGCGTGCGCAGGTGATTATAGCATTGCTAAACTTGCTCGCCAAGTAAGCATCCATAAGATTACTGCCCGAAAAAAATAACCTCTTGACCATATAAAAAGCTCAACTTATAGGGACTATTTTTTTGGGGGATGCGTCCCAAGCAAAATAAAAGATGATAAAATTAGTCTATTATTGAAGACTCGCTCTAGGATAAAACTTGTGGACGAAACCATACAATCCCCCAAAAAACCTAAAAAAATCGGTCGCTATGAAGTTAAGTCCGAATTGGGGCGCGGCGGTATGGCGACGGTTTATCTTGGTTATGATGCTCTCTTTGACCGCGAAGTTGCCATCAAGCTCTTACCCGCCGAATTTCTACATGATCCACAATTTAGCGTACGTTTTCACCGTGAAGCAAAAGTTATTGCTGCGTTGGAACACCCTGCCATAGTTCCCGTATATGATGTTGGTGAAACAGATGGACTGCCTTATTTCATTATGCGCTATATGGATGGCGGCTCACTCGCGGATTTGCTCGCCAAAGGGGAAATTAGTATAAAAGAAGTTGCTCGCATTATCCGTGCCGTTGCTCCCGCTCTGGATGATTCACATCAAAAAGGCATAGTCCACCGCGATCTCAAACCCGCCAATATCCTTTTTGATAGCAATAATCAGCCCTATCTTTCTGATTTTGGCATAGCGAAAATTAGCGGCTCTCAAACCAATGTAACAGGTAGCGCAATTATCGGTACGCCTGCTTATATGAGTCCCGAACAGGCACAGGGAAAAGAAATTGATGGGCGCAGCGATGTTTATGCGCTAGGCGCGATCATCTATCGTATGTTGACGGGGACACGCCCCTTTATCGGTGATACGCCCATGAGCATGGCTATCAAGCATATCACTGACCCGACGCCAGATATTCTCAAAGACAACCCCGAATTGCCAGTCTCGGCCACTGCCTTTATGTATAAGGCAATGGCAAAAGACCCAGATTATCGTTTTCAAACTGCTACAGAGTTAGCAGATGCGCTTAGCGCACTCTCTCAAAGCGAAGATACGGCTGATCTCCATACTGTGCCCAACCGAACAAAACCTGCTCTCCCAAAAATTGCACCTACGATAATAAAAGAGAAAAAGAAGAAAAGTAAAGTTGGCTGGATCATTGCCGGAGTGATACTGATCGGATTAGCGGGATTGGGCGTCCTCAGCAAGTTAATTAGCCCCTTTATCGCTCCGGGGCGCGCACCCTCCCCAATGATACGGGCGGTTGCTACATCTACTGCTAACCAACCTGATTCTGTCCCATCCCCAACGGCAGCATCCATCTCCAGCAACATCCCATCTCCAACATTAGCAGCAGAACCTGAATGGCCGCCCATCATCGGCGGCGCAGATAAAGTTGCCTTTATTGCCAACAATAATGTTTGGATGATGAATATGGACGGCAGCGATCTGGTTCAATTAACCGTAGATGGGGCAGAAAAAACAAAATTGCAATGGTTGCCTGATAATAAAACGCTACTATATGTGGTTGGGAAATGTGTCCAAACGATGGACACCGAAGAAGATCGGGTAGATGTTCTGACTTGTTTCGAACAAGCAGAGTTTATGGAGGCTTTCCAAATTTCCCCGAGTGGTGAACAAATTGCGATCAGTTTAAATAGAGAGCTTTTTATTCTCCCCCTTGATCTTGAAAAATTGGGGCAGGTACGCAATCGTAGCGATCTTTTAGCCATGGATAGTTGTTTTTATGACGAGTCTCCCGTAAGAGATGTGCGTTGGTCAAGCGATGATAGTCAACTTGCTATTATCTTTGTTGATGCTGCGGATAACCGGCAAATTGACACTATTCGGATTATGGATATTACGAACTGCAAAGGCTCACTCCCTGATCGGCTGGATGAGTTCCCCGCACAACGCTTCACCATGAGTGGATATAACAGTGCCCATCCTATAATCCCTGATTTTGATTGGGATGGCAAAGAACTCTTTTTGATGAATACCTATAAGCGAAATGATGGCTTTGGCTATTTTTATACATACAACACTCGCTCACATAAAGCCTTGCCATTAACTCCTGCACCTACCGATAGCACCTGCTGTTATCGTGATGCCCGCTGGAGCCCGGACGGAAGCCATTTTATGGTTGCTTTCCAGGATATTGCTTTGGGTGCAGATGCGAAGATCGAACTTTATTATCTGCTCTTCGGTACTTTAGGCACAGGCGCAACCTATACGCCAATGGAAATGCCAGAAGATTTCTTCAAAAACCCTAGGGAGAAGCCACAATTTGCGTTGCGGCCGGCGGGGTAAAGTGATACTAAGTAAAAAAGCACGATGAGGAAAATTACTCATCGTGCTTTTTTATATTTCCGATAGTATTCCTGCTCTAAAATGAAATTTACCCGCAAATCTATAAGACCGCATCGTCCCCGCTTCTTCATCCAAACTTCATCTTTTTCTCGTATACTATCTTCATGAGAATCCTTCTCGTTGAAGACGAACACAGAATATCAGCCTATATCAAACGCGGATTGGAAGAATCCGGCTACGCGGTGGATGCTGTATACACAGGGCGCGACGGGCTCGATTGGGCGGAAGCTGCCTCTTACGATCTCATCATTCTCGACATCATGCTCCCCGAAAAGGATGGTTTGACCGTTTGCCGTGAACTCCGTCAACGCGGCGACCGCACGCCCGTGCTAATGCTGACCGCCCGCGATGCCGTAGATGACCGCGTCAAAGGTCTGGATGCAGGTGCTGACGATTATCTCGTCAAACCCTTCGCGATGAAAGAACTCCTTGCTCGTTTGCGCGCACTCTCTCGTCGTGGCAGCGAGCAAAGCAAATCATCCATTATCAGCTTTGGTGACCTGAGCCTCGATACGCGCACCCGTGAAGTGCGGCGCGGAGAAACGCTCATTTATCTTGCAGCCAAAGAATATGCCGTGCTCGAATGTTTTTTACGCGAACCGGAGCGTGTACTTACTCGTACGCAAATTGCCGAACACGTTTGGAATTACGATACTTTTAATCAATCCAATGTGGTGGATGTCTACATTCGCAACCTGCGCCGAAAAATAGATGATCCCTTCGAGCAGAAATTGATCCAGACCGTGCGCGGTGTGGGTTATCGTCTCTCCCTGCGATGAAAATGCTCAAAACCCTCCGCGTCCGTTTTGCGCTTTGGCTCACGCTCCTTATATTGGCATTTCTCGGCATTTTTAGTTTCGGCGTTCATTTCTCGCTCAGCCGCAGCCTCTACGCAACAGTGGACGATGCGCTCACCCTAAGTGCAGAACAATTGCGCGCCAACCTGAATACTGAAGACATCAGTCTCGGAATTCCCCAAAACACTTTTACATCCTTCACCCAGCGCGGCATCACGCTCTTGGTCCTCGCACAGGATGGCAGCAGCCTTCAAGCTGTCGGCTCATCCAGCCAAAATCCATTTCCTATTCAGAGTGATGCTGAATTTCAGACGATCCCTGAAGTAAATGAGACCGACCGCATTCGTGTTTACACCCTACCAATCATCAAAGAAAATCAACTTGTCGGTTGGGTACAAACATCGCAAAGTCTCGGCCCCACAGAAGAGACGCTTGACCAGCTAAGAGTCCTACTAATTGTCGGCAGCAGTCTGCTCTCCATCCTTGCCGGTTTTGCGGGCTATTTTCTCGCTACCCGCGCCCTTGCCCCCATCGACAAAATCAGCAATACCGCCCATCGCATTTCCACCGAAGATCTCTCTGCTCGCCTGAACCTGCTCGACACGGGCGATGAAGTTAGTCGCCTTGCGAATACTTTCGACGAAATGCTCGAGCGCATTGAGCGTGGTTTTGCGCGTGAACGCCAATTCACCGCCGATGCCTCCCACGAGCTACGCACCCCGCTCACCGCCATGCAGACCATTCTACAATTTACCCGTGAAGGCGAACGCCCCCTGCCCGAATATCGTCTGGCATTGGATGATCTCGCGGAGGAAGCCGACCGTTTACAGGAATTGGTCGAAGACCTTCTGCATCTGGCGCGCGGTGAAGGCGGTCTGGAACTCTATAAAGAAGAAATAGATCTGTCCCTTCTGCTGGATGATGTGGCTGATTCGCTGCGACCTTTAGCGGATGAAAAAGGGATCGCCCTTGAGACAAACTTGCCTCCGTCTGTGACCATCTCTGCCGACACCGATCAGTTGATCCGTTTAATCGTCAACCTGCTAGATAACGCGATCAAATACACCAAGCAGGGTTCCGTTAGCATCTCCGCCCGAGAAGAAGGAGAATATGCCCTCATCGAAGTTACCGATACGGGTATTGGCATCGCTGAAGAGCATTTGCCGCATATTTTCGAGAGATTCTATCAGGTAGAGGCATCACGCTCCTCGCAGGGGATTGGCTTGGGGCTGTCTATTGCCGAGCAAATTGTTCGAGCACACGGTGGCAAGCTCCGGGTCAAGAGCGAAGCGGGCAAGGGGACGAGATTCAGCATCCACTTGCCGAGATGATGAAGAAAAGCATCCTTTCACTTCATCGGAACTTCATCTTGCCCTCCTAAAATGAAGATATATCCGATTAGTGAAAAGGAGCTAAAAATGAAAATTAATCGTTTTCTTGTATTGGCGTTGGTCACATTGGTCGTTGTTGGTGCAATGGGCGCTGTGACCTACCGCACCTATGCTCAAAACACAGACTGCACCGAGGCAGATGAGAGCGCCGGGCTGTGTGATGATGATGTAAATGAAGTGGAGGAGAATATCTCTCCGCCCGCAGATGCTTCTGTTACGGCTGAAGATGCCATTGCGATTGCGGTGGAGGCTTACCCGGGTGCAAAAGCACAGGAGGTCGAATACGAACGTGAAGGCGGCGTGGAAGGCTGGGAAGTGGAACTCGATAATGGCCTGGAAGTGGTCATTGACCCGCAGAGCGGTGATATTTTGAGCGCCGCGCAAGACGACTAGCAAGAGACCTTTAAAAAGTCTTCTCTTTCGGGAAAAGGGCAACGGGAAAGCGTTGCCCTTTTTTTGTTTCTTCAGGAAGATGAAGAAATCTACATTTTTACTTCATCCATCCTTCATCTTATCTCCCTAAAATGAAAATCAACAGGCGGTGTCATATCGCCGCCATTTGAAAATTTTCATAAGGAGAAAAGATCATGAAAAGCAAATCCCTATTTATTTTATTGGTGCTCGCTATGCTTCTAACAGCCTGCGCCCAAAGCCAAGCCCCCGCCCCTGTTGCAGCGGAGAGCCAGCACGCATCAAACGCGCTGGATTGTGCGCCAGCCCCAGCAGACGCAAAACCCATTGATGATGCCAAGCTCTACGTCGAGTTCAATTCCACCGACGAAGATTTGGGCATTCACGGCTATTTGGGCGATGACGGTTGGACGGAGTTGTGCGTCTACAACCCTGGCGGTGAATTGATGCTGGCGATCAAACCACAGGCGCAATTGGGCAGCACGACTCTTGCTTCAGTTTTCTTTGAAGGGCGTGAGCCTTCGCTTGATGAGTTTGGTTTTGAAGAGTTGAAGAGTTTCCCTGAAGGTCGATATGCAGTACGTGCCCTCTCTCATGACGGGACGAGCGTTTCCGGTGAAGCGACTTTTTCGCGCAACGTCCCTGCGCCGCCGGAACTGGTTTTCCCTGCCTGGGCAGAGGAGGAAGGCGCTGAAGACGTGGTTATGCCTACAGATGGTTTCAGCGTTGAGTGGGAGCCTGTGACCGAAACAACCGATGGCAACCCCGTCACTCTCTCCGGCTACGAAGTCATCATCACAAAAGTCGAGCACGACGATCCGCATGGTTTCTCTCTGCCTGTGTACGATGTGCATCTTGGACCTGAGAAAACTTTGCTAAGCGTCCCTCCTGAGTTTCTTGAGCAGGATACACTCTACGAATTGGAAATTCTCGCCATCGAAGAGAGTGGTAACCAGACGATCACGGTCAGTTTCTTTATGACTGAATAACTTCCCTTTCTCTTGGGTATATTGAGAGAGTTTACCAAAACAAGAAAAGGGCATGCAATGAACCAAGAGCACGCCCTTTTTTCAGGTATAGGGGAAAGAAAGTACGTTGTTTTTATAAAAAGCTGATAGTTTTTGTCACTACCCAATGGTAAACTACCCCCATGAAATCTACAGCCATAGCGAATCCTAATATTGCATTGGCTAAATAATCACAAGCGACAACAATATATGGTGAGGGCGAGGCTTGTTATGCCCATATATAGCACTTAAGACAAAAAAGGACGTGCAAATCATCGAGATAGCACGTCCTTTCGTTTTTTCTCTGTTCTTTTACTTTGCAGAAACGCGTAGCCTTTCACTCACTCTACTCCATAGCTTCCCAACGACCAGCGCCGCGCCGAAACCAGCCACAATACCCGCAACGATACCAGCGATCATTCCCCAAGTTTCACCGGCATAACCACCCGCCATACGCCCCAGCCACATCGCAGAGAGCATGATGAGCGCAAGACCGAGCAGGTCGATGGTGGTGTTACGGGCGAATTGGCTATTAGTGAGTTCGTCCTTTTGCTTGGTTTCCCAATTACCGTGTATAGTGAAAAGAATTGCTGTGCCGAGACCGAAAACGAGAATAATCGTTGAGAGGGTTTGCGCTAAACCCTGCTGAAAGATTAGTGTGACCAGCAGGATGATAAGCAAAGAAATTGAAATAGCAGGGGCATATTTTTGAAGTAATTTTAGCATTGGAGTTCCCTTATTGCTTGGCAGTCTGTGCATCCACGTGGTCCACCCAAACCAATCGAGATTGCCAGCCTGCCAACTCATCGGCATCTAAGCCTCTTTCGTATCCATGTATCCGCCCTGCCCTTAAACCATCAAAAGTGACATCAAGGCCTATTTTTTGTTGAACGACCACACTCAAAATCTCGACTAATTCAGGGTTACGTTTTTTATATTTTATCGCCAAATCCATTATTTTAGCCGCTGCTTTGGCACCCTTCTCAAGTGTTTTTATCTCGTCTCTCAACCACAAAACCTCTTCATGCAAATACTCCATCACCTTCAACCAGTCTTCATATGTTAACTCATTGAGCTTTGTTCCACCTTGTTTTTCGCCCCACTCCGCTTCCAACAAAAAATAGGCACACATGCTTTCCTGAAAACGCAGCCCTACTTCTGCAGCCTTTTTCACCGCATTGATTTCATCCAAAATTTCCCTACCACCGATTTTGAAGATAGGTTTCATCAAGCGTTTATATTTTCTAAGAAGCATTTTCATGCCTTTTATCCCCTCTTGTGACTTTGTATAAGCACTTGCCCGCGCGTCTATATACCCTGGGTGTACTGTTTGTAGCGTCAAACGTAGCATATCTCGTAAAGTGTGCGCTATTCTGTCAACGACAATTAGAAAAGGACATCACGTTGCGTCAGGTAATAA
>Ga0233431_1003849_pt1 | contig 17153 bp, 16 predicted proteins | sample SI_118_April2016_FD_179867 | JGI IMG/M metagenome (GOLD analysis project Ga0233431, IMG submission 179867) | Seawater microbial communities from Saanich Inlet, British Columbia, Canada - SI_118_April2016_200_MG | ecosystem: Environmental > Aquatic > Marine > Inlet | place: Canada: British... | reverse complement strand
CGCCCTTCTGTTTGGGTTAACCGGTATAACTTTTTTGTATTGCACCCCCTCCGGCCTGCTTCATCATATAATCATTAAGGGCTTCCTGAAGGGTTTCCGCGGCAAGATACGCACAGTGCTCATCTTCTTTGGGAAAGCCGCCCAGAATTTCAAGAATGTTATCACCGGTGATTTCCAGCAGTTCATCGGGCGTTTTGTCAATTGCCATTTCCGCGGCGAAGGATCCGCACACGGCGCTGGCGCCGCAACCGTCGGTTTGAAATCTTGCTTTCTGAACATAATAGGTTTGAAATTTTAAAAAAACTTCCATGGTATCACCGCAGGAACCGGTGACCCGTGCGTATCCATCAGGATTTTCAAGTGATCCCATATAGCGCATGTTCTGCCATCGTTCAAAGGCCAGATCTCCATACGCGGCCCGGGTTTCCTGGAAAATCTGTTCCTGTAATCCATCTATGAAGCTGTCCAGGTTGTCGTCCATTCGATCTTGACTCCCCATATAGATGCTGATTTGTTCGCATCGGCCTTAATGATCGCAGCGGTTCTCACCCGAAACCAGGGTATTGGTGAGATACTGGTTGGCCAGAGATTCAGGTGAATCCATGGGGGCGCCCATAACCACCTCAATGCCATTGCCGCGTAAGAGCTGCTGAGCGTTTTCACCCATTCCGCCCACAATGGCCACATCAGCGCCCTGCTCATGAAGCCATTGCGGCAATACTCCCGGCTCGTGGGCGGGTGGATTCCGCATTTCGGTCTTGACGATTTTCCCATTCTGGGTTTCAATAAACGCGAAGGCTTCACAGTGGCCGAAATGGGAACTCAACTTTCCGTCGCTCACCGGTACCACGAGCATTTTACCTTCCTCAGCGCTTTTATTAACAACCGGAAATTCCGATTGGGTCTTGGGGGATGCACTTTTTCTATCCTTCGTCAACCCAACGATCATATTTACTATTTTGTTGAATTCCTGGGTGATGGGAAGTGCCGCGTCATCCAGAATCCCCATGCTGCCGACATCACCGTTCAGCACCACCTGGGGTTCAAGGGGTAGTGTCCCCAGAAGCGTGAGGCCCTCTTTTTTTGCGGTGAGCATCCCGCCGTGGGCTTTGAACAGGTCAATGGTTTTGCCGCAATGAGGGCATACAAGCCCGCTCATGTTTTCAACCAAGCCCAGGATTTCCATGTTGACCTGGCGGCAGAAATTGATGGACTTTCGTACGTCCGCCAGAGAAACTTCCTGAGGTGTTGTCACAATCAGGGCTAACGCGTCGGGAATGGTCTGGGCCACGGTCAGTGGCTCATCTCCGGTGCCTGGTGGCGAGTCGATAATCATGTAATCCAGATCATTCCACTCCAGATCGGATACAAACTGTCGAATCACCCCAATCTTGAGAGGTCCCCGCCAGATGGTGGCTGCATCCTTGTTTTCCCCAAGCAGGCTTTCAATGGAAATCACCTCCATATTGGGAAGATAGCTGACGGGGCGCGTTTTTCCGGCCCCCGTGCCTTCCTGAAGGCTTCCCTTTAGACCCAGCATCCGGGGGATACTGGGGCCGTGAAGATCCACATCCATGAGCCCCACCTTGTATCCCTGTCGGGCCAGTGCCACGGAAAGATAAGTTGCCACACTGCTTTTTCCGACGCCGCCTTTGCCGCTCATAACCAGTATTTTATGTTTGATTCGGAGCAGGCTTTCTTTGATCTCATTATCCTGCATTTGATGCTGATCCTGTTGGCTTAAATTTTCCTTTGCCATAAATTGCTAACCTCCGGTTTTTTTCAAACGCTTTAATGCGCTTCTATTCAATGGCCTTTATCTGCTCTTGCAGCTGATTGACTTGGTCTTTCAGACGTTTCAATTCTTCCTCCCTGGACATGGGGGCGGACTGAGACACTGCCCCTTGAGGTGCACCACCCATACCGCGACCCATGCCGCGACCTCCGCCACCACCTCCACCCATGCCGTGGTGATCGGCCACATTGGGTGCACTGGTGGGCTGCAGATCCCCCCCCTTGTATCTCTCAAGGGCTTCTCCGACGGTTCCATTTTGTCCCACGAAAACCTCTACCCCTGCCGCACCAAGCGTTTTCACCGCGTTGGGGCCCACATTTCCGGTGAGGATCGCTTTGGCGCCCTTGGAAGCCACAAACTGGGCAGCCTGTATGCCGGCACCGCCGCCCAGTGCGATGCTTTCATTGTCAAAGGCTTCGAAATTCATATCATCCGTATCCACGATCAAAAAATAAGCGCACCGTCCAAAGCGCGGATCGATTTGAGAATCCAAATTGTTGCCGCTACTGCTCACTGCAATTTTCATGTCTGTTCCTCCTCAATTTTAACATTTGTTGTCTACCGCCGCATCCCGGCATTCGAAATTTCTTATGACAAAGGGCATCTCTCAAATACGCATCCAAGACCTCGTCAACCTGGCCCGCCACAAAGGGAATGATCTGAATGTTGCGGGCTTCAATGAGATTGGCGAAAAAATCGGATACGCCGCCGCAGATCAGGGTCCCGACCCCCAGTTCTTCCAGGGTTGCAGCGCGGGAAAAAGGAGAGATGCAATCAAAGGGTACCAGATGTTTTTCGGTGATCACGCGATTATGAATATCCGCGATGAGCAAGGTGCGCGTGGCATCGAAAAGAGGCGAAATGCGATTTTCCCAAACGGTTACAGCCACCTTCATTTGTCATGATCCTCCCATGGTCCACCGATAAAGCAATTTATGTGCCATTTTTATTGCAGGCGTTTGTAAAATCAGAATAAGGAAGGGATTATAGATAGTTGTTGAATTTCAGGAGAGTTGGCAAGATATCAAAGATGGCATGTAGAGTCCTAGAAGTGAGACTCTGATGGTCGATACAGTCTCTTTTTTGCATCTCTATGGCAGGCTTTTCCCTTTGCTTCGCCCGTCTGTTTTCGGCAGTTGAATGTTCAGTTGCTTTATTTTTCGAAACAGCGTGCTCTTGTGTATCCCCAGCTCCCGGGCGGTGGCCAGCCGGTTGAATTGATTTCGCTTGAGCGCATCCTGTATGGCTAGGGATTCAGTTAATTTCAGCGCCGTATTGATCCCGGCACGATGTGGTCTAGCCGCCAGGCTTTGCAGGTTTTCCGGCAGGCAATGGATGCCGATTTCACTTTCCGGGCACAATACCAGCGCATGCTCAATGATGTTTTCCAGTTCCCGAATGTTGCCGGGGTAGTCATGGAACATGAGGAGGGAAAGGGCCTCCTGGCTGATGCCGGTGACCATTCTACCCTGTAACCGGTTGAAACGCTCAATGAAATGCAGCACCAGGGTGGCAATGTCTTCCCGGCGTTTTCGCAAAGGGGGCAGGTCCAGACGTACTACGTTAATCCGATAAAACAGGTCCTGCCTGAAAACGCCCCTTTTCACCAGTTCAGTCAAGTCTTTGTTGGTGGCAGCAATGACCCGCACATTTGCCTTAAGCTCCTGGGTACCGCCCAGTGGCTGAAACGTTCTTTCCTGAAGCACGCGCAGGAGTCTGACCTGAAATGCCGGGCTGAGATCCCCGATTTCATCCAGCATGATGGTCCCCCCTTCGGCCAGCGCGAAATGCCCCGGTTTGTCTTTTAAAGCGTCTGTGAATGCGCCTGCTTTATAACCGAAAAGCTCTGATTCCAGAAGATTGTCCGGCAGGGCGCCGCAGTTGATGGCCACAAAGGGTCTGTCTCGGCGGGGGCTCAAGCCGTGAAGGGCCCGGGCCAGAAGCTCCTTCCCGGTACCCGTCTCCCCCTGGATCAGTACGGTGCTGTCGCTTTCCGCCACCTGGGGCAGAATTTTGAAAATCCGATGCATGGCGGGGCTGCGGCTGACCATATCCCCCACCTGGTAGCGCGCATCCAGTTCCCTGCGCAACTCCTCCACCACAGACATGTCACGAAAGGTTTCCACCCCGCCCAGCACCGTGTTTTTCCCGTCTTTCAACAGGCTGGTGGATACCACCACGGGAATGCGTCGTTTGTCGCTGTCCACGATATAGGTGGCGGTGTCCACAAAATCTTTGCCCTGTTTCATGGTCCGACGAAGGGCACAGTCCGTTTCACACATGTTGGAGCGAAACACTTCCCAACAGTGTTTTCCCAGGGCTTCTTCACTGGGAATTCGGGTAATCCGTTCCGCGGCCCGGTTAAAGGAAGTGATTCGCCAGTCATGGTCCACTGTGAACACCCCGTCGGAAATGCTGTCCAGGATGATTTCGGTCACATGGGAGGGAATCTGGTAAGGTTTTTCTTTTTTCATGGTCTTCTGATTTTTCCCGTGTCAGGGTCCTTAAGGGGAATATCCCATTTTTTCATATATTTCCATATGGCCGTACGGCTCACCCCCACCCGTCGCGCCACCTCTGCTTTGTTCCACCGGCAATCATTTAGAAGATCCAACAGCATTTCCCGGGTCAGTTTTTTGCCTTGCTGGCCCTTGGGCGGCTCTGCTGATACCATTTTCGAAGGCAACGGTTGGTATTCAACCTGTCGGATTTCCACGGGCAGGTCGAAAATATCCATGTAGTCGCCTTCACACAGGACAAAGGCGTGTTCTATGGCATTTTCCAGTTCCCGCACATTTCCCGGCCAGGTATAATCCATGAAAATCCGCATGGCCGACTGGGAGACGCCTGCGATCCGGTTTCCGGTTTTTTGATTCTGAAGATGAATGAAATGGCTGATCAGCAACGGGATGTCTTCCCTTCGTTTCCGCAAGGGCGGAATAAGGATCGGAAATACCTTGAGCCGGTAATAAAGGTCTTCACGGAAGCTGCCGTTCTTGACAAGGGCGTAAAGGTCTTTGTTGGTGGCCGCTATGACCCGGATATCGACCTTGCGCTTTCGTGATTCGCCCACCCGTTCGATTTCCCGCTCCTGCAACACCCGAAGCAGTTTGACCTGAATGAATGGGGTGATTTCGCCGATCTCATCCAGGAACAGGGTGCCCCCGTGGGCGTCTTCAAAACGGCCCGCGCGGTCACGCACCGCACCGGTAAACGCACCCTTCACATGACCGAACAGTTCGCTTTCCATGAGGGATTCCGTGAGAGCGCTGCAGTTGACAATCACAAAAGGGTTATTCTGCCGTTCACTGTTGTAATGAATGGCCCCGGCCACCAGCTCTTTGCCCGTGCCGCTCTCACCCTGAATGAGGACGGTGGTTTCGCCAACGGCCACCGCCTTGAGGGCTGCAAAAACCGCCTGCATGGCGTGGCTTTTTCCGATGATATTTTCGAATCTGTGACGTTCCCCCAGGCGAAGGCTGGCTTCTTCCGCTTTTCGCCGTGCCTTCTGCAACTCCGTGAGATCCGTAACGGTTTCCACCACACCTTTAATGGAATCCTGCTCCCTGACCGTTCGAGCGCTTTTTACCACGGAAACATCATGGCCGTCCTTGTGGCGAAGAAAGCATTCCTTGGCATCCACGGCGGCTTGTTTGAAAATCCCGCATTGGCCGATCCCGGTGGGACAGGTTTTGGAAAAACACCGGCTGAAGTTGAGGAACATGCAGCTTTTTCCCATCGCTTCCCCCGCAGTATAACCGGTGATACGTTCCATGGACGCATTCCATGAGGTGATTTTTCCCTTATCATCCAGGGTGAATACGCCGTCCGCCATGGTTTCCAGAAGCAACCGCGCAAAGTTGGGATCCAGGATATCTTGAATGCTGCTTTGACTCTCGGACATTTGTCACCTTTTTGTTTTATGGGTCTGTCGTATAAACGCCCACGTTCTAAGCGTTACCGTAACGCTACGAAACGGGTTTAAACGTTACCGGCATTATAGGTAACGGTTGTTCCATTTGTCAATCCAACCGCATTTTTCCTTTCAGGACAACGCATACCATTTTTTTTGGTAAGTGTATTTATATATTAATTCCAGGATTTTATATTTGTTCATAGTTTTTCTCCCTGGTTTTGTGAAAATCTTGGCATGATTATTGATGAAAGACTAAAACATCGCAATTCCATTGCACAACCAAAATTCCCGGAGGAGGAAAAATCATGGCACTTAAAACAGTACAAACAAGAGAGGATTATGAAATGGCCATTGAAAACGGCCTGACGCTCATGGACTTCAATGCCCCCTGGTGCGCCCCATGCCGTTCTCAGGAGCCGATTCTGGAAGAAATTTCGGACCAGTTCGAGGGCAAAGCGCTTGTGGCGGCCATGAATGTGGACGAAAACCAGGATGTTGCCGCATCCCTTGGGATACAAAGCATTCCCACATTGATTATCTTCAAAAACAACAAGGAAATTCAGCGTTTTGTGGGCGTCCAATCCCATGGCGACTTGTCTGATGCCCTCAATAAACTGATGGAATAAATACGAAGTACGCTGATTTTCTTATCCGACGTTTATCGTTCAACGTTCATCTTTTCGCAGGTACCAAAACATGGAAGTAAACACTCACAATCGTTTAAAATACTTCCCCATTACCTTGTTTGCTTCGGTGATGGGGCTGGCGGGACTTTGCATCGTTTTACTGAAAATGGCCCCTGTGCTTCACTTTAGTAATTATTTTGGTGTAACCCTCTTATATCTGGTCAGTGCGTGGTTCGTTTTATTGAATATCATTTATGGCCTCAAATGGATCCGCTACCCTGAAGAGGTCAAGGTGGAATTCAATCACCCCGTGCGCATGCATTTTTTTCCGGCATACTCCATCTGTTTCCTGTTGTTTGCCATTGCGTTCTTAACCGTCAATCCGGCGGTTTCAATGGTGACCTGGTGGATCGGCGCGGTCCTCCATCTATTGCTGCTTTTGCGGACCCTCTACGCATGGTTTCACAAAAATTACAAACTGCAAAGCTTCAACCCCGCCTGGTTTATTCCCGTGGTGGGGCCTATTCTCGTGCCGGTGGCCGGGACCCAGGTGGCGAACCCGGAAATTTCCTGGTTTTTCTTCAGCGTGGGCATTATCTATTGGATCGGGTTGCTGTCCATCTTCCTTTACCGGGTCATTTTTCATGAGCCCCTTCCCACTAAATTGGTGCCAACGCTCTTTATCCTGATTGCACCGGCCGCCGTGGGGTTCATTGCTTATATCAAATTGACCCACTCCCTGGATCCTTTTTCAAGAATTCTCTTTTATTTCGGAATTTTCACCGTCCTGATGCTGTTGACCATGATCGACAAGTTTGCTAAAGTACCCTTCTTTATTTCATGGTGGGCCTATACCTTCCCATTGGATGCCGTCACTCTTTCCACGGTACTCATGTATGAACTGACCCATTTTGTATTTTTCAAAGTACTGGCGGGAATCTTTATGGGATTTACCGTTCTGATTATTCTGTTTGTGCTGATCAAAACCGTTCAGGCGGTCAGTCGAGGACAGCTATGCGTTCCGGAAGGATGAACGTAAATGAACCGCTGCATTATACGGAGAAATGAGATTGAGTGTGGATTTGCAAACCTTTCTTCCTGAACTCAAAAACCGGTTTGAACAATATGTCAAACAGTTTGCTTCATCTGATCCCAACATCCGGGCGGCACTGGACTTAAAACAGGCCCATACCCGGCGGGTCTGCGAGGCCATTGTGGATATCGGTGAAGACGAGGGCCTTTCAGGCGAAGACCTTCTTGTGGCTGAAGCTACGGCCCTGCTGCACGATATCGGCCGTTTTGAGCAATTCAGACGGTACAAAACCTTTTCCGATGCACGATCTGAAAACCATGCCCTTTTAGGCGTCAAGGTCATTCAGGAAAACGCGATTCTGGATGGCATTGATTCACAAAAAGCCCAGACCATTGTTCGTGCGGTAAAATGCCATAACCGCGCGGCTCTACCAGCCCGGGAGAACGGTCGCGGCCTGTTTTTCATGAAACTCCTGCGAGATGCGGACAAGGTGGATATCTGGCGGGTGGTCACCGACTACTACCGTGATGCCCGTCAAGAACGAAACCAGACCATTGAATTGAATCTTCCGGACACGCCCGATATTTCCGCTGCGGTTTGCAGGTCCCTTATGAAAGGGGAAATCGTGCTAATGAAGGACATCAGAACATTAAATGATTTCAAGCTGCTTCAGATCGGATGGATTTACGATGTGAACTTTCGCCGAACCTTTCAGATTGTTCGGGAGAAAGGATATCTCGAGAAAATTCGGCATGCTCTTCCAGAAAACTCCCTTCGCGTAAAGTCGGTCTATGAAAAGGCCCTGAGATATTTATATCATAAAGCGTCTGGAAGCGCGTCCGAAGACGATATCCATTGAAGCAGCTTGCGCGAAGCCATTACTGAATTGTTACAGGGGCGGTGACCACCGGCCGTTGAAGCCATCATAGCTCCAGCAGTCATGAAGCGCCCTTCGGGAGGTATACTGAGGATTTTCAGCCCACGAAAGCATTTGTTCGTGGGCGTCGTTCAGCTTTTTGAATTGATCCTCGTTGCCCCCGACATCGGGGTGATAAACCTTCGCCATCCTTTTGTACGCGGTCTTTATGGTGGCTTTTGACCCATCATTGGACAAATCATTTCTTTTTAACGCCAGAATTTTTAAGCACCCTGTTTCATCTTTGGAAAGTCTCGGGCTGCAATTCCTGTTTGGTTTGATCCTTTCGGGGGCGATGGACTTCTGGTGGTTTTGGTTCACCAGGTGAAGGGATGCATAGCTCATTGAGTGATTGTTCTTCACCATCTCGTGCCACTCTCTACCAAACTCCAGCACCATTTGCTTCAAGTCTTCGGCAGGCTTTTTCCCCCGGGTTCGGTCACGCTTTAATCTTGAGATATGTTTTGACCAGATCGGAAATACATCCAGAATGACCTGGTCGCTGGTAAAGGAAAAAGCCGCATATCGGGTGTTGAGGGCTCTGAGCAAACCTTTTGACAGAGAAAGGACCCACTGGATATAGTTTTGGCACGCCTTTGAACAATAGCGCCTTCGGGCGCCGATATCATTTTTTCCACAAGCCACACAGATATTTTTTCTGGCAGGGGTTGGAACCTTTTGGATTTGGTTGTCGGAAGTCTTTTGCATCGTGGTCATTACAGAATTATTTTTTCACAGATAGCGTTTGGCGGTCAAGGCGTTACGCATAAATGATTTTTTTTGACCCACGTCCCCGGATAGCTGCTTCCAGTACCTTTTTTTGTAACCCATACGCCAAGTATAATCAAGCGAATCTTCCTTGTTGCGGCTGACACGGTGTTTGTCAGGACGAAAAGAATTTTTCTCAGAGAAATGTGGCATTGCGGGCTTCGTTATTCTAGGATGCCCTGGTTCACTGCTCCCATTCCGGGATTATAGGGAAAACCTGGTTAAAATTGAAAAACGACTCAACCGGTGGGGTTCCCACGCAGAGCGTGGGAACCAGGGGAATAAAATTTTTATTGTATTTGCCTAACCCAGGCGTTAAAATATGTTTGATTTTCACACTTTCAGACCATGATCACCGTAAAGCTTGAAAAGGGGGGCGCCATGCCGCTTGTAAAGGTTAAGCAACGCTACCAGATCACGATTCCTGCATCCATCCGGGGAAAGGTGCCGCTGGATGTGGGGGATATGCTTGAGGCAACCATTAGCGAGGACGGCATCTTGTTGAAACCCCAAACCGTCCTTGACCGAAAAAAAATTGCCGAGAAGCTTTGGAAGGCCTTTGCCGCGATAAATAAAAAAAGTCCTTATGCCCGCATGAGCGATGAAGAAATCATGGAAGCGGCAATTGAAGTTGTGGGACAAGTCCGGACGGACCAAAGAGCCGGGAAGAAATCTTTGAAAACATGAGACTCGTCATTGATTGCAATGTATTCGTTTCAGCTGCCTTGGGTAGCAAAGCTTGTCAACAGGTTATTGAAAAAGCTGTTTTGTGTTGCGACATCTTTTATTCAAACGACATCCTTCGGGAAATCTCGGATGCATTCCTGAAACCGAAATTGAGTCATGCTAAAATCGAGGGTCAGATTCTTTTGAAGAAACTTGAAGCCATCGGGAGCCGGGTTGATCCCCAGCCTTGCCATATTCGTCTCCCCGATCCTGATGATGAAATTTATTTAGCCGTGGCGCTCCACACAAAAACCGATGCCCTTATCACCGGCAATACCAAACATTTTCCCCAAAACAAGTGTCGGAGCATCCGCATTTTAACCCCGAGAGATTTCCTCAATATTGTTCAATGAAATATAAAACCGGAGCGTTGGGCTAATTTGCTTGGGACGCTCTTGGGCGCTCTCGTTCCCACGCTCCGCGTGGGAACCAGGGGGAGTTGGGAGGGGTATCTATTTCTCAGGGGGCATGGGGACCTTGGAAATGGTCAACCGTAGCTGACAGCGTAAGCATCGTTTCGCTTCTTCCAAGGCCATTTTTTCATCGAAGACGTGTTCAACCTCGTCAAAGCCTTTCAAACATTCCTCTACGGGCATCATCTCTTCGTGTATCCGTTTATAATAGGCGAAGCCTTCATCTCTACCCAGGGATTTATTTTCCGGTTCCTCAGGAATGAAGCGCTGCATAATGTTGCCGGTGCCACCGAGGTATTTGTCAATTTCGGAGGCTGCCACGCGTCCCGTATGAATCGCTTCAATGACCGTTGCCGGACCGCTCATCACGTCGCCGCCGGTGAACACCCTTTTTCGTTTGAGCGCTCTGCCATTTTCGGCCTCGATGTACCCGCGCCTGTTCAGCGTAATTTCAAAGCCTTCGGGAATGACCGCTTTTTGTCCGATGGCCATGACAAACCGATCAACCTCTAAAATGAACTCGCTCCCTTCAACGGGAACCGGCCGGCGGCGGCCGCTGGCATCGGGTTTTCCCAATTCCATGCGGATACATTCCACTTGTAGGCAGTCGTCCTGAGCAGTGACGCCAATGGGAGCCACCAGAAAATCAATTTCAACACCTTCATTCAAAGCGGCCTCGATTTCCTCCGGTGAAGCGGGCATTTCCTGACGCGTGCGCCGGTACAGCATGGACACTTGTTCCGCGCCGGCACGCAAACCACAGCGCGCCACATCAATGGCCACGTTTCCGCCACCCACGACGGCGACCCGGCCTTTGAGCTCGGATTTGCCTTCCAGGTTAATATTGGCCAACACCGACAGACCATCCAATACGCGCGGGTCATCTTCTCCGGGAATTCCCATTGTGGTGCCCTTTGTTGCGCCCATCCCCAGAAAGACGGCGTCAAATCCCTGATCAAAAAGACCGTCAAGTGATTCAACCCGCGTATTGTAACGAAATTCCACCCCGATATCTTCGATGTCCTTAATTTCCTGATCCAACACATGGCGTGGCAGGCGATATTCAGGGATTCCGATCCGCATGGTTCCGCCACCCTTGTCCAAAGCTTCAAACACCGTGACTGCATGGCCTTGCTTTCTGATGAACCAGGCCGCGGTCAATCCAGCCGGCCCAGCACCGACAACGGCCACTTTCCTACTGGTATCAGGAAGAATCTTCAATTTTTCTCGCCAACGTCCGGTATCACGTTCCGCCACAAATTTTTTCAGCGCACGGATGCTGATGGCTTCATTGATTTCACCCCGCCGACATGCCTCTTCGCACGGATGGGGACAAACACAACCCAGGGTATAGGGTAGGGGAACGGTTTCGCGGATTACCTCAATGGCATCCTGATAGCGGCCTTCGGCAATCAAACGGACATAGCGGGCCACGTCGATCCCCGCCGGACAGGTATTTGTGCAGGGCAGAATAAAGGCCTCACGCTCTTCTTCCGTGAAAGATGTTTTGTCCCTTATGGCTCCGGACGGACAGACTTCAACGCAGGCTTCGCAGAATTTACAGCCGGAATCCATGATGGGTACATTGGTCTGGGTTCCCACATAAGTTTTGATTCCCCGATTGATCAAGCCGATTGCGCCAATGCCGCGCACTTCCTGGCACATCCGAACGCAGCGTTCGCATAAAATGCAACGCGAAAGATCCCGGATATAGACCGGTTCGTCCTCCGGGGTTACCGGCAGCTTTCTGGGCTCTGAAACATGGCCGGGAAGGGCATCTATAACGCCCACCCATTCAACCACTTTTTGAAACTGGGTTGATTCAGCCAGGTCTTTGGGATGGTCGCTTAACATGAGCCAGATAATGTTTTTCCGAAATTCCTGAAGTTGGGGAGTATTGGTCTGAATGACCATCCCTTCGGATACATAAGTGGTGCAGGATGGCGGAAAACCGCGCATGCCGTCAATTTCAACGAGACACAGGCGGCAGGCCCCAAGGGGGGGTAAATCGGGATGATAGCATAAATTGGGGATATAGAGACCGGCATCAAACGCCGCTTCAAGCACGGTTTTTCCTTGTTCGACCTGTAATTGCTGATTATCAATTGATATCTGTATCATTGTATCGCCTCAAAGTTACAGGCATCAATGCACGATTTACATTTGATGCACTTTTCTTTATCAAGGGTTGGAAATTGCTTTTTCTCCCAGGAAATGGCGTCCACCGGGCAGGCTTTAAAACACTGCCCGCACTTGGTGCAGTTCTCTTCGATAAACTCAAATTTCACCAATGCCGTACACACATGTGCCGGACATACGTGATCGTGAATATGCGCTTGATATTCTTCCGGAAAATACCGCAAGGTGGTTAAGACCGGGTTCGGCGCAGTGTTGCCAAGTCCACACAAGGCAGTGTTCTTGATGGTATTTCCCATCTCCTTGAGAAACGTCAGATGTTCCTCTTTTCCGCGTCCCGCGGTGATCTCATCAAGCACTTCCAGGGTACGTTTCAAGCCGACGCGGCAGGGAACGCATTTTCCACAGGATTCCGTTACCGTGAAGTCCAGGAAAAATCTGGCCACATCCACCATACAGGTGCGCGTGTCCATGACGACCATTCCACCGGAACCCATAATCGCGCCGGTCTGGTTAATGGACTCATAATCAATAGGTGTATCCAGCAGACCCTCCGGCAAACAACCGCCGGAAGGGCCGCCCAGCTGGATACCTTTGAACTTATCCTTTTTCTTGAGCATTCCGCCGCCCGGGCCGAAGACCAGATCACGAATGGTCATGCCCATGGGGACTTCAACCAGACCGGTATTTTTCACTTTCCCTGCGAGCGCAAACACTTTCGTCCCTTTACTGTTTTCAGTGCCGATGGATGCAAACCATTTTGCTCCTTTTTCATAAATATGGCGGATATTGGCCAGCGTTTCCACGTTATTGATGGTGGTTGGTTTTCCCCACAACCCTTTCTGGGCTGGAAACGGCGGACGGGACTTCGGCATTCCCCGCCTCCCTTCGATTGAAGCAAGCAGCGCGGTTTCTTCGCCACAGACAAAGGCACCGGCCCCCTGCTTGATGGTCAGGTGAAAGGAATGATCACTGCCTTGGATGTTTTTTCCCAGATAGCCGCGTTCTTCAGACTGGGAAATGGCTTTGGTTAGCCGTTTGATGGCGATGGGATATTCCGCACGGCAGTAGATGTAGCCCTCTGTGGCGCCGATGGCATAGCCCGCAATAATCATACCTTCAATAACCGCATGAGGATCCCCTTCCAACACACTGCGATCCATGAACGCGCCGGGGTCCCCTTCATCCGCATTGCACACAATGTATTTCTGGTCCCCTTCGGCCTGCCTGCAGAAGTCCCACTTCATCCCGGTGGGGAATCCGGCGCCTCCGCGTCCGCGCAATCCGGCGGTTTTCATTTCTTGGATGGCCTCATCCGGGGTCATGCCGAGCACGTTTTTAAGGGCTTTGTAGCCGTTGTGTGCCAGGTAATCATCGATACTCTCCGGATCGATTTCACCACAATTGGCCAGAACGACGCGGGTCTGGCTGGCAAAGAACTGTTTGTAATCCTCTCCGGCCAGCATTTTTTCGACCGGTTCCCCTTTCACCAGATGCTCTTCCACAATTTTTGCCACATCTTCAGGGGTCACATATTCGTAAGTGATTCTTTCCGCATCGGGCGCGACAATATCCACCAGCACATCTCTGAATAAACCCCGGTCTCCGGTCTTGATGACATCATAGTCATCCTGTAAATTGTGACGTTTAAGCCCTTCCTTGAAGAAATCAGCGACTTTTTCCGCTCCGGCTGAAATTCCACTGGTTCCATTGCATATGAGTATTCTATTTTTCATGATCCCGCATTCTCCGATCGATACTTATCCCATGTTTCTTCAACATTCTGAATCGTGCAGCGCCCATAAAAGTCGTCGTCGATCATAATCGCGGGCGCCATCCCGCAGCATCCGAGACATGCCACCCGTTCTATGGTGAAAAAGCCATCTTCCGTGGTTCCGCCTTCTTCAACTTCCAGCTTATCCAGAAGATAATCAAACAAACCTTTGGCCCCCATGACATGGCAGGCCGTTCCCTGGCATACGCGAATGGTGTGTTTTCCGCGCGGCGTCAAATAGAACTGCGTGTAAAAGGTCAAGACACCGTAAATTTCCACGGGAAATATGGACAACTCCTGTGCTACGAGTTGCACGGCCTCATCGGGAACATAGCCATAAGCGGCTTGAATATCCTGCAGGAGCGGAATTAACGCGCCTTTTTTCTGGCTGTATTTTTCAATTAGTGTCCTGGTGGACGACAGATCTACATTCATGAGCGAATCCTCTTTTTTTGGGCATCAAGACCATGTAGTCTTTATAGTATGTTTTTCAGAGAAATGGAAATATTCGAAAATTTGTGGTAACATGTTCAATAATTATTTTTTTGTCAAGCAATATTTTTTTTGCATCAAGGGGATGCTCAGTTGGATAAATTTGAGACCGTAACGGATAAAAAGTACCAGTCTTTTTTCCAAAATGTGACGGAATATGTCGTTGCCATCAACAGAAATTTTGAGATTGTCATGGCCAATGACTTATTCAAGGAGCGATTCGGCGGACATCCGAAAGGTTTCTGTTATCAAGCTTGGAAGAAAAGTGATTTTAAATGCGAGAATTGTATCGTTGAAAGATCATTTCAGGACGGGAAAAGCCACCAGCGGGAAGAAACGGTTGTGATGAAAGACGGAAAAAAAGCGCAAATGCTGCTCCGGACCACGCCGATCAAGGTTGCCCATGACAGGGTTACCTACGTGTTGGAGACAGCCGTTGACATTACTGAAAACAGAAATCTGAAGAAGGAACTGTCTCAGCTGACGGGTAACCTTGAACAGGTTATATCAGATCGGATGAATAGCCTGCGGCAATCGGAAGAGAAATACCGGACGATTTTTGAACGCTCGGGTGATGCTCTCATGCTGACGGATCCAAAAGGGGGCGTCCTGGAAGTGAACCAGGCGGGTATCGATATCCTGGGGTTTTCCAAACGACAGGAATTACTGGAGATTACTTCGGTAACGGGATTTTTTAAGCATGACGACGACCTTTACCAATTTCAGAAGAAATTGTCTCAAGACGGCTTTGTAACCGGTTTTGAAGCGCCCCTGCTGCGAAAAGACGATTCTGTTTTCTACGGGCTTTTGACAGCCAATGTCACACTGGACGAGGTAGGGCGGATTACGGGTTATGTCTTCATCGTTCGGGATGTCAGCAAAAGGAAAAAGGCCCAGGAGCAGATCGAATGGCGCAACAAATGGCTGGCTATGCTGAATGCCACATCCATGGCGATAGGCAGTAGCCTGAATCTTGATGAAATTGTCAGCAACACCATTGAAAAAATTCTGGGGATCCTTGAGTCCGTAAGCGTCAGGATTTATCGCCTTAACAAGAAAAAGCAGACTTTGGATTTGTTGGCCAGCAGGGGTTTGTCTTCGCGATTTGTGGAAAATGGGCGCATTAAAACCCGTGAGGTGGGACGGGGCCTTCTGGGTAAGAGTTTTATTACGTCGGAAACAAAAGTGTTAAATGATTTATCGAGTCTGCAGGATGATCCCTATGCCGATCTGCTTACGGAGGAAGGAATTCAGTCCGCCATCTATGTGCCGTTGGTTTCAAAGGGTGAGCCGGTGGGGGCCATGGTTATTACCAGTCAATCTACTTTTGATTTGTCCAATGATTACCTGGAATTCCTATCGGCCATCGGTAACCAGATCGGGGTGGCGGTGGAAAACGCGGCCCTTTATGAAAACCTGAAAAAAGCGTATCAGGAGCTCAAGGAGGCCCAGGAGCAGGTCATTGCTCAGGAAAAACTCGCATCCCTGGGAAAATTATCCGCCACCATTGCCCACGAGATCAACAATCCCCTGGCGGCGGTGCTGACCTATAACCGCCTCATGATCAAGCAGAATAGAAACGGACGTCTTACACCGGAAAGAGAAGACGATATCGCCCGATACCTCGGCATCATGGAGTCCGAGACGGCGCGGTGCGGTGAAATCGTAAAGAATCTTCTGGCGTTTTCCCGCCAGTCCAAGATCAGTATCGAGAACAAGAGCATCGAAGAAATCGTGGACCGGACCCTGACCCTGTTATCCCACGACCTGGGGATGAAGGGCGTCAAGGTGGTCAAACACCTTGACTCGGATCTCCCCGAGGTGCAATGTGATTTTAAACAGATCCAGCAGGCCCTTTTAAATGTTGTTGGAAACGCGTCGGAAGCCATGGTCGGAGGGGGTGTCTTGACCATGACGGCGAAACGTTCCACAGGGGGACGCACCATGGAAATCAAGATCTCCGATACGGGGTGTGGCATTCAGAAAAAGCACTTGAAAAGTATTTTCGAACCCTTTTTTACCACCAAAGAGGAAGGAAAGGGCGTTGGTCTGGGACTCTCGGTGGTATACGGGATCGTGACGCGGCACCGGGGGACCATTGAAGCGGAAAGTGAACCGGGCGAAGGAACCACCTTCACCATTCATCTGCCTTTAGCTGTTGGCAATTAGCTGTTAGCTTTAGACCGAAGCTGTCTATCCACTTTTCTTCTTTCAATGTTATTCGCTAACGGCTAAAAGCTAACCGCTATTTTAATAAGGAGCAAACAATGACAAAGATGCCCAACATTCTTGTTGTGGATGATGAGGCCGCCATACGCGAGTCCCTCAAGGACTGGCTGATGGAAGATGGGTACAGTGTTGCTCTGGCCATTGACGGGGAAAACGCCATTGCCATGGTGCAAGAATCTCAATACGATGTGATCCTTCTTGATTTGAAAATGCCGGGGATAGACGGCCTTGAAACCATGCGGCGCATCAAAGGAATCAGCCCGGATTCGGAGGTACTCATGATGACCGCTTATGCTTCGGTTGATACGGCGGTCCAGGCCATGAAGGAA
>Ga0233431_1003848_pt1 | contig 17154 bp, 11 predicted proteins | sample SI_118_April2016_FD_179867 | JGI IMG/M metagenome (GOLD analysis project Ga0233431, IMG submission 179867) | Seawater microbial communities from Saanich Inlet, British Columbia, Canada - SI_118_April2016_200_MG | ecosystem: Environmental > Aquatic > Marine > Inlet | place: Canada: British... | reverse complement strand
TTTGTCGTATTCATTGTATGCCTTTTATCGTAAAAACGTTATCTTTTTCATATCTTACATATGCGTTAATATAATAAAAATATAATGATTTGCCATTATTTATTCAACAAACCCCGGTATTATTCGGCCTTTTTATTCAGCGTTGTCCGAAATTCGTCGATATAGAGGCCGATATCCTCGAACGGAATTCGTTTGAATCCGAGCCCGTAGGCAGGCGAATCCTCTTTTAGCATAAAATTCTCGTTTTCGGCGTCGACAAATCCCGGATCGGTATCGGTAACAGTGTTCCCGTTTGCCTCCAGAATCTCAGTCATTTTACGGTCGCCGTTTTCATATGTGAGGTTTTCGGAGTCATCGTTGCTGCGCCACGTATGGAGCACCGGATCGGAAATGTAATTGTCCCGCACCGAAACTGTCTCGAAATCCATACCGTTTACAAGGTTCAGCCATGTGCCGCCGTATGACACGTTGCGTACGATCGTGTTGTTTTTCGGGATCGCCGGGTCGTCGTCGAGCAGGGTTAACAGTTCGGGATATTTCTCGCTGTAGGGCGGCTCCCGGTAATTTCTTTCCTCCATAAGTCTGATGAAATTTGCGGTGTTATCGTTGAAATAATATTTCGCCCAGCCGATCCCTCTGGCGTCCACATGCGTCGAGGGCGCACATTCGACGTAGATGTTATTCTCGATGGTGTTGTCACGTCCGCCGCCGACAAAACTTGCCCGTCCCGCTTTATAGAATACATTGCCGTAGACAGTCGTTCCGCTCGTGAAATCATCGAGATACACGCCCATAACGCCGTGCAGCCCCGGACCGAACAGATGATGCACGTAGTTGTGACGGATCACCGTGCCCCGGAACGTGTAATTCCGCGCGCATAAATATATAGCGCCCACATCGCCGGTCTCTTTTGCGAGGGAATGAAGCTCGTTATATTCTATAATATGGTCGTTGCCCACATTGCTTGTGGTGAGGAAAATTCCGGTATGCGGCGCGTCGTGAATGAGATTGTGGGCGATCCGGTTTCCCACACCGGTTGTCTGGACAGCGGGCTGATATGTTTTTATGCGGATGCCGAAATCGTGGATGTGATTGTTAACCGCGTAATTTCCCGCCGGTGTTAGCGTCGCAAGGTCTCCGCCGTGAAGGTCTACGCCGCCGCTTGCGATATCATACATGTCGCAGGAGAGAACACCGTTGTTTGTTCCCCCGTTGATTTTGACCGCTGTCATGCCGAGATTACGGAATGTGCAGCCGGCGAGGGTATTATCTGCTCCGCCGCGAATGGTGACCGCGCCGCCGCGGGATGCCTCGAAAACAATCCCCCGAATCGTTATGCAGGATGTTTCATCGAGCGATACCATCGTATCCTCCATGACCGAAACAACCGCATCTCCGTCAGTAAGAGGTTCGGGGGGCCAGAAATACAGATCGCCGTCCTCCGAATCCAGATACCATTCTCCCGGTGTGTCGAGCTCCTCGAGGATGTTCAGAAAGTAAAATCTCTGGTCCTTTTTGTATCCGTATCCGTGGTGCGGCTCCGCCGGGTAGATGTCGCGCTTTGACGTGTCTATTTTTGCGAGTCGGAGATACTCGTCCGCCCAGTCCCATGCCCAGTAGCCGTGCACCCAGATGTTGTCCGATTCCGCCCATTTGTCCGGACGGTCGCCGCTGTAGGTCATTCTGCCGTAATGCCGTCCTCTCGGGACAGTGGATTTGTCGCGGTCGAGCCCTTCGTGGATGCGTTTCGGGCCGGTCTGCGGGACATCTGCAACGGTAAGCCAGCCTTCATTGGGATAACGGGCAATGGTCATAAATTTATGTTTGAAAAAGAGTTCCAGCCGCTTGCCGCTTGTGGGATCGATCTCTCCGAAATCAGGTATTCCCGAATGGGTGAGATTGGCTTTTACGATCTTGCCGTGGAACGATCTGTCAATACGTTTCAATACGGCGGGATTGCTGACAGGTTCGAATCCGTCAATAACGTTTCCACCGATGAAATGCACGTTCTCGCCGGGATATGCCCGCCAGGTCACAGGAGAGTCCGCGGTTCCGGAATCCTCTTTCGATAGTTCGAGCGTATTCGTCAGTTGATATGATCCGCCGCGTATATATATAGTATAGGCGCCGGATTTCGATGACGGATCGTTTTTCGCAACTCTAAGGGCATTGCGGGCCTTCCCGAGTGTGGCAAAAGGTCCGTCGGTCATGCCGCTGTCCGGTTCAGGGAGCGTTCCCGACCATGAATCGTTTCCTGATAGGGAAACATAGAATGCGGTTTCCGAATTATTTGTTCCGGAGCAGTTGGAAAAGACTATTAGTAATAATGCCAACAGGATCTGCGAAAAAAATCTCATAAGGCCGTTCCTTTAAAAGTATGAAATAATCGTCAATAAATCATAATTTATATAATGATATGCGGTATAAAAGTCAACTGTATAAAATTGAATTGAATAATGTTTCACTTGCATTCGGAAATAATATTTAAGATATTTAAAAATTATACTTGGTCAACTAAGTTACAACTCGTTTAACTCAAAATAATTGTGAAAGGATAGGTATGAGCAATCTAAGCAAAATTTTCCTTGGGATCGCAGCATTGTGTGCACTTGGAATCGCCGTTATGCTTGTTATGGGCAAAGGGAGCGATGTCGGATCGCTGGCAGTCATCATGTTCAGTACGCTTGCATTATTTTCCATGGGACACAAAGTTCTCAAAGGATATGCCTTCAGCGTATGGGTACTGGCTTCTGTCGCCGCATCGATGTTTTACCCCGGTGCATTCATGTCATGGTTCGGCGCAGATCTGAAAATTCTCATCGTTCCGCTCATTCAGGTTATTATGTTCGGAATGGGTACGACGCTTAATCTTAAGGATTTCGCCCGTGTAATTAAATTGCCGTGGCCGATCCTTATCGGCTTGGTCCTTCAGTTCGGAATTAAACCGATTATCGCGCTCGGTACCGCAAAAATGTTCGGATTCACCGGCGAGATCGCCGCGGGAGTCATCCTTATCGGATCGGTGCCCGGCGGTGTGGCGTCCAACCTTATGACATATCTTGCCGGCGGAGATGTTGCGCTTTCCGTAACGATGACCTCATGCTCTACGCTTGTATCACCCGTTATGACCCCGACAATGATGAAATGGCTCGCCGGTTCATATGTACCGGTCGTATTTCTCGATATGATGTTTTCTATCCTGAACATGATCATCGTTCCGATCGTCGCCGGTCTTATTGCGAATAAAATTCTTTACAGCAAAGCAAAATGGGCGAATTCCGTTTCTAAGATCTCCATGATCGCCGCTGCGGGCCTTGCCGTTGCGCTTATTTCCTTATTTGTTCCTGAACTGTTCCAGGGCAGATTTGCGGCGATCCGTCCCGGTGTTATTATCGGCTCGATCCTGCTTGCGACCGTTTCGATCTCGAAACTTGTCATCAGCATCATTCTCCACGGACCTGAAAACTGGATGGACCGTGTTCTGCCGCTTGTATCGATGGCAGGTATTGTCTTTATCATCGCGATTATCACCGCTCGTTCCACGGATGATCTTATGTCTGTCGGCGCGGCATTGATAGTGTGTACCATTATTCAGATCTCGGCGGGTTATCTGCTCGGATACTGGGTCAGTAAGGCGGCCGGTTTGAATGAAAAGACATGCCGGACCGTTTCCATCGAAGTCGGTCTTCAGAACGGCGGTATGGCCTCCGGTCTTGCCATCAACGTTCTCAAGAGTACGCAGGCAGCGCTTGCTTCTGCTGTGTACGGGCCGATGATGAACATTACCGGTTCTGTCCTTGCGACATACTGGCACCGTAAGCCGGTAAAAGATGACGTGAAGAAAGTCGACTGAATGTAATCACCTGAATCGGGATGATTATATTGTATCGGATAATGAAAAAGCCGCAACGTTTGTTGCGGCTTTTTTTATTGGGCGGAAGTATTATGCCGTAAACTTTTATGCGTTGTCATAGAGATCGGAATCATCGCAATACTCCGGGACAAGTTTGTCCAGGAATTTGTAATGCTCCGGCAGCAGATTATGCGTTACGTTATGGATCTTCGCGGTTTTCCGTACTTTTTTCAGAAGCGACCGCTCGTCATCGGACATCGCCGGATCGTAAAACGCCGCGAGGTTGTTGTTTATTTGATACGGATTAAACATTCCGTTGAGTGTCGAATCGACTTTCACCTCGGAATTTATGATGTACCGCAGACATGCCCTCGCGTAATTAATGTCGCCGGCCTCATCACACTGTGCCGCTATTCTGTGGAACGGCGTAACAAGCCTGTCGCCCAGCATGGGTTTCATGGAGACCACGCCGATCCCTTTTTCGCGGAGCGTTTTAATGGTCGGATCGAAATTGTTTCCCTGCATTCTGTACCAGTTATGATAAAAATTGAACGGCAGGATTACATAATCGATCGGCAATTCCGCTAGCGGTTCTATCAGGTCGTCGGTATTATGGATCGGTACACCGACTGCCCGGATGAGGCCCTTTTCTTTCATTCTGAAAAGAAACTCCCACCATTCCCATTTATGTCCGGCATTATTTTTGAGGATTTCGGGATCGGTTGTGTTGTTCCAGGCGTGAAGCCGAACCATATCGACATAATCCCGTTTGAGCAATTTCAGGTCACGTTCCAGCTCCTGCTCAAGCGAACGGCCCTCGAACGGGAACAACGTAATTGAAATGACAACATCGTTGATCATCGGCGCAAGATGGCTCCCCATGGGTTCGTATTGATAGATCCCGGCCTCATGATCATAGATATCGAAAAAATTGATCCCCATATCATAGGCGTCGCGGATCATTTTCTCACGCTCTTTCACATATTTAACCATGTCGCGTCTCATATGCGAACCGAATCCGTATTTTGAGATTTTGATGCCGGTCGTGCCGAGTTCTGCCATGGGCATCGTGCCCTGCGGTTTTGACACTTTCGTTGTGAAATCGATCGGTGTCTCTTCCGGTTTGCTGATAACGACTTTTTTGCCTCCGAGAGCAGAACAGCCTGATAGACCAAGGCCAACCGCTCCCGTTGTTCCCGTTTCGATAAATCGCCGCCGCTTCATTATGTTCCCCTTATTTATCAATTAAGAATCATATCTGGACTTCCTGCATGTTCGATACCGGACACGTTCAATATATTATTATGCCCGTTCACTTTATTAAAATGAACTATATAACATTGCACTTATTAAATCGCATCCGGTTCCGTCATCTTTACTCTTTGCCGGAATGACTGCTGTAGATTATGCACACCCAAAAAAACCTCCGAAGGTGCAACTTCATGGGAATTTCGGTGTTCTCGCTAGCTTAGCATAAGGTCGCTCAGCACCTTGTGCGCGCAGCCTGCAATCCTTTCTCAGACCTGTACCCGGGTGATCTTGGAAGATTAGCGCTGAGCGGGCAAACTGCAACAATCTTTCAGACTTTTAGCCCGGGACGCAGTCCCTACAGCTTAAACAATTTTCGCGGAGTTTCAACGAAAATTTTGCGCTGCTCTTCGATCGTGAGAAAATCCAGAAGCTTTGACACGACCATTATCGATTCGTTATATTCGGCGCTGGATATTCCTCCGCTGTAGCTGTCGCCCCATATTATACGGTCGGGCGTAAATCTTTTTACGATTTCTTTCATAAGCGGTTTCAGATTATCATACGGCGGATCCTCCAGCGACTGGCCCGGAAGAGCACAGATTTTAATATAGAAATTGGGGTGATCCGCAAGATCAAGGAGAACCTGATAATCGACCGGATTTCCCTGTCTCGGACGGCCGAGATGATCGACAACCACTTTCATATCCGGATATTTATTTAACATCCGCCCGAGATCACGGTTAAATTCGGGATGCATGTGCAGCTGCAGCACGAGGTCCAGCTCGCCGACTTTTTCCCAGAATGCCTCAAAGTTCGGATTGTTCCAGTCCGCCGAATTATGTGTGCCTGTGGCGTGGACGCGCGAGGCGACAAAATTGCGGCCTTTCACGATCTCGGCCATTCTTTTCGGGGATTCTTTCGCATTGGGGTCGAACAGGCACGTGCCCCGCAAACGCTCCGGTTCTTGCTCCATGCAGTGGATCACATACCTGAGGTCGTCCTGATATGGTTCGGCGCTGACGAAAATACCGATACCGACATCGCTGTTCTTGCGCGATTCCTGCCACTGTTCGATGGTGCTGACCCTGTCATCCGGCCTGTAGGGCGCGTTGGGATGAAACGGGAATTTCACCTTGTCTTTCGCCCAGAGATGAATGTGACAGTCGACCACATCGGTGAACGGTGTGCCCGCGGCAAGAACGGTTTGAGCGGAGTTTGCAATGATAGGAGCGGCCGCGGCGATCATGCCTGAATGTTTCAAAAAGTCGCGGCGTGTTTCGGTGGATTGGGATTTCTGACTTTTCATACGGTACCTCGTTTGAAATGAATTTTGAAAGAACCGGATTGTATGTTTTTGAATTAATGATTTATATATTTTTTATGACCATAATTATTGTATAATAGTATATACTATTGATACACTGAAAAAACAAATGTATTCTGCGGAATATAATTGTATTTTACGAGTAATCTCTATCAATGCGCATTAAGAAAGGTCGTGCCATGAAAAAATATACGGTCGTAATTGCACTATTTCTCGCTTTCACTCTGTCATCCGCCGGGGTATTCGGGCAAAATTCCGCGAAATATGACATTCTGCTTACGGGCGGTCATGTGATCGATCCGGCGAATAATATAAGCAAAATCTGCGATGTCGCTGTTTCCGGGGGACTTATCGCACGTGTCGGAGAGAATCTCCCTCCCGGGGACGCGGCAAAAGTCGTCGATGTGTCCGGATATATCGTATCGCCCGGATTTCTCGATTTACACTCCCACTGTTTTGCCACATTCGGCGATCCGGGCCGGTGGGTATTCCCCGATCACCACTCGTTTCAATCCGGTGTCACCACGTTTATCGACGCGGGAACCTCCGGTGCGGAAAGTTTCGAGGATTTTAAAAAGGTCATCGATATTTCAAAGACCAGAATTCTGGTCTTTCTGAATATCGCCGCTCCGGGGAAAAATGACGCGCAGAACGATCCCCGCACGTTCAACGTCGATCTTGCAGTCGAAACCGCGAAAAAATATCCCGATATCATTGTCGGATTCAAATCCGGCGATTACATGAGACATGAAATTCCCTATGACGAGATTCGTACACCCTGGGCGAATGTGGACAGCTCGATTGCAGCCGGTGAAAAAACCGGTCTTCCCGTCATAGCGAATTTCTATCCAAGACCCGCCGAGGGCAGCTATCCCGCTCGGTCGCTGCGTGAGTTCATGCTTGGGAAATTACGGAAAGGCGATATTTTTACATGCATGTTGTCGCCCCACATTCCGGTCATTTCCGGGGACGGAACCCTGAATCCGGATATCGCAAAGGCGCAAAAACGCGGTATCATATTCGACGCCACCCACGGCGCCGGAAGTATGCTGTTCAGAAGTGCCGCTCCCGCTGTCGAACAGGGATTCATCCCAGATACTATCAGTACGGACCTTCACGGTCCCGGACGGACCTCTGCGGTGGTTGATATGCTGAATGTCATGAATAAATTCCTCAATCTGGGGATACCGGTCGAGAATATCATACGGAGTTCGACAATGAATCCTGCACGTGCAGTGAACCGTCCTGATCTCGGCACGCTCTCTGTCGGCGCGACTGCGGATATCGCAGTAATCGAGAAGCTCTCGGGAAAATTCACATACGTGGATTCCGGCGGAGGGAAAATTGACGGCGACAAGAAACTCCAGATCGTTATGACATTATTCGGCGGATCCATTGTTTTTGATCCGTATGGTGTGAGCGCTCAATACTGGGAGGATGTCCCGGAGGATGCGCGGTATTGGGAAACGCCTTCCGGCCAAATGTGGTAATTCTACACAGGAAGTTTCGATCCCTTAATGTAGTTTGCACGGACGAGCCGGGCACACTTATCTGCTCAATGGGAAATATGGAATCGTTGCAGGCAAGAAGAGAAAATCCCGCTGCATGAATTTTGAAAGATTTCGGTGAGATCCTAAGGATTATTCGAAGAGAGTTTTGATTTTATACCACGTGGAGAAGTCAACACTTGCGGGAAATCCGAGCGAGGAGCTGCCTCCGCCGACAATAGTGGTTAGCTCGGTGGAAGTAATCACGATCCCCCGTGAGAGAGAGTGCGTTTCGATGCCGTCCTTTTCAAGAGCTCCGCCGTTATAATATGCAAAAGTGATACTGCTGCGCGGACACTCCGATAATCCGAGAAGAGTATTCAGGCCTTCGCCGGACGGGATCGTTATGGTCATCGGAAGGGTGTCGATCGGGTTGCCGTCGGAAAACGCTTCGATTTTTAAATTCAGGCTGAGTGTTTTCCCGTTCACGTTTTGAAACGTATTTCCCTGTACATTGAGAATTAAACGAATCTCAATCGATCCGCTTGCCGGCTGAGTAAGCACAAATGACGTTTCGGAAAGCGCCTCGAGAATGTCTTCGGAGCCCGAACCGCCTGCGATCGAGTTGTAATCGATGATAAATTCATCGCTGCCGGAAGTTGTCGCAGACAGTACCGGAGTTGATCCGGACGTGTTCAGATACAGTTTCCAATCAATATCAGCGGAAAGTGATGTTGAAAAAACGGTGAGGAACAGCAGAGCAGTAAATAATGTAACCGGTCTGGTGTTCATAGCGAGCCTCAATGCGTGATGGTGTCTACTATTTTTTTAATGATTATCAATATACCTATTATCCGTATAGAATAACAAAAAAATGGTGTTTTGTCAATTGATATTTCGTGTAAATGTGTGCGTGAATAAATTACCGATTCCGGGGCGGTCAGGGGGATTTTTATAGAAATTTCGAGAAATTCATCCGCCTCACGTGTTCAAATCGGAAATAACCTTATTGCGGCCACTATTTTTTGCTTTATACATATAACTGTCGGCACGGTTGAATACTGTTTGAAAGTCATTGTCGGATGATAGAATTTCTGTCACACCGACACTGACCGTTATAGGGACTTTCGAGTTATCATAAGAAAATTCGGTATTCTTAATTGTTTCCCGCAGCTTTTCGGCTACTTTCGAAGATTTGGAAATTGTCGTTTTCGGCAGGAGAATAACAAATTCCTCGCCGCCATACCTGGCGAAAACATCGGTTTCCCGTAAAATGTTGTTAATGCAGTTCGCGGTACCTCTCAAAACCCTGTCTCCGGCTTCATGACCGTATTCATCATTCACATTTTTGAAATGATCGATGTCGAACATCATTAATGAAAAGGTATCCTGATAACGATGATACCGCTGCAGTTCGATATTGAAAAGCTCTTCAAACGTTGGCCGGTTATAAATGTTTGTCAGCGGATCTTTTTGATTTCGTTCGATCAATGTTTTGTTCTGATCGATCACGCTGTTGATAACTTTCCCGAAATACTGCTGAAGTTTGGCTTTTTCTTTGTTGCTATTCTCCAGCCGGCGGGAGTATTCTGTTTTTTTTGAATTGAGCGTGTCGGTTATTGCATGCAGCCCCGACATGATAATAGATTTAATGCTGCCGAAATCTGTACTCTCTTCGATGGATTTTCCGATGCCGTTTAATTTTTCTTCCACATTATCGTTAAATTTGATATCCTCGCCGATATCCTCGTTTGTATTTGTGAATGTCAGATATATTTCTTTTTCCATTTCAACAAGTTTGGTGCCGATCAATTTAATAAATCCTGTGATCTCGTCTTTTTCCGATTGATTTTTTTCGGCATATCCTTCAACGAGTCCGATTGTTTGCTTTCTCATGGATAACAGATAGTCAAAATCTTCACTTTGTTTTATCCTGTCTTTGATCACAGATATTTGCTCGTTGAAATCGGGACCTATTATCTGCCGAAGCTCTTCAATTCCTTTTAAACACGCTTTTTTAATGGATTTTAATTTAAATTCCGATGAATCGCTGAGGATTTTGCCGAACATCGAACGTTTTGAATTCATGGTGTCGGAAACATCAACGGTGTCAGTTCCGGTTTCAGCGCTGTTTTCCTTTTTCTCCGGATCCGAAAGGTCTGTTTTAAGAATTTGATTATTGATCGCATTAAGCGCTTTTATACGTGATTCGCGGTTGCCGTCGTTTATAACGAGATCTTTATATTCATCCAGAACCGTGCGGAGCGAGGGATTTTCCTGATATCTGCAGAGATTCAATAAAATGAAGGTTGTGCGTTTGTTGATATCTTTTTCATTGTCAAGCTCACTATCCAAATCCATGAGTATTTTGCGGGAGTTTTTTTCCTTATTTTCATGTTTCGTAATTTCTTCCTGCAATACTTTAATTTTGTCTGTTGTACCGGTTTTTAAATTAACTTCATCCGGCTTTTTGGACTGTTTTAACAGATCACGGATCAATTTTTTCTTGGCAAGAAACTGCGCAAAATTAGCGGAGTTAAGAACATTTCCACTTTTTGAAACTTCTTTCAGCGTCTCAAGGAACATGTCCGACAATTTATTGATATCCGGTAATGTTTTTTTATTCGCTTTTTCAGCCATTTGAATGTTCCGTCTTTTATACAATCTGAAATACGCTGCACGAGTTTCTATTATGAATATAATAATTAATAGCAATATGCAAAATAAATATTCTCATTTCATTTGTTTATTTTAATTCCGTTTCATTCGCCAACGCCGCATGCCTGACAGCCTGTGCGCCATATCGGCAAAAGAGACTGCCATTGTGGCATTTGTGGCATATCGGTTATTTTTGAGCATAAATGCCTGAATCGTGTAAGTCTATTATAATCAAGTGTAACCGGAGATTATCGGTTTTTGGCATCGATTTTGCTTTTAATTACGCTTATAAATCAATAAATGTCAAAAGGAGGAGCATTATTATGTCTAAGATAATTGGTATAGATCTCGGAACCACAAATTCCGTAGTATCGGTTATGGAGGGCGGCCAGGCTGTTGTGATTCCCAATCAGGAAGGTGGAAGAACAACTCCGAGTGTGGCAGCTTTTACGGATAAGGATGAGAAACTCATCGGGCAGGTTGCGAAACGTCAGGCAGTGACAAACCCGAAAAATACCGTATCATCCATCAAACGATTTATGGGACGTAAATATAATGAAGTATCTACTGAAATGAAGGAAGTACCATATAAAGTCGTAAAAGGCGGAAACGATTCCGCGAGAGTGAAAATTGACGACAAAGAGTATTCTCCGCCGGAAATTTCCGCGTTTATTCTGCAGAAGATGAAACAGACCGCTGAAGAATATATCGGCGAAAAGGTCACCGAAGCGATTGTTACCGTGCCGGCATATTTTAATGATTCACAGCGTCAGGCGACAAAGGACGCAGGCCGTATTGCCGGTTTGGATGTCAAACGTATCATCAACGAGCCGACAGCCGCATCTCTTGCGTATGGCCTTGATAAGAAACATGACGAGAAGATCGCCGTGTTTGATCTTGGCGGGGGTACATTTGATATTTCGATCCTTGAGCTTGGCGACGGCGTATTTGAAGTATTATCCACAAACGGCGATACACATCTCGGCGGTGACGATTTCGACCAGAGAATCGTTGACTGGCTCGCGGATAAATTCAAATCCGACGAGGGTATCGATCTTAGAGCTGATGCGATGGCGCTTCAAAGATTGAAAGAAGCCGCAGAAAAAGCGAAATGCGAACTTTCCAATACTGTTCAGACCGATATCAATCTTCCGTTTATCACCGCGGATGCCTCTGGTCCGAAACATCTCAATGTTAATCTCACAAGAGCAACGTTCGAGGAAATTGCGAGCGATCTGTTCGACCGGACACGTAAACCTGTTCTCAGCGCCATTAAAGATGCAGGCCTGACAGCCGACAAAATCGATGAAGTTATTCTTGTGGGCGGTTCGACACGTATCCCGAAAGTTCAGGAAATTGTCAAGGAAGTATTCGGAAAAGATCCTCATAAGGGTGTGAATCCGGATGAGGTCGTTGCGCTCGGCGCGGCAATTCAGGGCGGTGTTCTTGCCGGTGACGTTACCGATGTTCTGCTTTTGGATGTTACGCCGCTGTCTCTCGGAATTGAGACGCTCGGCAATATTTTTACCAGGCTCATTGACCGCAACACGACGATCCCGACGAAAAAGAGCGAAGTATTTTCAACTGCCGCCGATAATCAGACGTCTGTTGAGATTCATGTTCTTCAGGGTGAACGTGACATGGCGCGCGACAACCGTACCATCGGCCGTTTCCATCTTGACGGAATCCCGCCGGCGCCGAGAGGAGTCCCGCAGGTTGAGGTTACATTCGACATCGATGCGAACGGCATTCTGAATGTTTCGGCGAAAGATAAAGCGTCCGGGAAAGAGCAGAATATCCGGATCGAAGCTTCAAGCGGCCTTTCGGAAAATGAGATTGAGAACATGGTTAAAGACGCCAAGGCTCATGCCGATGAAGATAAAGCGAAAAAGGAAGAGATCACCGTAAGAAACGAAACCGATTCGCTGATCTATCAGACCGAGAAGAATATGAAAGATCTCGAAGAAAAAATCGAGGCCGACGATAAAGGTAAACTCGAAGCTGCTCTTGAGCGTGCGAAAGAAGCAATGAAAGGCACCGATACGGAGGAGATCACTTCTTCCCGTGACGGCCTGAATGCAGCATGGCACGAGATCGCAACGAAGATCTACGCTCAGGATAATCCTCAGGGCGGTCAGCCCGGTCCGGAACAGGCAGGACCTCAGCAGGAAGGAGCACCGGATGAAGGAGCTTCCTCCGGTGATGAGAGTGGTGCTGTTGACGCTGACTACGAAGTAGTCGATGATTAATTTTTTATGCGGGGTTGTTTTTTTAACGGCCCCGCATCCGTTTTAAATCACTAAATACTGCTTTGAAATCAAATATATCTTTCATATATTATTGAATTGGCTTTCGATTTTTAGCAGTCTATAGCATGAAGTGATAATTTTGTAGTTACTCATTAACAAACAAGAAGGAGGAGACATCTTGAAAATCAAACCTTTAGCAGACAGAGTCATTGTCGAGCCTATCGATGCATCTGAGGGTAAAAGTGCCGGCGGTATCATTATTCCCGATACAGCAGCAAAAGAAAAACCGCAATTTGGCAAGATTGTCGCAATCGGCAAGGGCAGACTTGATGATAACGGCAAAGCCATCAAAATGAACGTAAAAGTTGGCGAGAAAGTTTATTATTCACCGTATGGCGGAACAGAGATAACATATAAAGGCGACAAATATCTTATTATGTCCGAAAACGATATCCTTGCTGTTATTGGATAATTTAATCTGTATATATATCTGGAGGAAAAGGTAATATGGCAAAAGAAATACTTTACAATACCGATGCAAGAACGAAACTTAAGGCCGGTGTCGACCAGTTAGCAAACGCTGTCAAGGTTACACTTGGTCCTAAGGGACGTAATGTGCTTCTTGAGAAAAAATTCGGCTCACCTACTGTCACTAAAGACGGTGTTAGTGTTGCAAAAGAAATTGAACTTGAAGATAAGTATGAGAACGTCGGCGCGATGATGGTTAAAGAAGTTGCAACAAAGACTTCCGATGTTGCCGGTGACGGTACCACAACCGCTACGGTTCTCGCTCAGGCTATTTTTACAGAAGGTCTCAAAAATGTAACCGCAGGCTCAAATCCGATGGAACTCAAAAAGGGTATCGATCTTGCTGTTAGCGCTGTTGTTGCAAATCTTGACAAAATTTCCCGCCAGGTTAAAGGCGATAAAGAAATTTCACAGGTTGCCGCAATTTCCGCAAATAACGATGCGGGCATTGGCGATCTTATTGCCAAGGCTATGGATAAAGTCGGTAAAGACGGTGTTATCACCGTTGAAGAAGCCAAGAGCATGGATACTAGCCTTGAAGTCGTTGAAGGTATGCAGTTTGACCGCGGTTACCTTTCACCGTACTTTGTAACCAATCCGGATTCCATGGAAGCTGTTCTCGATGATCCGCTGGTTCTTATCCACGACAAGAAAATCTCGAACATGAAAGATCTTCTTCCTGTTCTCGAGAAAATCAGCCAGCTTGGCAAATCACTCATGATCATCGCAGAAGATGTTGACGGTGAAGCTCTTGCTACTCTCGTTGTTAACAAACTTCGCGGTATTCTGAAAGTTGCCGCTGTTAAAGCTCCGGGCTACGGTGACCGCCGTAAAGCGATGCTTGAAGATATCGCAATTCTTACCGGTGGGAAAGTTGTTTCCGAGGAAATCGGTTTCAAACTTGAGAACGTTACCGCTTCCGATCTCGGCAGCGCAAGCCGCATCACGATCGACAAAGACAACTCAACGATCGTTAAAGGCGCCGGTTCCAAGAAAGATATCCAGGGAAGAATCGACCAGATCCGCAACCAGATCGACGAAACGACTTCCGATTACGATGTTGAGAAACTTCAGGAACGTCTCGCCAAGCTTTCCGGCGGAGTTGCTGTAATCAATGTCGGCGCAGCAACAGAAATTGAAATGAAAGAAAGAAAAGCCCGCGTTGAAGATGCTCTTCACGCTACCCGCGCAGCAGTTCAGGAAGGTATCGTTGTCGGCGGCGGTGTTGCACTTTTAAGAAGCATTGACGTTGTTGCCAAGATTAAGGCTAAGGGAGATGTTGCAGTTGGTGTTGAGATCATCAAGAATGCTCTTCAGGCGCCTGCAAAACAGATCGCTAACAATGCCGGAATCGAAGGCTCGATCGCTGTAATGAAAACTCTCGAACTTTCTACGGATGAGGGCTTCAATGCAGGAACCGAGAAATATGAAAATCTCGTTAAAGCCGGTGTGATCGATCCTACAAAGGTTGTTCGTATCGCTCTTGAGAATTCTGCTTCGATCTCTTCTCTTCTTCTCACAACAGAAGCTGTTATCACTGAGCTTCCGGGTGACGGAGACATGGGAATGCCTGCCGGTCCTCCTCACGGTGGAATGGGCATGTAATTTTCATACATGTTTTATCAAAAGGCATCTGCATTCTGTGCAGATGCCTTTTTTTTATGCGAGATTATGATCGGAAGAATATTTTGACGATAGGATAGGGGAGTGCTAATGATATTTTTATTTTAGACTGACTGAACGGTCAGTCAGTCTAAATAATGACGCTACATCCTCTGTAAACTGTCATTAATATTTAACAGTTTCTATTCTCCATATATGCTCAAATTACTTTATTTGGAATTAAAGGATATTTGTTATATATTTGAAGAAATTACGGAAAGAGTAGCTTCGCATATTTTCTATAACTTCCATAACATTCAACCCGTAGAAAGGGGCTTTTCAATGAAAAAAGTTCTGTTTTTGACATTTGTAATTTTTGCGGCGTTTGCAGCTGCCGCGTTTGCGCAGGACAAAGCGCCCTCGTATTTCGAGATGGATGATTACAATCATCGCTATCCCGAAACCGACACAAATATCGACCTTTATCTCAGAAGCTGGAAAAATTCTCCGGTTTACAGCGGTTCATCGCTTCACGGCGGCTGGATAGAGCGTCCGTACCTGACTCCCGGCGATCCGCTGAATCCTCCGCGTCCCGGCGCAGTTTTGAAGTATATGAAATCCTACAATCACGGCAGGATCGATGCAGGATCGAAAACGCAGAAAGTCTCGCATGACAAAGAGCAGGTTTTCTTCTTTATTCTCAAAGGCAAGGGACGGGTTACCGCCGGCGGCAGAACAGCCGATCTTGCTGAAGGCACAGGCGTTTTCATGCCTGCGGATCTTGAATATCAGTTCTTCAACGACTGCACCGATATTTCCATGGAAGCTATCATTGTCGCAGAGGACATCACCGACGATTTCGTGCCTGCAAAAGCAATGGCAGTCGGTTCATATCATGACACTCAGCCTCGTCCGGGAATGCACTGGGCGCATATCGGCAGAGGTATTTTCCAGGGTGATGAGCAGCCGAAATTCCAGAATCCTGTCGGATTCGCGCAAGTATCTGTCGATGCGCATGATATGGCTCAGCCACATATGCACGGCCCCGGCGTTGAGGAAGTATGGTGCCAGATCAAGGGCGACAGCCTTCTTATGTTCGGCAATCAGCTTCGTGTGCAGGAAGTTGGCATGGCGTTTCTGATCCCGCCGACATTCAAAATCCCTCATTCCTCGATCAACCATACCGATGAGCCGATGCAGTGGCTGTATATGGGTAATCGTCACGATGCGAGAGAAACACGGAGCATGGACGGCCATAATCCGGGCTGGAAAGGCAAAATCTACGACAAGTATAATATCGAATACTAGTTATTTCTTATAGGAAAATTCTACAAGAAAAGACTCGACATAAAAAGAGAAAGCCCCGCTGAGAGTATCAGCGGGGTTTTTTTATGGAAATGAACCGGATCTATTTTGCGACGATATTGACCAGTTTTCCCGGAACATATATCGTTTTTACAATGGTTTTGCCGTCCGTGAAACGCATGACATTTTCGTTCGTCACCGCCGCTTCGATAGCGTCCTCTTTGGAAATACCGGAGGGGGCATCCATGTTCGCACGGACTTTGCCGTTTACCTGCGCCACCAGCGGGAACGTATCGAGTGCGATCTTCGACTCGTCCCATTCCGGCCAGCCTGCGTCAAACACACTTGTTGAGTGCCCGAGCATTTCCCATATTTCCTCAGTGAGATGCGGCGCGAACGGCGCGGTCATTTTTACGAGGGTCTCGATGTCGGATTTATAGATCGTATCGTTTTTTGTAATGCCGTTCAACAGCTCCATCATGAATGCGATGGCGGTATTATATTCGAGTTTTTTAATGTTTGCGGTCACATCCCTGACAGTTTTGTTTCTGAGCGCGAGGAAATTCTTGTCATCCGAGATGCCGTCCGACAAATTACCGGAGTATATAATGCGGTAGATCCTGTCGTAGAACCGTCTCACTCCCATAATGCCTTTGTCCTGGAAATCGCCGCCCTGCGTGTACGGGCCGAGGAACATGAGGTATGTGCGGAAACAGTCGGCGCCGAATTGTTTGATAAAACTGTCCGGATTGACAACATTTCCGCGGCTTTTCGACATTTTTGCGCCGTCCTTGATGATGAGGCCGTGGGCGCGGAATTTTTTGAACGGCTCCTCAAAATCGATAAATCCCTTGTCGTGAAGCACCATCGTGATGAAACGGGTGTAAAGCAGATGAA
>Ga0233431_1003846_pt1 | contig 17158 bp, 12 predicted proteins | sample SI_118_April2016_FD_179867 | JGI IMG/M metagenome (GOLD analysis project Ga0233431, IMG submission 179867) | Seawater microbial communities from Saanich Inlet, British Columbia, Canada - SI_118_April2016_200_MG | ecosystem: Environmental > Aquatic > Marine > Inlet | place: Canada: British... | reverse complement strand
AGCCGGTCGGCTCGCCGATCAGCTCTCGCGGGTCGATCTCCTGGTGCTCGACGAGCTCGGCTACCTACCCTTCGCCAAAAATGGCGGCCAGTTACTGTTCCATCTGATCAGTCGACTCTACGAACGAACCTCAGTGATCGTCACTACGAACCTATCCTTCAAGGAATGGCCTGCGATCTTCGTCGATCCGAAAATGACGACAGCACTTCTTGATCGCCTGACCCACCACTGCGACATCCTCGAGACCGGAAACCAAAGCTGGCGGTTCAAAAACCGCTCGTAAATTCCCGATGCCATCCCGGCGGCCCGGTTGCCCCGGTGGGTCCACAGGCACCCCCCACGCGCCTTCGCTCCGCGTAACGCTAAAGCGCTACACGAAGCCGCGCGGGTCCCCCCTATGGACTACCGGGACAACCTCCACCGTGCCAAAAGGGGGGTCAATATTGGACGCCGATAGGGGGTCAATGTTCAATGCCGATTGACACATCAGTTTGTTGGCAATTGACTTTTTGCCGCCGCTCAACGTACCGGCGGGCCATAAAAAGTGTGTTCCACCCCTCCATGGACTTGGAGCGCGTCCGATATTTTCTTGCCCAACTTCCCAAGCCGCTATAGCTCTGGCTAACATGGAATGAAGAACTTCTGTCTGAGAGAGCGCTATACGAGACAGATACAATTCCCGAATTCCGATAGCCGCGACCGTCCCGACACAAGCTGCTTTCAAAAGACTAGCAGGCTCCGTATTTCCACTTCCGCCGTCGATCACCGCCAAGGGAGTGTCTAGAGCATTCTTGATATCTATTACCGCATGTGCTGCAGCTTCCTCAAGATCGCGACGAATATCTCTCGCTAGGGCATCGCCGGCACTAATCGCGGCCTGAACAGCATCGACTATCGCGTCGTCTCGGTGGACTGACGGGCCGAGAAAAACATCACGAACTTTTTTAATGAGGGAGTTTGTCATGTCTGTTCTTTATGTCAGTCGTCCCTATCCACTTTTAGCGGGGAGAGCGTTAGATCCATTTATCATAATCATCCTCAGGAATAAGGATATTTGAATTTTCAATAATACTCTTTGGTTTTTTTGTAGCTCGTCGCGGATGATGGCCTCAAACACCCTCTGGGTAAGTTTATGCCCATCACACCTTCACAAAATTCGACGCGACCAGTTCGGGTTCGCCGTCGAAACGGTAAGCGACGAGGTTTCCACCGCGCGCGACGCTATAGTCGACGCATGCGACCTGAGACGACGCGGGCGAGATTCCATCAGATGGATCAAACCAGTAGTGCCCGATGAAGGTTTTTTTGTCGGGCCCCGAAAACGATAAATCGTCACGTAAAGGCACGTCCGGCACGTCGACCCCCGAAGGACCGATGAATGCCTCTCGGTAGGTTTTTGTATCGTTCAGCCACCATTTTACTCGCATGGAGTTTCTGGAAATGCCGTCTTTGTCGATGAATTCAAAACCCGCCGGCAAATCGATTTCAAGCCCCTTTAGTAGGATCTCCAGCGCCTCATAGACGGGAGAACCTCGCGAGAAAGCGTTCGGCAGCATGTCTTTTGACAAAAGAGGACGTGTCTCGGTACTGACGTCCAAATCTGATGCGTGAGCATCGCTCCAACATGCATGGAGCACACGAAATTCAGGCGTGTCGATCCACAAAGGCAGAGCCTTGAACCAACCGACCCACTCTCGATGCAATGGGCTATCCTCGCCTACCTCCGATAGGAATGCAGCGTGCTGCTTTCTGTTCTTCTCGCCTTTTTGGCCGCGTCGCGTCCGTAAATGGTCGTCGTTACCATCGGACCTGGGGGTAGCCCATCCAATCGCGTTGAATTCGTGGTTCCCCATAACGGCACGAGCCGCACCTGCATCGATCATTGCGCGCACAATCCGCAGTGTTCCCAACTGCTCGGGGCCACGGTCGATGAAGTCGCCAACGAAGACTACTTCTCGGTCCGGATGACGCCAAGCACCGTTACGCTCCACGTAACCCAGCTTTTTGAGTAAAGCGATCAGTTGAGATGCGTGGCCATGAATGTCGCCGATAATGTCTGCAGCCAATAAATCCTCCAAGTCTCCATGTTCCGGATTCTATGCGACCTTCCTTCGCAGAATGCCACAGTTGAGATTGATATACAGATCAATTTCTCCCATTTGCGACCTCCCCGAATGAGCTGTGGTTTTCATACGGTGAGATCAGAACCGTCTCCCATGTTCGGGCGGCCTCGGTAAAGTGCCCGTGCCGTGCCACCTCGATGAGGTTCTCCTGCCCTGTCCAACATTCTCCCGATGCATCCAGGGAAAGATCGAACAGACCTTGCCAGGCATCTGTGTCAATTGACCGTCCCTCTTCGGCCTGGATCGACACAATCCGCGCGGACTCATCACCTGGGAACCAACCGACCCTGACAAGGGCCTCGTCGGCAACGCCGGTCATAACGATTGTCTTGGCTATGCGCCGCGCATGCAACGCACCGGCACGATCAACCTTGAAAAAATCCTTCCCCGACAAAGCGCCTCCACCGATCGGAACCCGTGGACCATAGGCGTCAACGACAAGCTTTTTGCCCGACAGGCCATTGTCTCCTTCAGGGCCGCCAACTTCGAATGCTCCGGCACCATTGACGGATAGTTCTTCGGGCACATCAGGCATGAGATCCGGAAATACCCCTGACAGTTTTTTCATTTCATCTTCGAGGGCAACCCGAACCGCCCTGTGAAGGGCGATGTCGTCGGATGCCGTTTTCTGCTGAAGCGAACAACTGAACTTCTCGAGCCGGTATCCGTCAGCTTCTTTTCCAACAAAAACGATGACCTTTCCATCGGGACCCAGATTGAGGTCTGGCATCCCGGTCCGAAGTTCGGCAAGACGCCGCCCTATTCGGTTAGACAACCAGTGCTCGACGGGAAGATAGTTGGTTTCCGCCGTCGCCGTGGCATAGCCCGTACAAATGCTCTGGTCGTCGGACAAAGATCGGAACTCCGCTTCACCATCTTCAAGGGGGCCAAGGCACAGATCAGCATGAATGTTGAGGTCATCTGGGGATGGCGCCCATTCGCCCCCGTATCCGGCCGAGTGATAGACATCCCTGACAATACCGGGGGCATCAATCTCATCGGCGCCGGAACAACCGATCCGCCCGGTTATAAAAACGATGTTGCGATGGACAGCGACTTCAACACCAATCAGGGCACGTTTCTCGCGTCGTGAGGCCTCCTGGACGAGGGCGTCCGCAATGGCGTCCGACAATTTGTCCGGGTGACCCGGGAAGACGTATTCCGCAGTATAAATGATCTTGCTCATGGTTTTATCCTCACAGGTTCAGGGTTGCGACGTGATCGGCAACGTTTGAAAGATCAACCATGTTGACGGAGTGGCCTGCATAGGCGACGCCCAGCTTGGCTTCCGACATGGTCGTGCGATTTCCGCCCCGGGGTTCGCCCACCCAGCCATCAGTGATGATGCAGGCGCGCCGCACACCATTGGTTCTCATGTGACTGGCGACGCAGGCAACATCGGTTCCGCCGGTCGTTTTGACGATGCCCTTGCGGATATCACGGTGGCTGACGTCGGAGATTGTGTTTGAGAACAAATGGACGTCGGAATCGATCCACTCCCGGCAATCGATCAGAGCGCCATAGATGGCATCCTTGATGCCGTTCATGCTGCCCGACACATCAACATAAACGTGGACGCGGTCAGCCAGTGGCATCCGCCGCCGAAGTGTCGTCGAGCCCGAGTAAAACAAAGGCTCCGCGCCCAGAGCACGCAGCACGGTCGAGCGCCGGTCGAGGAGTGGCACGGGCGTGGGCGTGAACATCCTGGAGTCACCCATACGACGAATTCTGCCAGCGCCCGCCTTGTCGGCAACTTTCATCAGAAGGCTTCGCAAGATCGCCCGATTGCTTGGTATGGAGCGAGCAGAGACAGTTTCCTGCTTGATGATGTCGGCCAGTGAGCGTCCACGAATCGGATCGGGAGGTTGCGGCCATTCCTCGACGATGCTTCTAACAACATCGAACAATACCGGAGAACGATTTTCCAGATCTCCGCCGTTGGAACCGTTTTTCCCGTGTTCTCCCAGGAGCGGAACGACGGCGACCACATCTCCATCCAGAAGCCTGGGTAGGATGTCGTATACTTCTTGATAGGTAATTCCAGCTTCCGAATAGAGGCTGCGATACACCTCCTCGACGTCAGTCTGACAATCATCTGGAAGGTCTCGGATCGCCCGAGGTAGACGCCTGACAGAATTGCCGTTCCACCTGGTGGGCGGACGGAGGAGGCACTCAGGGAACTTCTTGTCCGAATAGAATTCGGTCAGAAATGCCAGATGATCGGCCTGTGGGAACATTCTGGAGATCAGCGCATTGATGACGCAATCAAAGACAAAGTTGTCGGCATATGTCACTGTTTCGAACAGGGTGGTGTGTCCGAGAAGCACGTGATGAAGCTCATGCATCACCAGCATGAGAAGCCGCTCGGGCGCATTCGCATGACGGCTGATAAAGTTCGGGTTGATCAGGAGGCGCGGTTGAATGCGGCACTCGACGGCCGCGGTCGGAACCTGGTCGCTCTCGACAATGTCGACAAGCCGAAGCAACGCGGACAACGCGTAGCTGCCGCTCGGGAAGCAATCGAGAACCTGCTCTTCTATGGCGTTCATTTCGATAACTCCTCTATCTGATCCGCAAAACCCGGAGGCACGAGAAGCGATATCGCAGATTTATTCCGGAGCGCGGAAAGACGGGGTGTCTTGCTGCGAAGCCAGATGTTGGCGGAGGACTTGGTGATCACGGCGAGTGCCGCCAATGGATCCGGCCAGGGACACGGATGCCCTTGCTTCATTGGAACAACCACGCAAGCATCGGGCAGTGTCAGTTCATTGGCTCGTTCTCCGATCAGGCCGAGAAGCGCTTTTTCGGGCGCGGGTCCGGGTTCCAGGCCGAGATGCTTCAGGATGGCCCTTGGCTGCCTCTGACGAAAAATCTCCGGCAACCGAAACGTAATGAATGCTCCGAATACGCCATCGTGGGCGAACCGGACACCACACACGCCCGTGCCACCGGGTCCGGCGGTTGTCGCCGCATTTGAAAGCCCCGAGTACTTGACGACGGATTTAGGAGGCGCCGACATGTTGTGGAGAAGTTGAGAGGTCTCGATCATGCCGCTACTCCCGATAATCGGCCGTCCGCTTCTGTCCAGGCGGCGAATGCGGTTTCCGCATCTTCCGGCTGCCCAAATTGCTTTTTCGCATAGCAGGCGGCGAGGGCGTTGGCGGAAAGATGAGAGCGCGGGTCGTTCGGATCGAGCCGAGAGAGGATGTCCTTGATCCGTTTCCAGGTTGCGAACCTCGGGTTGCGGGCGTGCAGGGTTTCTGAGAAATTCAGCGGCGTGGCCACATCGGTATAGATTTGTGCCGTTTGTTCGGCGACGGCTGCATTCAGGCGGCCGACAGCGCCTGTTTCGAACAGGTGAACGACAACGGCCTCCCGGGCGCCGGGGGCCAGGGTTGAAATGCTATCCGCCACGATGGACGAGAAGTCGGACTTGCCAAGTTTTGTCGCCGCCACGGCCAGCCGCACTCGTTCGACGGGGTCCGCCGAGGTCAGGATTGCTCGAAGAGGGTCCCCTGGTTTGACGCCGGCCAGTCTCCATGCTTCCCGGTGAGCCGACAGTAGCTTGGTCGCCGGAACGGAGATCCCCTCCGCATTTTGAGGAATACCGTTGCGCACAGCGAGAAGTGCCGAGTCTGAGGGTTTGGCATTGGCATCAAGCGTGAGCGCCGCGGCGTGAACCGCAAGTGTAGAGCGCAACAGCATGCCGGCCCGTCTCGGACTAAGGGGTATGCCGGCTTGCGCGAGGAGTGCTGTCAGACTTCTCACATAGACGGCGACGGCATCCGCCATCGATTCACGGATCAACGGGAGAGCTGCCTTTGCCGACGCGACGGAGAGATTAAAATTGCTGGCTGAGCCTGCCGACACTGCGTGGTCATCTGCCAGAATGATCGCCAGTTGATCCTCCTCGCTATATCGATCCCAGGACGGCATGTTTACGATGAAGGCAAAACGATCAGCCAGGGCCGGGTCTAGCGGTTCGGATCCTATATAGCCGTCATCGTGATCTTCCGAGATTGGCGGGTTCATCGCCGCCCAGCGATAACGGAGGTCGTCCAGCAGAATTCCCTGGGCTCGACGCTCGTGAATGATCGGAAACAGCTTGTTCTGGATGTCGGGACGACAGCGGCTGATCTCGTCGAAAATAACGGCCTCCGCGCCCCAGATCGCAGCAGGCGTCTTGACGTATTCAAGAGATCCATTCTTGTCGGGAAGGGGGAACCCGACGAGGTCGTCAAAGTTGAGAAGGCTGGAGTTGTAATGGCGGAACGTCAGGCCCAATGCTTCGGCGATCCGCGTGAGCAGGAGGCTTTTTCCAGTCCCATGTGGCCCAATGAGAAGCAACGGTTCCGCGGTTGCCAGAGCCGCCAGAATGATGGGTTCGAGATCGGTGAGACCGAACAGCCCGATACCGCCGAGTAATGATCCGCCGGCAGCGGTGGGGGACATATTTACAGTTTCAAGCGGGGGGATATGGCGTCGTGACATGGTCGTGGTCTCCTCTTTAGCGACTTTGGCATTTTGCCGGGGGCGCAATCTGGATCTCAAATCACCCCGATCCGTCAGGTGGATCAGTCCTGGGTACGTGACACTTTTGCTCCGATGAAAATTTTCCGATGAAGCCTTGGGTTACAGCGCCTGACGTTGTCCAATTGGTGGCGCCACGGATGCGTGGAATTGATCGACTATCCCGATCATCTCGTCAGGCAGGTAGGCGCGGGCATTCGTCCTGATCTCTTCAGGCATTCCGAACAGGACCTCGGCAATGCCGCCCGTAATGCATGCGACCGTATCGGTGTCACCACCAATGGAAACGGCATTGCGAATGGCATCTTCGTAATCGTTCGCTTCCAAGGCGCAGGTGATTGCCTGTGGGACGGTGCCGGCACTGGACACATCAAATTTGTACCATTCACGGATTTCATCAACGCTCTGTGAGAGGTCGTAGTCAAAACGCTCCGTGATCTCCCGCCGAATGGTGGCGGCATCCGCATTCTCTACGGCCATCCACATCGTCAGAGCCGTTGCCTGTGCGCCGGCAATGCCGTCAGGGTGGTTGTGTGTCACCGCGGCGGACTTTTCCGCCAGGGCGAGCACTTCCCGCTCGTCCCTGGCAAAATGGGCCACCGGGCTAACCCGCATGGCCGATCCGTTTCCCCAACTATTGTAGGGAGTTCGCGCCGGTTGACTTGCCCAGTCCAGGAACATCCCGCCATACCCGCGACCCGGATAGCGGAGGGCGTAGCCACCAAGAAGATCCGAGAGGTCGCCGTTGGTTGTCAGCCAATCCGCCACGGCCACGGTACAGACCGTGTCGTCGGTGTAGTAGCAACCCTCCCCAAACAGCTTGAAGTCCTTGGTCTTGATGTTGTTCCATTCGTAGATCGACCCGATGATGTCACCGGCAACTGCTCCAATCATGTTTGTTCTCCTATCAACCCGGTGTGTTTCAGTCGCACTTCGTCTTTCTCTCTAGGTGCTTCAACGCCTTCACTTTCCTCAATCTCAACCTGTTCGGCTTTGCCGAGGAAGTAGGTCCAAATCGCATCATCGGGCGGTACATCCGCAATAGGGGGAAGCTGTCCCAGGAATGTTGAGCGTTGGGCGAGGTCGGCGAGGGTTGGCAAATTTACCATTCCGAACCGGCTGCCGGAAACACCCGACGGGTTTTGAGTGTCGCTCACCCATCAAAATTGATTGATATAGTCCGGCTGTTTCCAGCCCGATTGCCCGTTGGTTAAGAAGGTGTCCAAGGCTGCGGGCCAATTCTTCAATCGTTGCCCCGTCATCTGTTGCAATTTTTATGACAAGAGTGGCAACGTCGCGCCCTTGGAAGATGCCGCTTGCGTCGATAACGGTGAAGCTGTCGAAGGATGTCGCAACGGCGTCGATCACCGATTGTCGATCATCGTTTGGAAATGCTCCGCCGTCTCGGCAGCCGACGTACAGCGAGTGAACCGGTCCTCTGTCTATAACATTAGCCATCGTAGTTCTCCTTCTTTAGCGGCTTTGGCGAAATGCCGAGGGCGCAATTCAGATTAAATCTCCCCAATTCGTTTTGGTGATCCGTTAAGCGGATCAGTCTCATTCAATACGCCGGTGCGGCGTCAATTCAGTGATCGGCCTTGAGGCATCGCTATTTCTTCGCCGAAATCATCCATGCTGATGCGCTCGTCCGTATGAATGAGTTCGAAATGAAGACAGACACATCGATTTTCTTTGTCCCAATACAGGTCAATCGACATCCCGATGCTGCAGAAGTCGATTTCATGTAGTTTGTCACCCGCCGCTGTGCCTTCACGAAACGCCTTGAATACGGCTTCTTGAACTTCATCGCCTAGTGCTTCCGACACCCCCCGGCCTAACGTGTAGTGGATTGGCAAATTGACCACGCCGAACCGGTTGTTGGGGGCATGTGGCGGGTTCTGGTCGGCATGGGTCTCGCCGGGCGCGGCGGCGGCTTCGTCGACGTAGTCCAGCCGCGAGAGTTCCGATTGGGCGTGCGCGAGGTCGTCTTTAAGGAAGTCGATGATGAAGGCGAGTTTCGTGTTCGTGTCCATATGTTTTGCTCCGATCTAAAGGTGATTGAGCGAAGCCTCTGACGTTGGACGTGAACGACTGCGTGGTATGTTTTGACCGCTGCCCGGCTTTACGGGTCTATGGGCGCGGGACTCACACCGCCGCCGGTCGCTAGGGCGTTGACACTCGCCCAAGATGGTTCGGCGGCAGGGCCGCCAGATCTTTCGCAGTTGTCACGAAACAACGCCGAGGTTCGGACACAGTTCGACTGTGTCCATTGCTCACTTGATCGGAGTTGTTAACTTGGACTGGGGCGTTTCGTGACGTAGCTCATGGGATTCCCTTTGTTTTTCCAGTTGGCGCATTCTCTACCACCGTGGGCGGGATTGCCTCGGTTGGTGCGGCGAGAGCCGCTCTTGATGCACCAAAAAAATAGCAGAATCCTGGGCGGAATTCAATTCGATATTCCAGAAAGATCTGTATGAGTGACCAAAATTGTCACGCGCCAAAGGCCTTGAGCGTCCAGAAAAAGGGCAAATCTCGTTCTCCTGATCAATTAATAGGGTCAAGGCTGATAATCGCCTGCTGGAGTTCTTCCGAACGGGAAACCAGATCGGGGTGGGCGGCAATCAGGCCGTCGAGAAGATGCCGCGCCCTCGGTTCGACGGGACAAACTCGGCTGGCCTCGGCGAAACAGAGCGCGGCATCCAGCCACCGTTCCTGCCCTTGGCGAACGAGGCCGAGGTTTTTGTGTGCGTTGTACTGTTCGGGATTGATCCGGATTGCTGCCTGACAGAAGCCTTCGGCCTCGCCAAAGCGTCCCAACTGCACCAAAGAGTAACCGAGGTTGTTGTTGCCAAAATAGCGAATTCTCGGATCCAGTGGTTGGGCGGCTACGACCTTGGAATAGCACTCCACTGCCACATCGAAATTGGCTTCCTTTTCCCCGGCGCACCCAAGCATGAGGTTCGCCCGGGCGATATCGTCCGGCGTCTCAGGATTTTTCAGCAACCGCTCCGCTGATTCACGGATCGACGCTGTTTCGCGGTCATCTCGTCGCGTCATTTACTTCTCCTTCCGTTATTTCCGAAACTCATTTCAGATGGACGGCATCGTCACATTCTGATTGGGCAGCCAAATTTATTCGGCGCAACTCCCCCCATTGGTATTGCCTGTGGGGCGAGGCAATGAGACGGACCGGGGAATGGGAACACCCTACATGTTGTGGGTGAGTGTGTTAACCGGATAGGCAAGGTCAGAAGGAGCAGAGAGATGACGGACAACCGTGGAAAATCATGTCAATCGGACTGCGAGACTGGGCGCATCAATGAATCTTTTTCAGGTTGGTATAACATCAACAAAGGATGAGCCAGAGCCTCCGTTAATCCAGATACTCAAAAGGCCCAAATCATTCGACGACGGACACTTCAAAATGGCCTGGAAGGCGCGTGGATTATGCGCCGGTGGGGTTTTTCACGGACGACTATTTAAACGGTCACTTGATTGTCATCATCTTCATCAAGAGCATCCACATCAGCACTCAAAATACTCGGTGATAAAATAACGTTTTTTCTAAGTCGCCGAAGAAGCACTTTCTGACGTGTCTTACAGAATTCTTCAAAATCTTCAAATCCAAGATTACTATCCATCTCTAACAGTAAATCCGTATTTCTCAAACAAACATCGCTTAGGCTCAACCACTCTTTCAAAGATTTATTCCCTTTTTGCCGATTTTGTGAGAAATTCAGGAGATGTAAATTTAATATCGAATTCCAATTTTTCTTATTGCTATAGAAATCCACCTTGTCAGGATTAGCTTTTAAAAAACTATTCTCTTTAAGGTTCCCTTTTTTAAAAGAGTCTCTCGGATGAAGGTGGTCTATATCGAATAATTGATTATCGTTCATTTCAGGGAAAATTAATGATAAAACGGAACGGCATCGGCTGTCCCCATGCTCTATTTCAATCAGCGTCTCGAGATAATCTTTGTCAAATCGCAAGTCCTTATTCGAATTTTCAAACGAGCTAATTATCTCCTGAAGCGGAAATCTTCCCAGGTGCAAATGGTTTTTTATAGTGCTTTGCATCTTTGCCAGGATCGCATCCGACTGACCGCCAAATACACCTTTCAGAAGCGCCATATTTAACCATTTTGAAATAGCAAGACGCTCCTCACGATGATAAGCGAGATTGTTTATCCGAGTGTAAAGTGGGTCGTTTTTAGCTGTTTGCCGGAATAAGTAATACGCTATCGGTATAATAGCATTTTTTGCACGTATCGAATGATCGTCCATTCCCAACAATCTGAGCAATTTGAATGTCTCTATCAAGCAAGCTCGAATTTTAGGCCAGAATTTTTGAATGGTCTCCACACGACTTTGCCCAAAATTCTGCACTCGGAATTTAATGTCAGCATCGGTCAGCATCAGACAAGTTTTAAGGACCCAATCACGTCCAATTGAAAAACTCATTTTTACATCTTGGCGAACTTCCTTTACCAAACCGTCAATATCGTTACGAGCATCTCCATCCCAACTCGCGACAGCAATGGACATAAGAAGATCTGCAAATTCAAGTTGAGAACCACCTGAATTTGTTCGGATAAATATATCCAGAACGTGATTGAGGTTTTGATTTTCTACCTGATAATATCGAATAACCTTTTCGCGCTGGACCAGAAAATAAAGACGGTTCAGGGCTTGAACAGCGAACTTATTTTTTGAAAGATTCCGTTTCTGTAAATAGGGCAAGATCACATCAAGCAAAACTGTATCTTCTGTATCAACTGATTTTAAATTGAGAATTTCTCCTACCCGAAACCAGTCTTGATCAGGGTCCGTCTGGTAGGCCTTAGCTTGATCCTTTGTCAAAAAACGAAAATGAAATTTAAGTTTCCCCTCATTATCTTCAGGGATGAGCTCATTGGATAGATCCAAGTAAAGTTGTCGAGGCGGCAGAACATCATCATTCGGCGCCGCTGGCCAATGTATGCGAGGTTGTTTATAAGCGTAGCTGCCTTTAAGCCCAATATAGATTGAAGTTAAGCGTTGCTGACCATCAACTATTGCCAAAAAATCTTTAAACCGACCTTGCGTTCTAACTTCATCATTAGACTCTCTAAATCGTTCGCAATAGTCAGATAAAAAACTGTAAAATTTATGATCATTTTTAATTTTCTTAGTAGCTACATTCCAAGCCATAAATGTATTAATTGGATATCCCCGCATCATGGAGTCAAACAACCCGCAAATTTGTTGCGTGCTCCAAACAAAATTACGTTGAATAGCCGGCAATAAAAATGTCCGGTTGTCTATATTGTCGATAGCTTTCTGTATCGTGATTGGGTCTTTATACTCGCTTGGCTGCAGCAAATTATTTTCTCCTGCTAAATCAAACCGACATTTCCCAGATAACCACCAGTTTCGTGGAGATAGTACCATCGGACCATCTTCGAGGGAACAATTTTCACTCTGCAACTACTTGATGACCGGATTTTTCGGTTCCTTCGGCTTCCGGAAGGCCATTTTCCCATATTTTCCGCCATCCAGACGCACCTCCCTTGTGACTTTCTCCTCACCGTCTATTTCCTCGGCCTACGCCGGAACGGGTATTCACCGTAGATCATCAATCAAGGCCCAAGATTTTCTGGAACAAGCGTCTCGACACGGCAACCTCAGCCAAGGCTTATCCCGTTGTCCCAGGTTTCGCTGGCTTACCGACAATCTCTTACGGCATAATCCGGCATGGCCCGGAAATACGCCTCTCTTCTTGAATTCCAACGCCGGTTCCCGGACGAAGCGAGTTGCGCTCTCTTCCTGTTTGAACGACGTTGGCCGGATGGATTTATTTGTCCAGAATGCGGCGGGACAAGGTCCTATCTGCTGAAGAGCCGAGCCTATACCCATGAGTGTATCTCTTGCGGACGGCAGACATCGGTGACGGCGGGAGCAAACCGGCGTCAGAAGTGATCTTGGAACCGTGAAACTCCAGCTTCAAACGGCGGTCGAAATCAACCCGCAAAGGGGACTTTCTACCTTCACCCGCCGGGTGACGTCGGGCGCGTCTTTTATGATGTGTGTACTGCATTGATTCTTATAGCAGAATCATGTTCTCGCCGCATGGAATATCGGGTTCATCTGGGAAATGGGGGTCTATGGTTTGGCAGCGATGGCGAGCAACATCCGCAAAGGGGCCAAATTCCTCACGCTATATGGCATTCGAGAACCGGTCCCCATAGGATAAGTGCGCCAAAATTCCAGAAAACCTCCAAAATACCGGTTAAAATCACCGAATAACCACTGAGGCAGGGCCAAATATCGTGCTAATTCGTAGGTTCGGTTGAAATCCCGCACCATATTGGGTCTTATGCAGAGGTCTCAAGAAATATGTAGCCACTGACCGTGTGACCAATATGGTCACACAACTAGCCTAATATGTTTTTTCACAAGCACTAATCGACAAAGGATCTGAATGACACCAACCGCCAGCCGTATAAACCGTCTAGTTACCCCAGATGCGTCAGCCGCCCGAAAGGTCCGGCAGATTGTTGCTGACCAGAAACTCGGTCTAGGCGTGAAGGTTGTCACGTGGTTTGAGCTAGTCGAGGACGTTCGTCTCGCTTACCTCTACTCACCGATTGCCGATAATTGGACAGAAACTGTCAGGAATGCCATCGCAGACAAGAGTGACGGGTTCTGGCGCAAGAGCTTTGAAATCGACCCAAGCGGCACGACCACGGTAATCGCTACCGCTTTGGACGAAGCAATTCGCGGCGGTGGAAAAACAGGCGGCTGGTCTAGTCCCTCCCTATCAAAACGAACCAACACAACGCTTTCCGATCTCCGGCGTCTATGGGAGCAAACTGAAAATGCTCTCCCACCTGAGCTCGATCTGATTGAATCGGTTCGCGACAATCCAGATCGAGCAATGATTCGCTTTTCCGTTCATTGGATTGAGGGCTGGCCTCACCTGGATCATCACCAAATTGAGCTTCTGAACCTGCTGAACGATCAGGGAGGAAAAACAGACGAAACCCTCATGAGCATCCTTAGAGTTGCCTCATCCCTTCCCAAGTTATCGGGAACTACCCGCGATCCTCAAAAGCTTGCTCATCTTTGCTTCACCGGCAGCAAGAGTGAACTTCAGCCCAGTGACGATATCGGGTTCCTGCTCGCTCGTGATCCGCTCGAAGAGGTAGAATGTACGGCAGGCATCATCCAGTCGATGACTAAACAGGGTGTCGCGGTACGGGATATCGGCGTCCTTCTTCCCAATGATCCCTATTACGGTCAGAGTTTAGGTGACGCCCTGTCTGTCATTGGCGTGCCTGCGGCCGGATTGGCCGACCAAATTCCGCTGAGGGACCTGGGTGGAGAGATTGTCAGATCTCTAATCTTGTTGGCTCGTGGCCCAGTGCCGAAAATGGCTTTGGCGTCCCTTGTGGCTTCTCCGGCCGCACCCTGGGGAAAGACACTCGGCGTTCAGATGGCATCCAGCGTTATGGCAGGACGGTTTGACCTAAAATCCCCCTACGGGATGTCTGAAGATTGTCAGAAGCACCTCGCAGTAATCCGTCGTCTCCGAGACGGCAAGACTTCCATCGTCGACGCAATCGAAGTGTTTGTCCAGAATACGGATGATCCCGTTCATGTGTCTCGTCTGCGGTCTCTCGCGAAGCTTATCGTGGAGCAAAGCCCCGAGGGCGGAGAGCCCGATTTTGATAGCCTTCTCGAACTGGTCGGACATGTCACGGCAACCGCGGATCAACCGACCCGGTTCCCGCAGAGCGGTATTCGCGTCTTCCACGAGACCCAAGAACCATGGACGAAGGTGAAGCACCTCATCGTTTTGGGCTTCAACGGTGGGCGATACCCATCCTTGCCCGGCACCTCGCCAGTTTTCCACGACTTGGAGAAACAGGCGATCACCGAACATCTAGGGTGGGACCTTCCAACCGCAGAAACGGTCCAGTCGATCCGGCGATCAAGATTTCAACGACAGATCGCCTCGGCCACCTTAACCATCAAATTCATGGCCTCCGCCAGGACCATTGAGGGCTCGCCAAAACAGCCTGCCGAAACAGCAACCTTCATGGCGGGGTTGCTTGGGCAGGAGCCAGAGGAACTTTTTGTGCCTGTCCATCAGGATGAAAAGTGGCTCCCTCGAGCTGACGAGGCAATCCCGGCCCCACCAAGACAACCCACGCCATCTGATTTAAATCTGGACCGAGACCTCCTCGTTCTCCGAACCAATGAAAATGGTGATCCCCTTCCGGAGTCACCGTCTTCGCTTGAAACCGTCCTAGTATCCCCGTTGGCATGGCTACTCGGAAGAATAGGAGCCCAGCCTGATCTATGGTCCGCCGATACCATGGATGCACTGTTGCAAGGGAACATCGCCCACGGCGTTTTCGAACACCTCTTCACAGTCAATGGTGATCTCATAGAAAAAGACGCCGTCGAAGATGCCGTTGATAAAGCTCTCACGGCGGTCATTCGCCAACAGGCGCCGCTACTCTCGATGGCTCAATGGAAGGTCGAGCGCAACTCACTTCGATCAACCCTTGTCCAGGCCGTAGCGAATTGGCGTGATGTTCTCGAAGCCCTGGACGCCAAGGTCGTTGGTGTTGAGGCCCGACTTAAAGGAGAATTCAGCGGCGTTCCCATAAAAGGGTTCTCCGATGAGATCGTCCAACTTCCAGGCGGCAAGCTGGTCGTCGTGGATTTCAAGAAATCCTCCAGCGGCAAACGCCGGGATCGAATGGAACTCGGGTATGACTGCCAGGTTAGCCTTTACGAGAAGATGATTGCCGATAACCCATCCGATCTCGGGCTCGAAGGCTCCTCGGAACAACCCGGCATCGTCTACTACACCCTGAACGACCAAAGGGTACTCGCGGATGATCGCACCGGCCTAACCTCGAAGGTGCCGGGATTGGTCGTAATTTCTAATGACGTATCCTCAAATGCCCTAACTGAAATCAAGCATCAATTGGCCAAACTTCACCGGGGTGTCGTGGAGATGAACCGGATTGGTGATGCCAAACGTCTGGAAAAGGAAAAAGCTCTCCCCAATTACGCTCTGGTGTCCAGTCCGCTCGTAATGATGTTCGCCCATCCCGAGCCCGCGGAGGATGCCCAATGACCTCGCTTCCAAAGTTGGATGTGGTCTCGGCGGGTGCCGGATCAGGTAAAACCTATCGGATTAAGGAAACCGTTGGTCGCTGGGTAAAGGAAGGGCTGGTCGCTCCTGATCGTATCGTTGCGGTGACCTTCACGGAGGCGGCAGCGGCTGAACTCAAGGAACGTTTGAGGAAAGAGCTGATAGATCTCGGCCGCACCGAGGATGCCCTAAAGCTGGATCAGGCGTACATCTCGACCATTCACTCGTTTGGGCTTCGCGTGTTGACGGAATTCGCCTTCGACGGCGGCTTGCCTCCACGATCCCGCCTGCTTGACAAAAATGAAGAAACAGCATTGCTCAGGCAGGCTATCGCCAGAGCCGGCAGTATTGATGCCCTGACGCGGGAGCTGCGCCGCTACGGCTACAAGTACGATGGCGGAACTCAGACCTCGGGAGAGGACCAGTTCCGCCACATGGTTCAGAAGGTTATTGGCCGCCTGAGAACGGTCAACCAGAGCACCGACGACAATACCCTCAGTGGATTTAGTGAACGATCTTTGAAGGCCACCTATGGCCCAACCGGAGACGGGCTCGTCGCCCTTGACGCCCTCCATCGGGCTGCCGATGCACTGCTGGAACAGTTTCCATCAGATATCTCAAGTGATTTCACAGGCAACGCGTCTGCGGTGAAGGAATTCCGCAGGAACCATTCCGACCTAACGATGGCTCGAAACAAAGATCGTCTCGCGGCGGATTGGCATTTGTGGGGATCGCTCAGAAAACTCCGAAAGAGTAAACGCGGCGCAGCCACTCCCGAAGGTTATGACGGACTCGCCGATGCCGTTATTGAGGCCGCCGAAGAACTTCCCCATCACCCTGGTCCCCTTGAAGACGCAATCAGCCACGCCAGAATCTTGATCGGCTCCGCTGTAGAGGCCGTCGAGGGTTATTCGACCGACAAACGCAAAGCCGCCCTTGTGGATTACACCGATATGGTGGCAGCGGCCCAGATGATCCTGGCATCCGAGGCGGGCGCCCTAAAAGCTCTCGCTGAACGGATCGATTGCCTGGTTATCGACGAATTCCAGGACACAAACCCACTCCAGTTCAGCCTTCTATGGCTCCTTCAAAAGGCCGGTATTCCGACCCTGATCGTAGGTGATCTTAAGCAGGCTATCATGGGGTTCCAAGGTGCTGATCCTCGATTGATGGAACGGCTTCTCGACCACGATAAAGCCAACACGGACACACTCGATAAGAATTGGCGAACACAACCCCCGTTGATGCCGTTCATAAACGCCATGGGCGGTGCATTGTTTGGCGATAGTTATACTGAACTAGCCGCCCAGAGCGAGGACGGGTTCCAGGCCCCGTTGGAAGTGCTGGATCAC
>Ga0233431_1003845_pt1 | contig 17163 bp, 18 predicted proteins | sample SI_118_April2016_FD_179867 | JGI IMG/M metagenome (GOLD analysis project Ga0233431, IMG submission 179867) | Seawater microbial communities from Saanich Inlet, British Columbia, Canada - SI_118_April2016_200_MG | ecosystem: Environmental > Aquatic > Marine > Inlet | place: Canada: British... | reverse complement strand
GCAATCCGCTGCAATACCATTATGCGAACTCTCCTGGCGGAGGTTGAGGGACTCGAACCCCCAAGGGCGCAAACCCGGCGGTTTTCAAGACCGCTGTCTTACCAATTAGAACTAAACCTCCAATTCAAAAAATAATATGTCCGGCTCAAAAGGCAAGCTTAAAAATCCTATCAAAGACAAGATTAATTGAAACCTTTATTCGCACGGGAGCAAATTTATCATGACAGGTTGAATAATGCCAATGAAATTGAACCCAAAAATGAATTATCATCAAACATGGATAATAAAAAAGTCGATGTGCAAACATCGGCTTTTTTATTATTAGATATGTGTCTGCTATTTACAGATTTTTGGAGACAAAATCCCAGTTCACAATATTCCAGAATGCCTTTACATAGGCTGGTCTGGCATTTCGATAATCAACATAGTATGCATGTTCCCACACATCACATGTTAACAAAACTGTATTGTCATTATTTAAAACAGTACCAGCATTGGATGTATTGATTATTTCTAGATCACCTGAATTATTTTTCACTAACCATGTCCAGCCTGATCCAAAATTGGTTATCGCAGATTTTGAAAATATTTCTTTAAATTCTTCAAAAGAGCCGAAAGCTTTGTTAATTGCATCCAGTAGAGCGCCATCCGGCTCACCGCCACCATTTGGAGATAAGCAATTCCAGTAGAAACTATGATTCCAAACCTGCGCTGCATTATTAAATAAACCACCGGCAGGAGCCTTACTGATAATTTCTTCCAGTGACAGTGACTCATATTCTGTTCCGGCAATCAAGCCATTCAAATTTGTTACATAGGCTTGATGATGTTTCCCATAATGATATTCCAAAGTTTCCTTTGAGATATGTGGGGCAAGAGCATCCATTGGATAGGGTAGCCCTGGTAATTTATGTTCCATTCATTATTCCTTTAATTTAATATTACCAGTAAATTTTATTATTGGTAATTGGGGATTACAACGTTAAAAAATAAAAGGCCGTGGCACAAAACCACGACCTTTTGATATTTAGAATTATAATTGGCTTTCGTTTACAGAAAGATATGCTGCCACACCTTCTGTTGAGCCAACCATACCGGCTTTTCCTTCCTGCCAACCAGCAGGACAAACTTCGCCATGTTTTGTGTGAAATTCTAATGCATCAACCATTCTTAACATTTCATCAATATTTCTGCCAAGGGGAAGATCATTGATAACAGCATGACGAACGACGCCTTCTTCATCAATAAGAAAGCTTCCTCTCAGAGCGACACCACCGCCAACAGACGATTCAACTTCCTTATCAGCTGTGTAAATAGTTGCAGGCTCTGAACCAACCAAAACGTCATAATCACGGGAAATAGATTTGTCCAAATCTGCGACGATGGGATATTGAACATTTCCAATTCCACCCTTATTCACATCAGTTGATTTCCATGCCAGGTGCGAGAAATGCGAGTCAATTGAACATCCAAGAACCTGAACGCCTCTTTTTTCGAAATCTGCAAGTCTGTGATCAAAAGCGATGATTTCAGTTGGGCAGACGAAAGTGAAATCCAGTGGATAGAAAAAGAGAACGACTTTTTTACCTTTATAATCAGAAAGGCTGATTTCTTTAAAAGAGTTATCAGGCATGACTGCAGTGGCTTTAAAATCTGGTGCGGGTTTTGTTACTAACATTTTATTTTTTCTCCATTATTTTTACATTTTATACATGTTCCAGTTAACATAAGATCAAAGTTTTCAATCTCATGTACAATTTTTGTTTTCAATTGGAAAACAAATCTTTCATCAAATAATTCCTGATCAAATAGTGAACCGCATTCTTCACAATAAAAATGCTGATGGATCATTGTATTACCATCATACCGGATCACATTACCTTTTTTAATCGTATTAATTATTCCATTATCAGCCAATTGGCCAAGGTCTCTATATACTGTTGCCAGACTAATATTTGGTATCTGTTCTTTCACTGATTCAAATACCTGATAGGCAGTGGGGTGAACAGGTTTTGCTCTTACAGCTTCTAATATTGTGTTGCGTTGATGGCTATGTCTCATAATTTTAATAAATAGGAATCATTCCTGTTTATAAATTAAAAGTACTATACCCGACAAAACAAGTCCGATTTAAAAAATATTCTAAATTATTTTCTGATTATATATTAATTAGCGATTGCGTGCTGCTATGATTAACTCTCTTAATCGCTCGAAATTTATTCCACATGTATATTCTGGATCTGGATTCATTGGTGTGAGATTCACCCTGGCAAATTCGTTTCCATATCGGTCAAGAATGACAAAATCCCGTAAAGTGATATCCCAATCTCCCCAAACATCAAATTCAGGTATATCCTGAACCCATGGTAACACTTTTCCGCTGATCATTGATTGATAATTATCATCAATATATTGATAGCCATTGATACCAATGATGTTTATGTCAGTAATTCCTTCATTTTGCAAATCTAAATATAATTCATTTAACACACCGAACCGGTGTCTGCAGAGACCTCAGCCCGCCTTCCCGAAATAATAACAGGAAACCTCGCTTTCATATAAAAATGGGCCAACCATCTCACCAAAAGTGGGGGAGTTGTCATTAATGTCTTCCAATGAAAAATCTGATAAAGGAGATTCCAGGCCATATAAAATGATGCTGACAATCTGTACAACATCTATTACATCCAGATTTCCATCACCGGATATATCTGCTAAAAACATCTCATAAGGTGTAAGTTCTACAGCATCTATAATCAGATCAACAATAGAAACTATATCCATTACATCATAAATAAAATCATTATTCATATCGCCTGGGAATTCATTTTCAGGATAGTAAATCGCATCGGCATATACCCTGGCTGCACCAGGTATGCCATATTCAGTTTCGGACCATGTCAAACCCAAGTCATCACTTTCAGCTATTGGGTAATTATCGACGCTGGGAAACAACCATGTAAATTCGGACCCTTCCTCCGCATGAACAACCAGCCAATAATTATCACCAGGCTGTAAGTCAGCACATTCAGTATTTACGGTAATTGTGTATTCTCGGCCATTTGGGAAGTTTTGATCCAGGCCAATCGTTCTTTCAAAAATTAGATCCCCTGGGCTGTTTTCATTATCAGCTCGAAATTCCAATAATGCATATCCAGGGTCGGAAATTGTCCCAAAAAAGAAGCTGAAAGCGGCCATTATATATTCATTAGTTGACGTAAATCTTTCACTAAAAGAATAAGAGACATTGTTATCATTATATATGATATGACCATTGGTAGAATCTGGTGTACCGGTATTAAATATTGTGGATCTATCTTGTGAGAATACAATTCCAATAAGCAGGAATATTAGAAAGAAATGTTTGAATTTCATAAAAGCCCCCTGATGTGTTAGAAAATATAGTATTAATTTAAGATTTAATCATCGTAAGAACCATTTTAAATTTTCCTGGGGCATAAACTGAATGTGGCTCATTCGCCGGAAGTATTATAAATTGACCAGTACTAACATGATGCATCTTACCAGAGATGGTTACATCTGCTATTCCATCCACTATCTGGATCAATGCTTCAAATGGGGCAGTATGCTCACTTAATCCTTCATTTTTAGCAAAGGCAAATATAGTAACATTACCTGCTTTATTTTTTAAGATGGAATGACTTACAATGGAGCTTTCCTGGTATTGAACTAGATCAATTAATACATTCATTTGGGATATCTCCTATTTTATAGTATTTATTTTTTCTTTCTGACCATTTTTTCAATTTGTGGCCACATTTCTGCCGGTACATTATCCAAACCATTGAATTCACCAGCACCATATATTGATTCTCCTCCATCTATAGTGATAATATCTCCATTTATAAAGGATGAGAAATCTGAGATAAGATACGCCGCCAGATTAGCCAATTCTTCGTGTTCACCAAAACGCTTCATCGGGATTCGTTTTAATGGATCAATCTTATCTGCAATAATATCAGGGAATAGACGGGTCCATGCTCCTTCAGTGGGGAATGGTCCAGGTGCAATAGCATTTGAACGAATATCATATTTCGCCCATTCTGATGCCAGTGATTTTGTTAGTGCTATCACCCCTGCTTTTGATAATGCCGATGGAACCACATAACCTGAACCTGTTTCAGCATAGGTGGTAACAATATTTAGGATAGTCCCTTTTATCTGATGTTTTATCCAATATTTACCCAACGCCAATGTGGTGTAATAACTGCCCTTGAGCACAATATCCGTGATGACATCAAATGCCTTATGTGAAAGTCTTTCAGTTGGACTGATAAAATTCCCTGCCGCATTATTTACAAGAACATTCACCTTTCCAAATTTTTCTTTCGCGGCAAAAAGTACGTTTTCAACATCGGAATATTTCCGTACATCGCACGTTACAGGAAGGACAATTCCACTGGTTTTCTCCGTCAATTCCTTTGCAGTACTATTGAGGACGTCTTCCTTTCTGCTGGCGATGACCAGGTTAGCACCCAATTCAAGAAAATATCGCCCCATGGATTTTCCAAGACCACTACCACCACCGGTAATTATAACTGTTTTCCCAGTTAAAGAGTTTTGTTTAAGCATGCCTTTGTCGATCATAATATTCCTTTATAATAATGCAATTAACATAAGGTTGAATCCTTGACTGAAAAAAGAAAAAAAGGATAATATAGTTAAACAATTATAGACATATTTAAGAGAATACATAGGAGATATTATGGCAAGAGTGGAAAAGTTGACCACTTCAAAACAAGAATTTACCAGTATTGCAATGGATTTATTGGTTATAGGATATAGTTCAGAAGGAAAATTAACGGGAAATATTCTACAATTAGATGAGAAATTGAATTCATCAATAAAACTTGCTTTGGAGCTGGAAGGATTTGAAGGCAAGAAAAAAACAGAAATGATGGTTTACGGTAATTCTAAGGTAAAACGAGTTCTGATTGCCGGTCTTGGAAAACCAAATGAATACTGTACGGAAGCTGCAAGAAATTTAGGTGCCAGATTAGTTGTAAAAGCAAATAAACTAAAAATTAAAGAACTTCATATAGATGCAGAATCACTCAGATTAGATGATGCAAAACTACAAGCATTTGCAGAAGGATTAGTATTGGGTGGATACGAATTCAAAGAGTATAAATCAGAGAAAAAAGAAAATACATTAACAGCTGTTACCTTCCTCAATTGTCATGATGATGAGAAATTGAATAAGGCCCTGAAGATATCTACAGGTGTATCATTGGCCCGGGATGTATCAAATCATCCACCAAATGTAGCAACCCCAGAATATCTTGCTGAAGTGGCTGAGAAACTGGCTGATTACCCAAATACAAATGTTGAAATAATTGACGAAAGTCAGTTTGAATCAATTGGATTGTGTGCCTTTTATGGGGTAGCAAGAGGATCAGTCAGACCAGCAAAAATGATCCTTATCAACTATAATGGTGCCGGGGATAAAACACCATTTGCGCTGGTTGGGAAGGGACTCACATTTGACTCAGGTGGAATTTCTCTGAAACCCGGTGCCAACATGGATGAAATGAAATTTGATATGTGTGGCAGTGCAACAGTGTTAGGGGTGATGAAAGCGGTAGGTGAATTGCAGCCTGGGATAAATATTATCGCCGCCATCGGGGCAACAGAAAATATGCCCGGTGGAAATGCCCAATTGCCTGGAGATATTGTCAAAGCATATAATGGAAAAACTATCGAAATACTCAACACTGATGCTGAGGGTCGTTTAGTTTTGGCTGATGTACTTTCATATGTTGCTGATAAGTATAAACCTGAAGGTATTCTCGATTTTGCCACTCTCACCGGAGCCGTTCTCATCGCTTTAGGTCATAAAGCTACAGGAATAATGGGTAATAATGAAGATCTCATCAATGAGGTCAAAAAATCTGCTGATATTACTGGTGAGAAAGTATGGGAACTGCCACTTTGGGATGTCTATGCCAAGGATGTTGAATCAAAGATTGCAGATCTGAAAAATATGGGCACAGGAAGAATGTCAGGGAGCATTGCTGCAGGAAGTTTCCTGAAAGAGTTTGTGAATGATATCCCATGGTGTCACTTGGATATTGCTGGAACAGCCTGGGGTGTAAAAGGGCCAGATTATATGCCTGAAACCGGCGCTTCTGGTGTGGCGGTTCGTTTAGTTTATAATCTCTTGGAGAATCGACTAAAATAAGATTGATTAAGAACTTTAGGTTATGCTAATTTTAGCCCCATTTTGAGTATGTACTTTATTAGAAATACTGCTTGAAATTTATCTTAATAGTGGCGGCATAGCTCAGTTGGTTAGAGCATCGGAATCATAATCCGAGTGTCCGGGGTTCGAGTCCCTGTGCCGCCACACTTCAAATTGTTCCTTTTATAAAATATTGATATTATCATTAATTGTAGTATTAATATTATCTCATCAAATTTTCTATGATCGATAATAAAACCAGAAAAATAATACCACGCTGGGAATGGAGAACATTCGGAGATAACCTCGAGTCTGCCGAATCGAAAATAAGAAAGTTTAATTATTCACGAATAATGGATAGCAGTGAAACCTATATTCTATCGCGAGAAAGTAATCACAATATTAAAATTCGTCATGAATTACTAGATGTCAAAATTTTAAAAAATGTTAATGAAAAACATCTTGAACAATGGCATCCGACCATGAAATCTCCATTTCCTATTTATCAAAATACTATTGATACAATTTTTTCATATGCAAACCTACATAAAGTGAATTATGAAAGATCCAAATATTCCTATCATCAGTTTATACATGAAATTGTCAAAAATCATCCGAAACTATTAGTAGTAGAAGTTTCAAAAAAGAGGTATGGGTTTATGATCGATGATGTCATGGTTGAAATAGCCGAATTACAGATAGCAAATAATTTTATTCGAACTATCGCAGTTGAGCATGTAGATGCAAATCTTACAATAGATATGGTAACGAAGCTTGAATTGATACATTTTGAAAATATCAATTATATATCCTGCCTAAAAATAATCGCGGGATGGAATAATTAATAACAAGAATAAAGAATAAATATGAAAACAGAAATTGAGAGAAAATTCCTGGTGATAAATAATAGGTTTAAAGAACTCGCTGAAAGGACTTTTTATCATCAAGGTTATTTAAATTTTCAGAAGGAAAGAGTCGTTCGGGTCAGGAGAATTAATGATAAAGGGTTTCTTACCATTAAAGGGATTACCATGGGTGCAACTCGATTAGAATATGAATATGAAATTCCAGTAAATGATGCAAATGACCTTTTAAGCGAAATCTGCGAAAAACCAACTATTCAAAAATATCGATATAAAATACCATTTGCAGAATTTACCTGGGAAGTTGATGAGTTCCTCGGTGATAACAGAGGTCTTATCATTGCAGAAATTGAATTAATAAGTGAAAATCAAACATTTGATAAACCCGATTGGATTGGTGATGAGGTTACTTATGATCATCGTTACTTTAATTCAAATTTAATAAAGAATCCCATTAATACATGGTAGTTGAAAGAACTAAATCTTTTACAAGTTATGTTTATGAAACTCATCAGCGAGGAGTAATGAAACTCTTTCTTGGATTAGTTATTTTAAGTCTATTATTTCCCTCTGGAAAGAAAATATTCAGGGATGTGACTCGAATAAATACCAATGATGGCCAAATGAATCAGACAGTTTTTGTGGATTTGGATAATAATCTTCTGATAGAAAATCCAATAATCAATAATGTCAATCGCCAGCCCTTATTTCCTGGATTTGAAGATGATGTATTGGTAACGGCTACAGTAACAACACAAGATAATGGGCTTACTGTAATATTAAAATATGATGCCGGCATCGGATTTCAAAATATTACTATGCATGATGATGGTTTGGATAACGACGAGATAGCAGGAGATGATATATTTGTTGGTTTAATTCCTGCTCATACAGCTGGCATACTTGTGTACTGGTATATCGAAGCATTTGATAATACTCAGCTTTATTCATATTTTCCAGCAGGTGGACAGATTGATGCCCTCACCTACCGGGTTACCGATTGGACACCCAGCGCAATATTTGAATTATCTTTCCCAGAACCATCTGGTCTAACTTTTAATCAAAATACAGGCACATTATATTCTAATAATGATGGACCAGAATCTGATATTTATGAGATTAATAATACTGGTGAATTGATTTCAACAATTGATGTCAACGGATCTGATTTTGAAGGTATCACTTTTGATGAATATTCTGGAATAATCTATGTGGTTGAGGAAGAAAATTGGCTGGTCAAATCATATGCCGTGGATGGCACTTATTTATCTGGTTTTGTAGTCCAGCATAATCCTGAGTCAAGTAGCGGGCTTGAAGGGATAGTATTCAATCCATCCAATGATCATCTATATGTTCTACATGAAAGTGATCCATCTGAATTGATAGAATTAACGATTGATGGTGTGGAGATAAACCGGGTAGAACTTAATTTTTCACCAGATGTATCCGGACTAACTATTCATCCTGAGTGGCAAACCCTTCTTGTAGTAAGCGATGAGGGATATTCTTTAAATGAAATTACTCTACAAGGTGATTATCTAAGATCCTGGTATATTCCTATTGATCAGGTGGAAGGTGTGACATTTGGCGCAACTTCTGATGTTATTTTCATGGTGGCTGATCAGGGAAATAAACTATATGAATTTAATTTTTATTTTGAATCAATCAGTTATGCGCCTGAGTTATTTATTAATGAAGTCCTGGCCAGTAATGATACGGGTTGGCAGGATCCAGATAATTTGGATGGAGATCCATTTGATGATTGGGTGGAAATATATAATCCAAATGAATTTGCAGTAAATCTTGGCGGTATGTTTATTGCCGACAGCCACATGGAACTGCATATGATCCCGGTAGGAACATCAGAAACCGTAATTCCTGCAAACGGATATTTGTTATTATATTTTGATAATGAACCGATTGACGGGCCTTTACATATTCCAGAAAATCTTGCTGGTTCAGGAGATGAAATCTATCTATTTGCCGCAGATGGAATAACCATTATCGATTCTTTAGTGTTTGGACAGCAATTAACAGATATTTCAGTTGGTTTTTTCCCGGAAGGATCTGATAATTTGATTTTCTTTCACAATCCATCTCCAGGCACATCGAACTTAAGGGTTTTCCCAGAATTGGTAATCAATGAATTTTTAGCAATAAATAATACGGTGCTGATTGATAATGATGAACTGAATGGAGATCCCTATGACGATTGGGTAGAAATATATAATGCTGGTAATGAATCTATGAATTTAGCAGGGATGCATTTTGCTGATAATCATGGACTTTTACATCAGGTACCTGCCGGTTTTCCTGAAACGATTATGGCAACCGGTGAATATAAAATTGTCTGGTTTGATAATGAACCTGATGAGGGACCGCTTCATATTCCTGAGAAATTATCAGCAGCGGGAGATTCAATATTTTTGTATGATATTAATAGTTTGGATTTACTGAGCTCCCATGTATTTGGAACACAATCAGCTGATATCTCAGAAGGAAGGTTTCCCAATGGATCTGAGATATGGCAATCCTTTGAAAACCCTACTCCTGGATCAGAAAACGTATCAGAATGTGAAAACGACGGAGATGCAAATATTGATGGAGCCGTTGATATCCTGGATATTGTAATTATTGTCGGATATATAATAGACTCTGTTGAGTTGACTCCAGATGATTTATGCCATTCAGATATTACCAATGATGGTATGATTGATATTTTGGATATTGTCACTGTCGTTGCTGTTATTCTTGACCAGAATGGTTAGTAATACATCCACGACGATTGGTTAGTAGTTATCATATTCCCTTAAAGTCGAGTCCGGATCCAATAATTCATTTCATATAATTAATTACTTTTCTGACTTTTGATATTGAAGATTCCCGCAATAAATTTATTCATCACCACAATCAATATTTTGATGTTATCACCCTGTTGTTGGACAAAAAATGTTTAATCAGTTTTTGAAAAGGAAAGAAATGTATATAAAACAATTATTACTCTGCTTGTTTCTTGCAGCATATTTACAGGCTGAAAATGGCTGTGAATTCCTCACAGCAATTTCGCCAGTAGTATTTTCATATGATGATGAGGTACCTGAACCTGGAGGGACAGGGACTATTGGAATTATACTATATAATGATTCAGATTCATCATGTTATAATTATCCTGGAATCAGAATTACTACTGAAAGTGATTATATCAGTTTTACAAATTCAGGATCCTGCGAGGGGTTGAACTGTTTTGAATCATGGTGGTATGGTATGGAAGGGGGATGGTCATATTTGACATTTACCGAATTCCTGATTTCTACAGAGACACCGGAGAACTATAACTTTCAATTTACGGCAGTTCCTTTGACTCTTCATTGTGAACCCTACTGCCCGCCAGACAGCGAACCCTGGGAATGTCTTACTTGTCCAAATACTGAACCGGTACAGATTCATTTTGTCATGGATGAAGCATACCCCAATAGGATGGGGGATGAAAATCTTGACGGGATGATAGATTTGCTGGATATTGTTAGAATTATAAGTAACATCAACTCAGGATATTATGAAAATCCTGAATATTATTACGATCAAGACATGGGTTCATATTTTGCTGATTTGAATCAGGACTATTCCATAAATATCCAGGATATTGTTATGATTGTATCCCTAATTATAGCTGGTTAAGTCAGAATTGGCAGAATTCTCAATGAAAAAATAGGCAGTTTTTATCCGGATTATTTATTCAGGTATTATTGTAACAATAATTTTTCTTCTTTTTCTAGGTCCGTCAAATTCACAAATCATGATACTCTGCCAGGTTCCAAGCAGCAATTCGCTATTGTGAAATGGGACAGTTTCACTGGCGCTAACAATTGCAGACTTAACATGGGCATCGCCATTACCATCGATTCTGTCATGACGAAAACTGCCACGCGGTGCCATAGATTTCATGACATCAAGAAAATCGAGGGTGATATTAGGATCATCATTTTCATTGATAATCACACCTGAGGTTGCATGCGGGACAAATATATGACAAAGACCATCGTTGATATCTGATTCTTGAATTACATTTTCTATCAGATGAGTAATATCTAATAACTCTTCTCGCCGGGTTGTTGAAACCTCAATTGTTTTCATTTTCGAATTCCGTTTTATTAAGTTTATCGATAAAATATTTCCATTTATAACCGGTCTCTACGGCAAGACTATCAATCGATGTGATAAACAGTAGGTGGTCTGTGAAAATCATTTCAGATGCGTTATCTTTTTGTTTTTCACGCGTTGAATTGATAATTTCATTTAAAGAGGAAATTATAAGATAATCTGTTAAAAACCTCTGCAGTTTATCATAATCAAACCAGGTTGTGCCTTGATACTCATTTACTTTCAGATAATCTTTTATAATCTTGTCATCAAATAATTTTGAGAATTCAACAGTATCCAATGATGATTTTGGATTATAACTCAAAAGAATAAAAATAATTTTTAAATCCGATTCTTCGATCGGTATCAATTTTTCAGGCAGGGTAGCAAATCGAGAATGACTCAAATCAAATAACGACCTAAATTCATTAATTGGAATAGATTTCAGACGACATTTGTAAAACAATAATGTTATTATCGCGGATAGGATGGCTTTGACTATTTTATCGCCGGGTAAAGTTAAATATTTATCATCCCAGGAATGTTTTAACTTATTAATTTTGACAAAATTGGAGAGGAATTTCAGTATAAATTCTGCTCCTACATCTACTTTAGTAATTGAAATATTTAGGGAAAGTGCAGAGTTAACTTGAGATAATAGAATACTGAATAAATTATCTATATGTTCAACAAATTCTATTTTTTGATTCTTTATCTCCATTATTTTCATATCTTTTAATATAGTGACGAGATCGGCCATTTTACGATGAACATCCCTGAAATTGGCTGACTTTAATTCTGCTTCCAAATTTGTGACAGCTGATCCATCCAATACTTCACATAATGATGATAGATTATTATTATCATCATCGTCACAGGTTTCAATAAAAAAGAATAGCTGGCATTGATAACCTACTAAATCAGCGTAGAAACCATCTTTAATAATATCAGAAGATTTTCGAATATAGTAATGCTCTTTAGGGTGATCTTTGAATATTAGAAATTTCTTAATTCCTTGCGAATTAATATTTTCAAATAATGGAGTGGTGCTAATCGAGTTATTAGATTTGCTATGGAAATGTACAGAATTATGAATCCTTCCTGAAGTACGCTCCCAGCAGTTATTGAATAATACAATTGCTGAGTCATCTCCGATTCTGTTTGAGTAGGCAAATACATTTTCATCTATCTCATTATTTTGTTTGATGAAATCATAAAACCTGAAATTCTGAGATTCTGAAAACAACCGGCGTTTTTTCATGATTGGAAAAACTTGTTGTTTATGTCTGTCAATAAACCTCTGATCAAGGTTTTCATTTTGGTAAGGGTGAGAGTATTCCATGCCATATTTTTCTGAAAATCCTTCAATTTGACCATGGCCAAACATTGGTGTACCCGGCATTGTAATCATCATCGTAGTCACACCAAAGTACTTATCACCTTTTCCAAATTGAACAGCAGCAGGTTCCTCATCAGGGTTATTTAGGAAATTAACAAATCGTTTTAGTATCTCAGGATCATACTTGAGTACATTTATTATAGATTGCCGATACCCTGAATTATCCTCCAATTTAAGCATATTCATGAAAGCGCTGTTGTATACCCTGTGCATCCCCAAAGTACGGACGAAATATCCCTCCATCATCCAAAATGCTTCTGCAAGCAAAAGGGTGTCCGGTACTTCTTTAGCAATTCTGTCTACTACTTCCCGCCAGAACTCGACTGGGAAAATCTGATCAAATTCTGCTCTGTCGACACCATGTATTGATCGCGAGGCAATATCACTGCCAGTCCCAGGTTGCGGAAACCACAATCTTTGGAAATGTTTTTTGGCAAGAGTCATGGCGGCATCAAAACGGATAATTCGAAATTGCTTTGCTAAATCTATAATAGTCTCAATTACAGCTTCACGAACTTCAGGCATTAAATAATTAAGTTGAGCGGTATCATTCCAAGGCATAGAGGTACCATCATTTCCATGATAAATGAACCGTGTGTCACCAGTGCGAAAATCAATACGATTGAATACTACGGCGGCATCTGTCCGGTCGTAATAATGATCTTCCAGATAGATTCCAATATTTTCATCTGAAGAAAGATTCTCCCCATTAAATGAATAGGATGGAAATGGTGGGTGGTCATTTTGAATATACCATTCAGGGTGTTGGCGGGTCCATTTTGAATCTATCCCGGTATGATTTGGAACCATATCACAGGCAAGTTTGATTCCGCGTGAATTACAGCGATAATCTAAATCAGCAAGGGAATTATCGCCTCCTAAATTCCAGGCAACTTTATAATCAAACAGGGCATACGCCGATGATTCTGCATCTGGATTACCACATAATTGTTTTATTAATTTTGATGATGGGCTTCGTTCCCAGATGCCAATCAACCATAAAGAGGTGAATCCTGAGTTTGCAAATTTATCCAGTTCTTCGTTGGGGATGTCAGATAATTTTGTAAGTTTTCGATTATATACTTTTGATAACTGTACTAGCCACACATAAATATTTTTTGCCATGATAATCACATTTGACATCCAATCAGCATCTTTGCTGTATGCCTCGAAATCATCATCGCCAAAAGAAATAATTTGCTGTGGACCGGGTCCATCTCCATGAAATTTGTGATCCTCCTTAAGAAAATCAAGACCCCTGAGCATTTTCAGATTAAAATGTCCAAGGTATTCACCAAGATTATCCATTATCCATTGCAGTTGGGCGATTATTGAATCAGGTTCATTTATTGAAGGCTGCTGGAATACTTCGAATAAATTAGATTCAGTCTCAAACAATGGAGGGACTTTACTAAAAAAAATATCAATCGTCTTAATTAACTTAGAATAGGTTTCATTATGTGAATAGGACTCATTAGAAAATAGCACCCGATATGGTTGATAGGCAGGATTCTCATTTTCCACCCATTGGAAAATAACTTCTTTCAATATCCATGATTGGAACTTCGATTGAGCTTTATTCTCCTTGATATATTTTTCAGATTCTATATCGCTAATATTTATGTCTCCTGGTGGATATTCTAATAGATATTGTGTAAGCAGATTATTTATTTCGTTTTCAGCAAATTTGGAATTGATTTCCTTCCACAATTCATGCAAACAGTTTGGATAAGATTTTTCCAAATAACTTGACATCAAATTATGAAATATCTCATTGATCAATCCGATAACGTATAATTCACTACCATAAATGCCTTCTTTTGAATCTGAACTTTTGACCCCCTGTATTTTATTTGCCAGCAATTGGGCGGATTCATAAGTGATTTCATGATAGTTTGAAAGTGGTGATAACGGTTGTTTCTCACCAAATATAGATAGTGCCTTTGCGGATATATGAAATTTCATGATCGGTAAATTGTATTTTTCTATTTTATTCGTTTGGTAAAATTGCATTTAATAAATTCACTCACGTAACTACTTTTTAATAAAACTGGCAATCTGATTTAAAAAAGTTATGTAGGGTTGGACTTAGCACGAAATTTGGGATCTATTTATTTTTTAATTTTTTGGCAACTCAATAAATATGAATTTTGAATCATGTATCAAAAATATGTCGGCTAAACATCTTTTTAATTCTTACAACCAGCCCTTAAAGGACTGGTCTATGGAACCCAATTATAGATTTGGCTGAGAATAAAGACTATCCGAACCCTCGAAAGTATAAATATTGAACAGTGCTCCAAAGCATAACCCTTCAGGGTTATGTAATAAATATGCAAAATTATTAATATTTAAAATTATAATATTGGATTTCACGATTGTGAAAAAATAATATTAATCATTACACCATAAAACGAACATCGCAGTAATTTCTCATTGTAATAAATTGAAGGATTACCTATGATAAATTATAATAAGATCTGGCTGCACTTTGTGTGGTCGACTAAAAACCGCGAACGAATAATTACCAATAGCTTAAAGTATAAGCTTTTTCATCATATCAAGGAATATGGTGATAAAAATGGTATCTATGTTGATACTATTAATGGCGATATGGATCATGTCCACCTTTTGGTAAAAATGAAATCAGTTCAATCACCCTCAGAAATCGCAAACCGGCTTAAAGGTGAACCGTCAAACTGGATTAATAAAATGAATTTTATTAAGACCAATTTTGCATGGCAACGTGGATTTGCAGTATTTTCAATATCAGAGTCATTTGTCAATAAAATAAGATACTATATTAAGAATCAAGAAATACATCATAGACAAATAAGTTTTTTGGAAGAACTTGATAATATGTAGGACATAAAAAAGATAGGGCTTTACCATAGACTCATTATTCTTCTTTCATATATCAATCCATTATCTAGAGGGATTAAATAGTTATAATTGCTCCAAAGCATAACCCTTCAGGGTTATGTAACATTATATTCACATTATAATGCAATAAACCACCTAGCCTATTTATCAATAACAATGGGGATTAAGGGTTATATCGCATTTTAAATGTCGGATGAACATCATTATTTGAATTAATCGTATTTCTGTCATATTCCGTTACAGAATATTGTAAAAAGCTTTGAGGTATGAATATTAAATTTGGTGGATTCAAAACAATTGAGTTAAACAGTTTGAATTCTAATCCAAGATAATCAGGAGTTATCCATTATGAAAAAAATCACTGCAATCATCATTGTCTCTGCGATATTCAGTTTATCCATGGGAGATGATGGTAAATCTACATCTCCTTCAAATAAGAATGATCCATTTAGTATGGAAATGGAAAAACTGAAAACTGAATTTCAATTGCTGGAAAAGGAAATAGCCAAATATTATGATGAACAAAGACGAATTCTTTCACAGCAACAAAAAGAAGAAGTTGTCGAACTAAAAAATAATTATAAATTGAGATTGGAAGAAGTAAAAAATAGATATGAGTATACCAAAACTCAATCTGTGAAATTGAAAAATGATAATCGCCAGCGAGCCACAAAAAAAAAGGAAGGTAAATCTGAAAACTCCAATTCTGTAAAAAAATCGGACCGTAACAAGAAAAAAAACGATTTAGGAAAAAAGAAACCAAATAAACCAACACCCAAATAATCCACATCAGGAATTAACATGGAAACAGCTGCTTATTTTTTTCTAGGTATAATTGTCATAACCTGGATCATTGCAATGCTGATAGGGTTTGTTGCAACATTTCCAGTTGGTTTAATTGGTCTACCACTAATTATTGGGATTGGCCTGCTCGTGATAAAAGTCATAAAGGAGCGGCTAGAAAATGATGAGGACGATTATTATTCCAAAAATGTCAACCAGTAAACAAATTCAATTTTATTTGAATTAATAGTATTTGGAGATTATTATGTTTTTAACTACACTGGAAACTTTGCAAGGATATGAAATAACCGAAACACTTGGAATGGTTCGTGCCAATACCGTTCGAACCCGTCATGTGGGCAAGGATATTCTTGCTGCATTGAGAAATATTATTGGTGGAGAGATTGTAGAATATACAAAGATGCTTGCCGAATCACGCGAGCAAGTGATGGATCGTCTGGAGAATAAAGCCAGAGAAATGGATGCCGATGCCATTGTCTGTATCCGATTTACCACCTCAGCTGTGATGCAGGGAGCTGCTGAATTATTGGCATATGGTACAGCGGTAAAATTAAAAAAAATACAAAATTAAAGAGTATAAAGAGAACTATATGAAACTATCCACTTTCTGTAGGATATCCCCAGTCCTTTTAATTTCGCTAATCTTCTCAGCAAATAATCAATCATTCGTTCTGGAATCTGATATTGGGCCTACAAAAGTTCTCTCCTTCAGGATTGAGCAAAATACAATCCAAACCGAAAATGGTATTTCTAAAATTCTGCCTGATCATAAATCTAAAACGATGGATGCTGGTTATCCTGAACTTCCTGTTTTTTCGACGTTTTTTATAAAAGAACATGGGAAGGAATATAGCTTCCAACTTGAAAAAACA
>Ga0233431_1003843_pt1 | contig 17167 bp, 17 predicted proteins | sample SI_118_April2016_FD_179867 | JGI IMG/M metagenome (GOLD analysis project Ga0233431, IMG submission 179867) | Seawater microbial communities from Saanich Inlet, British Columbia, Canada - SI_118_April2016_200_MG | ecosystem: Environmental > Aquatic > Marine > Inlet | place: Canada: British... | reverse complement strand
TCGCCACATGCATTGAGGCATACCAATTGATCGGCCCGTTGCCTTTATGCGGCGCAATGGGTATATAGTATGTGTCCGCATAATCCGCAATTTTTTTCGCCGAGGTGACTCCCCCGCACCATGACAGATCATACATCACAATGTCCACGGCTTTTTCCTCAAGCAGTTCACGGAATCCGTACCGGGTTGCAAGCCGTTCGCTGTGACAGCATGGAATTTTGGTCTCGCGGCACAGCACTTTATACGACTCCGCATTATCCTGTAGGATCATATCCTCGATAAACATAATATCGTAGGGCTCGAGCGAATGGGCAATTTTCACCGCGCACGGCAGGTTCCAGCGGCACATGACATCAATGGCGATCTCCATTTCCTTACCGGCGGTATCGCGAATACGTTTTACCCAGTCGAGGCATTTATCCACATCCACAGGTGAAATATACGTACCGCCAGTTTTTCTGCCGACCTCTTCATAGGGATAGATTTTGATTGCTTTGATCCCTTTATCGAGCAGGAATTTTGTTATTTTTTCCGTGTCATTTTCCATCGACCAGTTATTGATATACCAGTTTCTATCATAGGTATTGTAGACACGTATCTTCTCCTGCGCTTTTCCGCCGAGCAGCCTGTATAACGGGACATGAAGCGATTTGGCGAGCAAATCCCAGAGTGCGGTGTTGACCGCGCTGATGATGCGCATTTCAGCTCCGCCGGTTACCGTGAACGAGGCCCGTCCGTACATGTCGCGCCAGATCCGTTCGATGTCCCGCGGATCGCGTCCTATGAGCGTGCGGGCAACATCTTTTAACGCGCCGGACTGACTTTCGACACGGGGATACGTCTCGCCGATACCGGTGAGGCCGTTGTCGGCATGAATCCGCACCCATGTCCAGGGAATTTTGAGATTGTCCAGCTCAATATTTCTATTGAATGTCAGGAGTTCAATCTTTGTTATTTTCGTCGGCTCGGCGTTTTCAATTGCCGAAAGTGTTACTGACGGAAGCGTTCCCAGCGCCGCGACCGATCCGATCCCCGCTTTCGAGATAAAATCTCTTCTGTTCATTTCGTTGGTCATTCTGTCTCTCCATTATTAGTTTGCTATACCGTTACCGCATTTTTCCGAATATATTCGGCGAGATGTTTTTCCTCTTCCTGTTCGCTGTCGTCAAAATAGACAAACCGCTCGGCATATTCCAATCCGAACTGCCCGGCTTCTTCGAACGCACCGTATTTCGGCATCAGAAAATGACGGATATATTCTCTGTCTGCGGTACGGTCGTCGGATCCGAGCACCGGAAGCCGTTTCCCCTGCGCGGCAAGTTCTTTTCTAATCTGAGATCCTTTTCTTCCGAGCCCGGTCGAGCTGCAGAGCGACATCGCGTTTATCTTTTTGTCGATAGCTGTGCCGATATCAATGACACGGTTGTACCGCTGCGCCGGAGACGTGATATAATAGTACCGCTGCCGGACGGGAAACGGCATGATCCCGCCTTCCTCAAAGACCGGCAGATGGGTTTCTGTGCCGGAATACATACACGCTTCCTCGACTGCCCGTGCGGTGAACAGCCTGTCGTGATCGGGCTCATCCGTATTCCGGGGATCGTAACTTAACACGGTGTCGACCTTGAGCGCCCGGAAAATAAATATGAATCGCGCGCTCACCTCGAGCAGCGACCTGTCATGCAGACGGTGCTGACAGTTGTAGAGATTGTAGACATCGGTAAACCCGAGCTCTTTCGCGATCTGTTTATTTTCCCGTTCTGCACGTAAAATGTTTTCGGCATTGGATCCGTTCCCGGTCTTTTCATCGTTGGTCGTACGGATAAGATAGCCGGTATACCCCTCTTTTATCAGCTTTGCAGCCGTCCCCGCACAATATTTGGAAATATCGCCAACATTTGCCTGAACAGCGGCAAACACTTTCCCCCTGTATGGTTTCGTTTCCTGTGCGAATTCAACAACGACGTTATCATTCACTGCGTATTCACGGGCAACATGAAATATTTTTCCAGCCGTGGTGTTTTCAACCTGTTTTATTTTTATTTTTTGCGTATCCATCGAAACAATCCTTCTATATTGAAGTACATTGAAATGCATGAACCTGCTGCGAACAATTATAACGGAACTGCATTATCGTTGACATATTCCTCAACGCTGGTGTCTCCGTAATCCCTGTTTATGTAATGAAACGCCTCGGCATATTCGAGGCCGAACTCTTTGCCGAGCCGCCTCCAGTCTTCCATCATGAGATCCTTGATATAATTGAAATTGGCCGAGCGGTCGCTGTTGCCGAGTACCGGAAGCCGTTTCCCCTCTTGTGCGAGCCGGTTCCTGAGCAGTGAACCGTTCACCCCGCACGGTCCGAAATTATAGTTGGCGATGTTCGCCTCGACTTTCTGATCGATCACATCGCTGATATCGACAATGCGGTTAATGACATTGTGGCCCTGCGGCGACCGCGGATGAAAATATTTATCTCTCACCAGATGGCCGGTGATTCCCGCCGCCTGTGCAAATTCAGGATAATCGGTCATGCCTGCGGCATGCCAGCTCGCGGGCATAACCGCCGCTGCGGTAAACGAGTGGTCGGGATTTTCCTCGTATAAATTGTACGGATCGAACGTAACGATCGTATCGATCTTTAACGCACGAATCAGAAAGATCAACTGCATTTTCAGCTCCTGGATATTGATTGTTTCGAGCTGGTGTTTTTTGAAATTGAGATCGATCGCTTTTTTCATACCCAGCGCTTGTGCGATTGCGGGACCGTGCTGTTCGGCATTTACCATTCCCTCGCCGACAGTCCCTCCGGCGCTTCCGGCCTCATTTGTTGTGCGGATAAGGTATCCCTCATATCCCTCGTTGATCAGCTTCGCGATCACTCCTGCCGAAAAAAGCGGCACATCGTCCGAATGCGCCTGGATAGCCGCAAGCACTTTCCCTTTGTGGGGTTTCCCCTCCACGGCACGCTCGATCACAAGATTTTTGTCAAATACTACTTCGCCGGACAATGTAAAAACGTTATATCCGCTCATACCGTAATCAACGTCACGATAGGGCCAGGCATGAGCTGTTCCCGGACCGTCACCGGCTCCGAGCAACGCTCCCCCGACGGCGGTACCGCCAATGAAATTTCGCCTTTTCATATAATCTCCCCCCCATTTAATAAAATATTTATTACGTATAAACCGAAAATGCTTTATCCATGTCGCGAATATTCAAAAGTATTAATTCTATTTATTGATAACAGAACTGCCGCCGATTTCAAAGCACTTTCTCCCGGAAAATGCTATGATGGGGAATATTAATATTTTATTTGGGAAGGCAGTTTCAAGTCGGTATCTTTAGACTGTTTGAATACTGGATATTTTACGATTAACGAAAGGGGACACATTGAAATATAGAGAGAGTGTTTATGAAGTATATAAAAAAGGCTTAGAGATTATCTCTAAGCCTTTTATTTATTTCAATGCACTTTCGGCACGGTAGAGCCGGAATACTACAACAGGACCGATTCGATTTTTATGAGCTTTTCTTCTTTCAGATTGAGATTAACCGGAGCGATAACGTTTCGTTTCGTCGTCATAAACAAACGAATTTCCGGACGCGCGAGATCGTCTTTATTGACCGATGTCACAACGCCGATATAATTTTTATACCTCCCCATGGTTACTTTCACAGTGCTGCCCTCGGGAAATACCGGGGTCATGGAAAGAAACGTCTTTAACACCTCTTTATTGAAATTCGTTCCGCCGAATTTTCTCATCATGTTAATGACTTTTTCCCTGGGAAACGCCTTTCGATACGGCGTATCGGACGATAACGCGTCATACACATCGGCAACTGCCGCAATGCTCGCATAGAGATGGATAGTCTTGGGCTCGTCGGAAATAAGCAGACTGTTGTTGCCTTTAATCCCTCTGGGATAGCCGGAACCGTTCTGCTTTTCGTGATGCTGAAGCGCCACATGCGGGGCCAGAACGCCCATTGAGTGAACACCTTTCAAAATTTCATATCCGATGAGAGGATGTTCTTTCACTTTTTCATATTCATCGCTTGTGAGTTTTCCCGGTTTGCTGATAATCTCTTTCGGAATAAAAATATTTCCAATATCCATCATGAGGCTTCCCATCCCGAGTTCCTGAAGCCGCTTGGAGGACAGGCCGATCTTTTTTCCGATCATTACCGCGGTGATAGCAACTTCCGTCGCATGCTGAAAAGTATAATTACTATAGGATTTCAAAGAATTCATTCCGAGCACAACTGATGGATTATTTATGATCTCATGTACAATGTTGGTCACACTGTTCGTGATCTTGCTGAATGAGGGATTATTGGCGATCGCCTCCTGGTATTGCCCGGATGATATTATATCTGCAACGGCTTTCTTTGACTGAGTTTTGACCTCGACATTAATATCTTTGATCGAATTGAAAATTGCGCTCATCTTTTTTATTGTCGAGCCCCGCACAACCTCGGAAACGTTTTCCGGCGGGATAATATCATCCGTTACCCCGTCCAAGATATACACGCCCGCGATTTCTCTGTCTTTTAAGCCCTTAATAAACTTCGCATTCAGCACAACATCTCTGTTCAGCAGTACCTTACCGTTTGAATCATGAACGGCTTTCGCGATTACCATGCCGGTGTTCAAAGACCCAACAGACATTCTTATCATAAAATATTCCCCTGATTTTCAAATATAGTAGCGCCTTCAATTCTGCCGTGCAGAATATATAAATCATAACACAAAACAATATACTCAATAAGAAACACAATTATTGTGATTAAAAATACATTTTTATTTATATACATAAAAATACACCTTTTTTCACGAGGTATTACATTATCTCTGACAGAAGTATAACAACGAGGAAATACTTTCCCAAAAGACAGGAACATCTTTCCCTCAATTATAAATCAAGTAAAAACCGCATCACGCCGAAATATTTCTTCTCCCGCTATCATGTATAATAACAATGCATTATACAATCATATATTTATTAATAATATTCATGTTTTTTGGCACAAGTGTTGCTCTTAATACGGGGGAAGTCAAAGAAGTATATATTTATAGTTTTTTAATATTAACCACTTTAAAGGAGAAATACGATGAAAAAGAATCTGATAATTATCGCGATGACAGCTTTGATTCTTACCGTATCCATGAATGCATTTGCAGCAGGGACCGCCGAACAGCTTGTATCATTTACTATCGGCGCTTCAAATGAGTTGAGTGTTAGCGGAGCTCCGGGGCTCATGGAGATTTTAGCACCGGCAGCCGGCGAGGATCCTCTTGACGTGACCGATAATAACACATCGATCAGTTACTCTACGAACTCAAGCAACAAGAAAATCACCGGTGACGTTGACCTCGATATGCCTGCCGGCGTTACATTGGAGGTTCATATCGCATCTCCGGGCGGAGCTCAGGGAATTTCTCAGGGCAACCAGCCTCTTTCGATTGCGGCAGCCGATCTTGTAACAGGTATTTCGAAAGCTGCTGTTTCTGATGCCACAATTACGTATACACTTAAGGCGACAACAGCAGCCGATGCAGTGGAAAACGAAACCAGAACTGTTACGTTCACAATGACTGCAGACTGATATATCACATATATTAAAAAAAGGATGGTGCATGAAGCACCATCCTTTTTTTATGCCCAAACGCGAACTGCCGTATTAATCTCTTCTGTCCGGATATGGGTTTTCGCGACGTTCAAGGCCGGTTCTGCGGTCTGAACCGGTTCTTCTTTCAACGGCAACGTCAACATCCTGATGCCGCCTGTCATACCCCTGCCTTCTTCCCATAATACCTTTCCCCCGAAATGTATTTTATATATAAACAGTAATTATATGGTACACTATGTCTGTATCAATAGTAATTAATGATTATTTGAGTAAAATATAACCTTTACAAATCAAACGCAAACTATATTTGTGTTTTTCTATATAATATTATTGCAATTCTGATCATAAAAATAACAGTTCATATTTTTGCACCCTTCACGCCTGGAAAACATATCCTTTTTCAGCTCAGCGGTCACTGCCGGAAACAAAACAACCATTTTTCTTTTCACCGCAGATTATTTCTTTATCCATTTATTATCATACAATTACAGATAGGCATGGCAGCGTTACCAGTGCTCTGACAAAATTAATATTTAGATTTTTCTTGCTTTTGTTGCGATAGTTTTATATTATTATAGCGTTATTGCTATTTTACCTCAGGACATTTTAAGAAAAGGATATACTGTGACACTTGAAAGAGCCATACGAATGCTGGCCGGCACATTTATACTTGCGAGCTTCAGTCTCGGATATTTTGTGCATAGCGCCTGGTATTTTTTCACTATTTTTGTCGGATTGAACCTTTTACAATCATCGATCACCAACTGGTGCCCCGCGGAATCAATTCTCAAACGTTTTGTTTTCAATGACGGCAGCTCTAAATAAACAAAGAAAGGTATATATTTTATGAAACATTTTATTTTTAAGTTTTCAATGAATCACCCGAAACTGATAATCGGACTCGTGGCTGCAATCACCATTTTATTCTCGCTTCAGTTCTCAAAGATAAAAGTTGATACCGATCCCGAAAATATGCTCAGCGCCGATGAGCATGTCAGGCACTTTCATCATGAAATGAAAGAGACATTCAATCTGAACGATATGCTTGTTCTTGGTATATATGACGAAAAGGGCGTGTTTAATTCCACGACAATTCCGAAAGTTATCGATATAACCGAGGAGATAAAAGAGATCGACGGCGTTATTGCGGACGATATTCTCTCCATAAGCGAAGTGGACGATATAACGAGCACAGATAATATTATGCGCGTACACCCGCTTGTTGAAAAAATCCCGGAAACTCGCGAAGAAGGACTCGAGCTCAAATACAACATCGAGCGAAATCCCATTTTAAGCAATAAACTCGCCTCTTCGGACGGCAAACTCATCGGCATATACATTCCGATCTCCGACAAACAAATGAGCTTCAGAATCTCACAGCAAATCGAGGAGATCGCCGCCCGTCACCTTGTGGACGAAAAATATTATATTGCCGGGCTTCCGGTTGCCGAGGACACATTCGGCGCCGAGATGTTCAGGCAGATGGGTATATCCGCACCGCTCGCCGGATTGATTATCGGAGCGCTTCTTCTCTTTTTCTTCAGAAAGATAACAATCGTTCTTGCGCCGATGCTGCTTGCGGTCATTACTGTGATCTGGACAATGGGGCTCCTCATCGGAACCGGTAATACGGTGCACATCATGAGCTCGATGATACCCATATTCCTCTTCCCTATCGCGGTTCTGAACAGTATTCATATTCTGAGTTCGTTCCATGAACGGTATCAGCGCTACAAACACATGAAAACGACCATCATGCATACAATGGAAGAGCTGTTCTCGCCGATGATCTTCACATCGCTTACTACTGCTGTCGGATTTCTATCTCTCGCACTCACACCGATTCCGCCGGTCAGGGTCTTCGGCCTGTTCGTAAGTTTCGGAATCGCTACGGCATGGTTTCTTTCGATGACATTTTTGCCTGCCTATTCCATGCTGCTGTCAAAGAAAACACTGAAAACATTCGGCATTACAGATGAGGGCGACGATTCTATCATGGCCGGGTTACTCCCGAAAATCCAGCGCTGGTCGACAAGCAAGGCAAAAACCATTGCCGTGGGAACGTTCATCCTTCTTGCTGTCTCATCCTGGGGAATCAGCAAGATCGTCGTCAACGACAATCCGGTTAAATGGTTCAAAAAAGATCACACACTCCGTCAGGCCGATACGATCATGAACGATCATATGGGCGGCACCTATATGTCGCATCTCGTGTTCGAGGGCGAGGAAAACGCGTTCAAAGAGCCGGAGGTCATCGCATATATGGGTTCGCTGCAGAATTATATATTTGATCAGGAAAGTGTGGGCGCAACGACATCCATCGTGGATGTGCTGAAAAAGATATCATACGAACTGAAAGGTTCGACCGTTCTGCCGGACAATTATGACGAGATCGCACAATATTATTTCATATATGAAATGTCGGGAGGCGATCCGGACGATCTGTTTACATTCATCACACCCGAATACGACAAGGCTCATATCTGGGTGCAGATGACAAACGGCGACAATATTCTGATGAATAATCTTGTAAAGAATGTTGACAATTTTATAGCTGAAAATCCTGTCCCGGAGGGTATACATGCGGAATGGGCAGGCCTCAATTACATTAATGTCGTGTGGCAGGAGAAAATGGTCAACGGCATGATATGGTCGCTTCTCGGAAGTTTTCTGACAGTGTTTATCATGATGATCTTCCTTTTCCGGTCATTCACGTGGGGACTTTTGTCCATGATCCCGCTGACGACGACCATCACGTTCATCTATGCGCTCATCGGATTTCTCGGTAAACCGTACGATATGCCGGTTGCGGTGCTATCGTCGCTAACACTCGGACTTTCGATAGATTTCGCGATCCATTTCATTAAGAGGGCACAGTTCATCCATAAAAACACAAACAATTTCAAAGAGACCATGCGGCTGATGTTCGAGGAGCCCGCAAAAGCGATTTCCCGAAATATGATGGTGATCGCCATCGGATTCGTTCCGCTGTTTATGGCCGAACTGGTCCCGTACATTACTGTCGACGTGTTTTTCTTCATAATCATGCTTTTCAGCGGCATCGCAACACTTGTTATCATGCCTGCGTTCTCACAGATATTCAAAGACAGGCTTTTCCCAAGCGTAGTCCCAATACATTCAAAAAGGAAAAATACCATGAAAAGTTTAAAAAAAGTAACGATAGCGGCAACCACAGCGCTTTTCGCAGCGGCACTCGGATTCACCGTACTTCTGACAGCACCGGACGCATCGGCTGAAACACCCGTCAGTCCCGAAAAGATCATGGAGCAGTCACATCTCGCTTATTACTATGCGGCCGATGACGGATCCGCAGAGGTCACAATGAAACTTACCAACAAAAAAGGAAAAACACGCGTCCGCGAATTCACCATGCTCCGCAAAGATTTTACCGAGGGCGGCGAACAGAGATATTACACATACTTCAAAGCTCCCGGCGACATCCGCCGCATGACATTCATGGTATGGAAAAATCCCGATACCGACGACGACAGATGGATCTATATTCCCTCGCTCGACCTTGTGAAACGTATCGCCTCAAATGACAAACAGTCGAGTTTCGTCGGATCGGATTTCACCTACGAGGACGTCTCGGGGCGTCACTGGACAGAGGATACTCATACTCTCGAGCGCGAAGAACTGTTGGACGGCAAAGACTCATTCGTAGTAAAAAGCACTCCGATCGACCCAAAAAGCGCGGTTTATTCACACCGCTTGTCATGGATCGACAAGGCTAACAAGCTACCGCTGAAAGAAGAGTACTACGGCAAAAAAGGTGAGCTTCTGAGAATGTTCACCGCAAACAAAATCGAGGTGATCGACGGCATCTCCACTATCACCGAACGGACAATGACTGACATCAAAAAAGGGAACAATACAGTTGTAAGTTTCGACTCGATCAAATATAACGCGGGTGTCGGCGATGACGTTTTCACCGAGAGATTTCTCCGCAAACCACCGCGCGAATTTATTTCAAGCAACTAAGGGGATTGCATCCCCAGGCTATAGTCTGCGAGAATCTAACAGTCTGCCCGCTTAGCGCTAAGTAAGCGGTGTCACCGGGATTGCATCCCCAGGCTATAGTCGGAACGCTAAGCATCTTTTAAATTCTGAAAGAATAAAACGATTGCACGTTTCAAAGCAAAGTAATTAGCATAAATCATACGCCCCGTAACGGCACATGTATCTAAGAAATGCAGTTGCGGGGCTTTTAATAGAGGAAATAAGCGAATGAAAATAAATAAATTACTATCAATACTAAGTATCATGCTGTTAACCGGCGTATCAGCGCAGGCGGAGGGTATCTCCCTCAACGGCTTTGCGGAAAGCAATTACGGCGCCCGCATAGAGGACAATGCCGTTTTAGGCGGAAACGAAAACACCCTCGGAGAAACCCGCGTACAGCTTCAACTCTCGCATTACGGTGAATCGGCTGAATTTTACAGCGCCGTCGACTTCCTGAACGACAGCGCAGTGAACGGGAATTCCGGCTTGGCGGTCCGTGAGGCATATCTCAAATTCGGACTTTTCGACAGAGCGGATGTTAAAGTCGGCCGTCAAGTCGTCACCTGGGGAACCGGCGACCTCGTATTCATCAACGACGTTTTCCCGAAAGATTATATCTCGTTTTTCACCGGCCGGGAGGATCAGTATCTCAAACTTCCCAACGATGCGCTGAGGGTTCGAATCAATACGCCCGTCGCGGATATCGATATTGTCGGTATTCCGAATTTCGAGCCGGATCAGCTTCCCACCGGTCAGCGTCTCTCATATTTCAATCCCCTTGCGGGCGGTACGGTCGGTGCGGCGAATCTTCCGGCGCCGGTCAATCCCGACAAGAAGCTCTCCAACGCCGAGGTCGCGCTGCGGATCTACAGATACCTCGGCAGTTTCCAGCTTTCCGGATACGCATTCAGCGGCTATTACAAAGATCCCATGGGCATTAACATGACGCAGGGCGTGATGTACTATCCCGAGCTGTCAGTGTACGGAACGAGCGCACGCGGCCCGGTCCTCGGCGGCGTTGTGAACGGCGAATACGGATATTACGATTCCCGCGAGGATGAAAAAGGCACAAATCCGCTGATACCCAACAGTCAGCACCGCTATCTTGTCGGTTTCGAGCGTCAGTGGTGGACCGATTTCACTCTGGGGCTTCAATATTACGGCGAATTTTTCACCGATCACGACAGCTATCTCGATACTCTCCCCGCCGAAGTTCCGGTATTCGACGAGCACCGTCAGGTGGCAACAGCGCGTCTCACTCAGATGCTCATGTACCAGACGGTAGGGCTCTCGCTATTCACCTTCTACAGCCCCACGGACGAAGACTGGCACATCCGTCCGAATATCACCTACAAACATTCCGATCAGCTTTCGTTCGCATTCGGCGGGAATTTCTTCGGCGGCGAGGAAGTATACACGCTCTTCGGACAGTTCGAGGACAACAACAATCTGTATACGAGAGTGCGGTATAATTATTAGGATTTAAACATTACCCCCTTGTCCTGCGGACATCCCCCCTGGCAGGGGGGACACAGCGCAGCCGATGGGGGGCTCGTTACCAACAGATATCGCATAAAAAAAGCGGCACTTTCAAATGAAAGCGCCGCTTTTATAATTTCAAACTATATACACACCTAAATCACACCATCCCACCTACCCCTCAAGCCCCAAAAACTCCAGCGTGCTTTCGAGCGTGCGGTTCACAATGTTTAAGCTGTCGATACCGTACGGCTCCATGAATTTTACGGCAAGATCGAACTTCGCCATCTCGTGAAACACATGACCGTCGGAATTAACCGCGAGCGGCGTGCCTTTATCGCGTGCGATCTCGAGCATGAGTGCGAGACTGGCGGTGTCGGCTTTGTCATTGAGCAGATATGAATTGTTGACCTCAAGGGCGGTGCCGGTTTCGATGGCGGCGTCTGTCAAGGCGTCCATATCGACCGGGAAAGTTTCGAAATACGGATGAGTGATCACGCGCAAAGCCGGATTCTTTTTCATGGTATTGACCAGCGCGCGGGTATTTTCGTCTTTGCCCTGCGGATCTTCGTAGAGGCCGTGCTTGTGCAGACCGGCGAGGATTACATCGTATGAGTATCCCTCGAAAAGGGGCAGATCGATGTCGCCGTCACCGTTCAACACCGATGCCTCGACCCCCTTGAACATTCTTACGCCGTCGATGACAGGCGGGACACGTCTCAGCATCACCGAAAAATGCGCACGCGGCGTGCCCAATGTTGGGCCATGATCGGTAAGGGCAAACGCTTTCTCCCCCTTCCCTTTCATAATGGATACGATCTCAAGAAGCGTATGAAATCCGCAACTGCTTCGTATGGAATGTGTATGTAAATCGCAAAAGCTCATTATTTCAAAAGTCTCCATAACATGAAACCTTGTAAAAAAACTCGGTTTCAGAAAAGAATCAACAAAAAAGCCCCTGAAATCCAGGGGCTTTTTACTACCGTTTATATATATAAGCGGTTAATTAGACAGGAACAACATTTTTAGCAGCCGGGCCTTTTTCGCCCTGTCCTACTTCAAATTCAACTTCCTGGTTTTCCTGAAGAGTTCTGTAACCTTCAGTTCTAATTTCTGTGTGATGCACGAACAGATCTTCTGAACCGTCATCAGGCACGATAAAACCAAAACCCTTATGCTCATTAAACCACTTTACTTTTCCTGTAGGCATTACTCCGTACTCCTTTACTGTGAGGCCCGCGATGGGAAACCTCAAAAAAAATCCCTCTAACTTTATACGAAATTCTGCTCCGAGGGAGAAAAAAAAGCATATTTCTTTATTATGTAATATCGAATATACTATTTGTATTTCGTAATGTCAATAACTTTGTTTGAATAATACAATTTAATATTTTAATGTATTAATCTTCAATCCCGAGTTTTTACCGGAAATCGTTATATTACGGCATAATATCTGATTTAAATTGTATCTTTTTCGATTGACATCATATAAATTAATAAAACCATTTGACCCGTTTGATGCGTCATATACTATAGAAAGCATTCCGGTAATCTCATTATTTGTGCACGGAGTCTCTCTTTTTTTTACTTTTTTCACGTATCACACTTTGAGGCGGTATCATGAAAAAACAGCTCAGAACAATAGTCCTTTCAGCGGCGCTCATATTTCTCGTGCTATTCGTCATGTTTGTCATTAATCAGACAGCAGGAATCGTAACCATCGCAAAAGAATTCAATCCGCTGCTGGGAACCGTGCTCTTGTACGGCCTTATGATGCTGTATGCCATAGCCGTGATATCTCCGGCCATTATCTATTTCAAAATGCCCAAAATTATCCGGCCGCCCGAAAATGAGAATTCTCCCGAATACGATATCTATGTCGATCACCTGAAAAAGCAGCTTGCGAAAAACACACATCTTGCGGATTCTGACAATCCGCTCGACACTCGTACCGATGTTGAAAACGCCGTGACATTACTTGACACCGAAGCCGATACGGTGACAAAATCCACAGCATCGACAGTCTTTGTCACAACCGCGGTATCTCAAAACGGCAGGCTGGACGCCATAATGGTCCTCATCGCGCAGATCCGGCTCATCTGGACGATCGCACATGTGTATAATCAGCGCCCTGCTCTCCGCGAAATGATCAACCTCTATGTCAATGTCGCCGCAACAACATTTATCGTCGGCGCCATCGAGGACCTCGACATCGAGGAGCAGATCGAACCGATCATCACGCCGCTTATCAGCGGTTCGGTGTTCGGAGGGATCCCCGGGGCAAGCGGTGTGGCGACTTTCATGACCACGTCGGTCGTGGACGGCGCCGCGAACGCCCTTCTGACGCTGCGGGTCGGGATAATCACACGAAGATATTTCGGTATGGCGCGGGTCTCAAACAAGATAGAGCTGAGGCGGCTCGCGAGTCTCGAGGCGGGAAAAATGCTGGGATCGATCGTGGTGAAATCCGCCGGATACGTCTCTGAGGCAATCCTGAAAGCCTCGAAAAAACGGGCCGGCACGGTGGGCGTATCACTCAAAGGCGCGGCTGCAAAATCCGCGGCGACCGTGTCCGATGCGACAAAAAGATCGGCAAGTGCGGTATTTGACTACATCAAAAAACCTAAGAAATAGGGCCTTGAAGGCACTGCCATGCCATACTGGCAGATTTTAGCGAGATTTGACAGCAAATGTAAATACGTAGAAAAAGTATAACAGTTGCATGTTTTCGGCGGGATCCCGGAAAAATCCCTCCGAAACGGCAAAAGTCCCTCTTGAATTTTTTCACAAAAGAGGGACTTTTTATTTATAAGATCATCAACCTGGAGGTTCATAACTTAGTTTTTTTGCTATTTTAAAGTCACTTTCTGCTTTTTCATGTTTACCAAACTTTTCGTAAGCCTCACCACGATTGCAGTATGCCACTGCATACTCTGGATTGAGGGCTATTGCTTTTGAAAAATCCTCTAAACCATTTTCATATTCACCTAATTCCACGTAAGCAATACCACGATTATTGTACGATGCTGAATCATCAGGATTTATCTCTATTGCTTTAGTGTAGTCTTCTATTGCTTTTTGATTATTTCCTAATTCACTGTAAGAAGCGCCTCGATTACAATACACCCCATCAAGCTCAGGTTTAATTTTTATAGCTTTTGTATAATCCTCTATAGACTTTTCATATTTATCTAACCCCCAGTACACAATTCCACGATTGTAATATGCCTTAGCATACTCAGGATTTATCTCTATTGCTTTTGTATAGTCTTCTAAACTCTTTTCATTCTTGCCTAGCCTTCCGTATGCTGAACCACGATTAAAATAAGCTTTAGCATATTCAGGGTATATCTCTATTGATTTCGAAAAATCATTAATTCCTTTTTCATATAGACCGAGCTTAATGAAGGCAATTCCTCGATAGTAGTACCCATGAAAGAAATTTCTATCTAATTCGATTACATCACTAAAATATTTGATTGCTTTCTTGTATTTTTCCCTTTTATATAAAATTTCACCCTTTACATAATATCCAAGAAAATATTTTCTATTTTCGTTAATAAAACTTTCTATTAATAAATCTTGATCTTCTTCATCTTGATTTTTTCTAATATCTAAAAGATCAATTAATAAATCTTTTTCCCCATATCCAATATATTCCAAAATTTCCTTATAATTGCTGTCATTTAATTCTTCAAGAGTTGATGATTTTCTATCTTTTAATAATTTGAAAAAATCGCTTAATGAATTTTGTATTTTATATATAATTTCCAGTTCATCAGTCAATATCCCGCGTATTGACAACTTCTTTCCGCAAAGTTCTTTATCCTTTATTAAATGTTCATTTTCCCAATAATTTATATAATCTGCTATACTTTTACTTTTTAATATATTATTACGATTAAGAATTATTGGCAATATCTTATCTTCATAATCTTTATTTTTTAAAACTTCCAACACTTCGTTCATGCAGTTTATTGATTTTAAAAAGGAATCGCTTATTAACATTAATGCATAATCAGAATCACCTGCTTTTTTCATAAAATCTTTAAAACTATCTTTAAATTTTGTATCATTTTTATCTCTTATTAATTTTATACCAACACTATTAAGATCATTTTCAATTGTATCTGCTATCTCGCTATCATTCCAGGAATATGAAATAAATATCTCCATTGAGTGCTCTTTTTTCTTTGTGCTTTCTTTCATAATCACACCTTATCAAGATTATTTGAAAGTCTTAATAAACAATCAAACTTCATTCAGTATATAATAAGTGTTATTATGAATATGCAAGAGAAATTTAAAAAAACTTCCCCAACAAAAAAATCCCCCATTGCTATCATGAGGGACTTTTATTTATTATTCAAAAATTTCTTTTACATGTAAACAATCACATAAACTTCTCAAACCGTTCCTTATCGGCTTTGCAGACCGGGCACACTCCCGGCGACTTGGTACGGGCACACAAATATCCGCAGACTTGGCACCGCCAAACGGGATATTTCAGGGGGCCGACAGCCGTTTTGTCCGGTTCAGGTTCCGCATCCTCCGGGACAGTTCTCTCCTCGGCCGGTGGGCGGCGGTCTGGAATGCGCTGAAGCGGTTCGGAGCCGTCCGCGACAGCCCTGGAGACATACAGCCCGCAATAGCAGGTGCCGAATTCGTCGAGATCGCTGTCACGGTAATAGCACGGGCAGACGATATCCATATCCTCGGTTTTGTTGTCCGCGGCGAGACGGCACGGGCATGCCTGATAGCCGTACCGCGCTTCATTGATCAGCAGGCTTTCCGCGAGATCCTTTGAGAATTCGGGATCGGGATTCAGATTGTATCCGGATTCGGCGGCATCCGCTGCCAGTTTTTCATTGAGTTTCTCAACATCCTCGGGTGTGACCGCCCGTTCGTCAGTCATTCCCCAGCAACCTCCTGACCTGTTCTTCCTGATAATTGATCAGCACCTTTTCATCGTCTATGACGATGGTCGGGAACGTTACATCCGAATTCCATTTTTTAAGATCCGCTTTCACCGAGGCTTTTTCCTCACCCTCGCACAAATCAACGTCAACATACCGGTATTCCACACCAAGCTCATTGAGCAGACGTTTTGTCCGTTTGCACCAGATACAGGTACTGAGCGCATAGAGAAAAACATCACCTTTGTTCGTACCTTCAACATGTATGATATCCATCAGCGGTCCCCTTTTCAAGTTTAAGTTTATATTCTTAATTTATTTCCATATGACACAGAGTCAAGAGTTATTTGACCGTAATACGAATTAACCTGCATAACGGTGATTTCACCGCCATCCCGTCAAACGTTTTATCAGAACAGGCAAAGAATTGCCGTAATATTTACACACATCAATCTGAATTCGGTTTCCGTTTTCTCAAAACCAGTTGAAACGCAAAATAATGTAAATAAAAATAATACTTGTCAAGAACCGCTAAAATTGACATAATTCTATTATACATGTGATAAATTGTCATTATTACCGGGAGATGATCCATGAAAAAAAGAGCGTATATATTTGCCGCACTCCTTATTTTCGCCGCCGTACCGTTTATATCCGGATGCGGAGAGAATACCGCCGAAATTGACGTGGCGCACTCACAGGACACTGCCGGGGATGTTTACGAGCGCTTAGAGGAATTGGGGATTACGCTGAGCACTCCCGCTCCGCCGGTTGCAAATTTTGTTCATGCGGTTCGCAGCGGAAATCTGGTATTTCTCGCCGGGCACGGTCCCCGTCTTGAGGACGGCACCTGGATGAATGGTAAAGTCGGCCGCGATATCGGTATCGAGGAGGGACAAATTGCCGCCCGCAGGACCGGTGTAAATCTGCTGTCATCGCTTCAGGCGGAGATCGGCGACCTCAATAAAGTGAAACGGATCGTGAAAGTGCTGGGGATGGTGAATTCCGACGAATCTTTTACCGATCAGCCGAAAGTCATGAATGGATTTTCCGACCTTATGGTCTCGGTGTTCGGCCCGCGCGGCAAACATGCCCGTTCCGCTGTCGGCATGGCCTCG
>Ga0233431_1003841_pt1 | contig 17174 bp, 11 predicted proteins | sample SI_118_April2016_FD_179867 | JGI IMG/M metagenome (GOLD analysis project Ga0233431, IMG submission 179867) | Seawater microbial communities from Saanich Inlet, British Columbia, Canada - SI_118_April2016_200_MG | ecosystem: Environmental > Aquatic > Marine > Inlet | place: Canada: British... | reverse complement strand
TATGCCAGCATGGTGGAAAATGCCAGCGACATGATTGTTCGTTTTGATACCGAACTCCGACATATTTTCTGTAATAAGGCAGTTGAACAGCAACTCGGAGTACCCAGGGAGTTCTTTCTGGGAAAAATACCGCAGGAATCAGGAAGTCCTCCAGAGCAAATCGAATTTATCGCCCAATCCATACAAAAGACATTTGAATCAGGTTTGGAACAGGAAGTAGAACAATCATCTCCCACTCCTGATGGAATCCTCTATTTTCAAACTCGTATTGTTCCGGAATTCGACTCAGCAGGAACCGTCAAATCGCTGTTGGCCATTTCAAGAAATATTATGGAACAAAACTCGCCATCAAATTCATCATTGAAACATAACCATGAAAAAAGCCAGAATACTCATAGTTGAAGACGAAGCCATTATCGCAATGGAGATTGAGAGCCAAATGCAATCTTTGGGCTATGAAGTTACCTCGATTGTTAATACGGGTGAAGAGGCAATCGGCAAAGCGGATTCATATCGCCCCGACATCATTCTGATGGACATTGATTTAAGGGGTAAGCTGGACGGCATTGAATCAGCTGAAATCATCCGAACGCGATTTAATATTCCGATTGTCTTTTTAACAGCCCATATGGACGAGGACAGGCTGGAACGGGCAAAACTCACTTTACCATTTGGATACCTCCTGAAACCGACGCGAGAGCGGGATTTGAAAGTATCGATTGAGATGGCGCTTTATATTTCCATGGTTGATAAGGAACGGAGCAAAATTGAGGAGGCTTTACAAAAGAAAACCAATGATCTTGATGAACGGGTTAAAGAAATAAACTGCCTTTACGCCGTTTCTGAGCTTGTTAACACGCCAGACATCTTGTTGGAGGAGATTATACAAGGAGTCGTCGATCTCATTCCACCCTCAATGCAATACCCCGACATTACTTGTTCACGGATTACAATCGATGAACAAGAATACAAAACAAAAAATTTCAAATTGACTAGTTGGAAACTGACGGCCGAAATCTTTGTACGTGGCAAACAGCATGGAATTGTAGAGATCTGCTATTTGGAAAAGAAACCGAAAATTGATGACGGGCCTTTTTTGAAAGAGGAGAAAAACCTTATCAATGCAATTTCAGAAAGATTGGGCAAAACAATTGAACGTAACTATTCAGAAAGTGAACTTAAAAATTCTGAATCCAGGTATCTGGATCTTTATGATAATGCGCCTGACATGTACGCTTCTGTTGATGCAAAAACAGCTTGCATTGTTGAATGCAACCAGACACTGATTAACGCAAGCGGTTATACCAGAGAAGAAATCATCGGCCGGCCCATCTTCGATATGTACACGCCGGAAAGTGCTGTTTTTGCCCGTGAAGAGATTTTACCGACTTTTTTGAAAACCGGTAAAATAGAGGGAGCAGAATTTAAGCTACAGAGAAAAGATGGCAGCGCGATTGATGTCAGTCTGAATGTTTCGGCTCTTCGTGATTCCCACGGAAATATTATATCAAGCAGGTCGAGTTGGCGGGATATTTCTGAGCAAAAACAGCTGGAGAAAGACCGTTTCGAGATGGAACAGCAGTTGTTCCAGGCTCAGAAAATGGAATCATTGGGGACACTCTCCGCTGGCATTGCACACGATTTTAATAATCTCCAATTCCAGATATTGGGATATACCCAACTGGCCATTAATAACCTGCCGGCAGACCATGAACTGAAAAAATTTTTGCTTCCGATTGAAGCCGCTTCAAATAAGGCAGCTGCCCTGGTGAAACAGATTCTCAGCTTCAGTCGAAGTACCCTCAGTGAGTTTAAACCTCTTTTAATTCAACCGGTTATTAAAGAAGTTCTGAAACTGCTGAGATCCAGTATACCGACGACGATTGAGATCAGGCAGGATATCAGTGACACATGTGGGCCCGTTTCAACTGATATCGTCAAAATATACCAGGTGGTAATGAATCTCTGTACCAATGCTCGCCAGGCCATAGGAGAAAAAAAAGGCATACTGGGAGTGACCCTGGATGAAATTGAGGTGAACAGGGAAAGTCTGCAAGAATATCCCAACCTGAATCTCGGAAATTATGTGAAACTGGTTGTCAGCGATAATGGACAGGGGATGGATGCAGAGACCAAGACAAAGATATTCAACCCCTTTTTTACAACAAAAAAGGAGAGAGAAGGAACGGGACTGGGACTCAGTATTGTTCAGAAAATTCTGGAGGAACACCGGGGATCGATCTCCGTTGTCAGCAGCCCCGGCAAAGGAACAACCTTTACGATATTTCTGCCGAGGGTCGAAATGGCCCAAACCTCATCCAACGCACCGGTTTCCATATCTTTATTTCATGGGACTGAAAAAATAATGATTGTCGATGATGAACATTCTTTAGTTGCTATGGAGCAGGAACTACTGCAAGGACTGGGCTACCAGACCTCAGGATTTATCAGCAGTCCCGAAGCATTGCAAGCATTTCAAAGCAGTCCCCTGGATTACGATCTGGTCATCACGGATGAGACCATGCCTGAATTGACGGGTTCGGAATTGGCTGAACATCTACTCGGGATTCGCCCGGATATTCCGATCATCCTAATGACCGGCAACAATGAAAGGATCACTGAAGAAGAAACGTTAAAGATAGGAATTAGAAAATTTTTCTTGAAGCCAACAAATATTGTTGACCTCGCAAGGACCATTCGAGGAATTTTTGATAATCAAGATCAAAACGGAATTGTCACCAACCACATTTGAATTACAGATGGAAAAGATTCTGATCATAGATGATGAGGAAGGAATCAGGCAGTTGCTGTATCTTCTCTTAACCGCAGAAAGCTATGATGTTAAAATGGCTGAAGATGGGCAAAAAGGGTTGGATCTGATTGATTCTTTTGATCCACAGGTCATTATTCTTGACCTCAGCATGCCAAACATGGGGGGTCTTGAATTTCTGCAGCAACTGCAATATGACGACAATCTGAACCGTTCAATCATCGTGCTGACCGGCTATGGTACAGATGAAGATGTACGGAAGTGTTACCAGCTTGGAATTAATTCTTTTTTGCGTAAACCGGTTAATATTCATGAAATATTGGGTCTGATAAAACGCAATCTGGAACTGATTCATTTCTCGGAACAATTGAAACGGGAAAAAATAGAAAAGGAAGAGGCGTACCAGTTAATAAAGGAAACTTTTAACAGCATGTCTGAAGGCGTGATCACGCTAGATTCAAATTTCCATGTGCAGATGATCTCTGACAAGGCGTGCCGGATCCTCGATGTTTCTTTTGATAAGGTCCTTCATAAACCGGCTGTTTCGGTACTGGGAAGCCTGGTAGCTGGTCCATCCGGAATACTGATGGATTCTTTCGATCACAAGACCGAAGTATCTGAAGTCCAGACTCAGTTTCTGCTGGCAAATGGTGCGATTATTCCGGTCTATCTCACAATCAAACCATTAACTGGGCCTGATTCCAACCAGGGTTGGTTATTGCTTTTTCGGGATGAAAGAGAAGAAGAAAAAGCCATTCAGAAACAGATCGGTGGGATGGTATTTGGCCGCATGATCAGCACCGACAGCAGGATGATAGCGATTTTTCAGTTGATTGATAAAATTGCCCCCAGTGAAGTGATGGTCTTAATTGAAGGTGAAAGCGGAACCGGAAAGGAACTGGTAGCCAGGGAGATTCACGCCAGAGGCCGTCGCGCCCAAAAACCGTTTCATGCGGTCAACTGCGCCGCTATCCCGATTAATCTAATCGAAAGTGAACTGTTCGGACACGAGCGCGGGGCTTTCACCGGAGCTGTCAATAAAAAATCAGGGCGGTTTGAACTGGCAGACGGGGGGACACTGTTCCTGGATGAAATCGGCGACATGCCGCTGGAAATGCAGGTCAAACTCTTGCGGGTTTTACAGGAGCAAACCTTTCAACGGGTTGGCGGAACAAAAACCATACATGCCAATGTACGGGTGATTGCTGCCACGAATCATAATCTTAAAGAACTGATTCATAAGAAACAATTCCGGGAAGATCTTTTTTATCGTCTTGATGTAATTTCATTGGAATTACCTCCCCTGCGAGATCGGGTTCAGGATATCCCTTTTTTGGTTTCATATTTTATGAAGCAGATGAATAAAGCACAAAATCGTCAAATCAACAATATCTCCTCAAAAGTTTCTCAGAGTCTGGTTTCTTATTCCTGGCCGGGAAATGTGCGTGAGCTTTTTCATGTTTTGGAATCGGTTTTTGCCATGATTCAGGGCGATACGATTGAATATCGACATCTACCAAAAAAGCTAACCGCAATTCCATCAAAAAACCGTGATATTTTGAGAAATAATGAGAAAAATTTCCTGTTACAGACGCTCAGACAGGTATCATACGACAAAAAAAGAGCTTCCAGTCTTATGGGGATTTCCCTGGCAACCCTCTATCGCAAAATTAAGAAATATAACCTATAATTTCTGATACTCAACCGCATCACAAATCCATTTTAAAAAAACCGCTTTCTCATTTTTTCTCATCTTTTTCTGATTTTCCTCAAATATCACCCATTTTCCGCCAAACGACCCTTGCCCATTTTATTCGGAAGTGATCAGTCTGATCTACTTGACTGATATATCAGAATTATCATTACCTGGCACACATCAAGCAATAGACAGGGCCGAGATCTCAAATCAGACTGAGCGAATTTTTACATCTAATAAAGTGTTTTTGAGAGAGGAACAAACTCATGGCTGTAACAATTAGTCCTCAAGATACACAAACCCCACCCGATCCATCTGTTATCTCAACAATCCTGGTTGTTGACGACACTCTCAACAACCTCTTCGTCTTTCAACAGTTAATCGAACATAGTTTTAAAACTCATCGAGTACTGATGACAACGGATCCGCTGGAAGGAATTAAAATGGCCTCTGACAATCATCCCGACGTCATTCTGCTTGATTTTCAGATGCCGATGATTAACGGAATTGAAGTGTGCAAACGACTCAAGGCAGACGAATCAGTCATGAATATCCCGATTATTTTAATTACGGGAAATTTCATTACACCACTACTCAAAGCAGAAGGTCTTGATGCTGGCGCTTCCGATTTTATCGTAAAACCGATTGATATCGCAGAGTTAACCGCCAAGATAAAGGTCGTGCTCCGAAGCAAACAACTAGAAGATGACCTGAAAACCACCAATAGATTGCTGCATCAGGAAATTGCCAAGCGCAAGGAGACGGAAGCAAACTTGTTGCAAAGCGAGCAGAAATTTCGTGAACTTGTGGAAGGAACCGATGATTTGGTCACCCAGGTGGATAAAAAGGCCAGATTTAAATATCTCAACCACATGTCTGAGGCCATCTTGGGAATCCCTCCCGAAGAGTGCACCGGTCAGTCTTATTTTGATTTTATTCACCCGGATGATTTAAGGATGTCAAAAGCCATCTATAGAAAATGGCTGATCGAAAAATGTAGTAGTGCCAGCTTTGAGACTCGAATGGTTAATAAAACCACCGGCAAAGTTGGCCATCTGATCTGTACTCTCAACTTCAAATACGATGACGCAGGCGATTTAATCCATATAAATTCGATTGCCCGGGATATCACCTCGATGAAAAAGGCGGAAAGGGAGATCGTATTAGCCAGAAATAAAGCGGAATCGGCCAACGTGGCGTTACAGGACTTTTTATCTTTTATTTCTCACGAAATCCGCAATCCTATTCATCATATTATCGCTTATGCAAACATTGGTGTTCAAAAAACCGATAGAAAATCAAAAGCTGAAATCAAGGAGTTTTTTGAGGCCATTAAAGAAAGCAGTAACGTTTTACTGGATTTATTAAATGACTTTTTGGATCTTTCTAAATCCGAAGCGGGCAAAATGGATTACCAGATGAAAAAAGGCAATTTAAAAAAAATCATTGATAATAGTATAAAAGAATGCCAATCCAACGCCCAGGAGAAGGGTATTATAATGGAAATCGAGAGGCCTGTTATGCCCACAGATTTTGTAGGTGATATTCAAAAAATAAAACAAGTCATGAGAAACCTGCTAGCTAACGCTATTAAATTCACCCCCTCTGGGAAAAAAATATCTGTATCTATAAATTTGGCTGAACTGTCGGTAGGAAGGAGGAAAACCGATGATCAATCGATCCCAGGTTTTGGTGTTGTCGTGAAAGATGAAGGTATCGGCATCCCTGAAGACGAATTGGAATCTATTTTTAGCAAATTCGCTCAGAGCAGTAAAACCAAAAACAAAAACGGGGGAACCGGACTGGGATTAGCGATCTGTTTTGAGATTATAAAAGCGCATCAAGGCAGGATATGGGCTGAAAACAACCCGGAGGGAGGCGCAATTTTCAGCTTTTTACTCCCTTATGAACAAGTTCTGGTGAAACAGCCAGAAGAATGATTGGCAAATGATACATCAGTCGTGTTTCATCCCCAGCAAAACAATTTCGTTTTGCTATTTTTCAAATCAAAATACGGAGATATCAACAATAACTTATGAACTCAAAGATATCAAAATGAAACTTTACTTGGAGATGATTTTCAGATCATCTTTAAGTGAAATTTTAACTCGTAAATTTAATAGGAGAAAAAGATTTAAAAATATGGCATTATCGAAAAAACTGAAAATAGGCGTAATGATCCATGAGGAAAGGAGAAGATCTTATTATTAAAATGTTAAATAGTTTTTTGAGTATGGGTCTTGATGGAGCTGTCTTGTGTTTTACACAGGGATTAAACAAACATAGTGCCGAACAAAACCGGTACCATTAATAAAAATTTATCTTATGAGGACAACATGAAAAATATCAGGCTTGGTGTTAAGTTGATTGTTTCCTTCATTATAGTAGCCGCTATAGCCGGTATCATCGGTATTATCGGACTATTCTCGCTCAATGGGGCAGTGGATAGTATCGTGGAAATCGGCGATGTTAGATTGCCGAGTGTGCAATCTCTGCTAATTATAAGTGAAGCGCAAACCGCTGTCGACACTAACGAGAATGCATTGTTAAGTCGAATTATTGATCTGAAAACGCGTCAGGAAAAATATGCTGCCTTCTCAAACATCTGGAAACGTGTTGACGAAGCCTGGAAAATTTACGAACCACTGCCACAGACGACGGAAGAGGCGAAAGTTTGGAGTAAATTTGAACCGGCCTGGGAAGCATGGAAAAAAGATCATGAGGCATATGTGGCAATAAGCAAAGAGTACGATTCCACAGTACAAACCCGGGAAAGAGGGAACGATCTCTACATTAAAATGGCGGATCAAGCACTTGTTAAAAATGCGGTAACTTTCGGAAAATCCGAGGCTCTGCTGACCCAAATTGTCGAATTGTACAGGAAGAAAACGGATAACCCGCAGGCAAGCTTTAATCGGGTGGACATGTTGACGATTTACTCGCTGCTTACCATCAGCGAGGCGCAGACGGCTGTTGACTCTTCTGAAAATGCTCTATTGGATCGTTCCAGTAACTTGACAATGCGTAAGGCTAATTATGAACGAATCAAAGCGGCGTGGGACCGCATTGAAACCTCATGGGCGATTTATGCACCGCTTGAACAGACATCCGAAGAGAAGGTACTTTGGAACAAGTTCGAACCGGCCTGGAATGCCTGGAAGGCAGACCACGAGGCCTTTCTTAATTTCTCCAAAGCCTACGATACCACTGTTGAAGCTTACCATAACAGCAATGAACTTTATGCTAAGTTAACGAATCGGGCTCTGGTTTTGAACGCGGTTACATTCACGGCAGCGGAAGAACTCCTCACAAAGTTGGTTGAGATCAACACAACCGCTGCGGATGACGCGAAAAACACAGCTATGAGTAGCGCATCCTCGGCCAGGATCGGTGTAATCTCCGGCATAGTCATCGGCATCATCATTGCCCTGCTGCTAGGGGTATTAATAACCCGTATGATTACAGGCCCGATCAACAAAGCGGTGGATTTTGCCAAGGCTATTGCCACCGGGGACTTAACCAAAACAGTCGATATTGACCAGAAAGACGAGGTTGGGCAACTGGCTAAAGCTTTAAATGACATGGTGCAGAAACTGACAGAAATTGTCTCATCTGTCCAAAGCGCCTCCGATAATGTTGCTTCCGGCAGCGAAGAACTCAGCTCCACTGCCCAGCAGCTCTCCCAGGGGGCAACTGAGCAGGCGGCTTCCGTGGAGGAGACCACCTCCTCCATGGAGGAGATGGGTTCCAACATTCAGCAGAATGCCGACAATTCCAACCAGACTGAGAAGATCTCTTTGAAAGCATCCAAAGATGCCGAAGAAAGCGGCCAGGCAGTCGATGAAGCCGCGATTGCCATGAAGGAGATTGCCGGCAAGATCTCCATTATTGAGGAGATCGCCCGCCAGACCAACCTGCTGGCCTTGAACGCAGCCATTGAAGCAGCCCGGGCCGGAGAACATGGCAAAGGGTTCGCAGTGGTCGCCGCTGAAGTCCGTAAGCTGGCGGAAAGGAGTCAGACTGCCGCCGGGGAGATCTCACAACTCTCCGCATCAAGCGTTGATGTTGCAGGCAGGGCTGGCGAAATGCTGAAGAAACTGGTTCCCGACATCCAGAAGACTTCGGAACTGGTACAGGAGATCAGCGCGTCCAGCAATGAACAGAATACTGGCGCGGGTCAGATCAGCAAAGCCATTCAGCAACTCGACAGTGTCATTCAGCAAAACGCTTCCGCAACCGAAGAGATGGCATCCACCTCTGAAGAACTGTCTTCACAAGCTCAGATGCTGCAGGATACCATCAGTTTCTTTAAGCTGAACGGCACCGGGGGAATGAGCGCTTCTCGCCAGGTCCATCATCTGTCAGATGCCACCAGGGTCGCCCATATGGCACCTAAACCCCAAGCAGCAGCAAAAAAACAGCCTGGGTTGATCAGCGGCAGTAAGAAATCTGTCAAGGAGCTTCCCGGTGTTGATCTGGGGATGGAAGACAGTGACACCTTTGATGACAGTGCCTTCGAAAAGTATTGATTTTTAGCTTCGAAACAGTCGCCAGACCACTTAAATTTATATATTCTGGTCACACCGGGATAGAGTCTTAAAAATCAATCAACGGAGAAACCATGGAAGCAAAGGAATTAATGGAAACTGACCAATATCTGGCGTTTAAGCTGGAGGATGAGATATTTGCCTTTGACATATCAAAAGTGAGAGAGGTCCTGGAATTTGACACGGTGACCAAAGTTCCGCAAACCCCGGAAATGATGAAAGGAGTGATCAATCTCAGAGGCAGCGTAGTCCCGGTAATCGACATGCGGATCAAGTTCGGCATGGGTGCGACTGAAAAGACCGTCAATACAGTCATTATTATTATTGAGATTGATCTAGACGGTGAGTCGACCATGATCGGGGCCCTGGTGGATTCTGTCAATGAGGTAATGGATCTGGATACCGAGCATATCGAACCGCCGCCCAACATCGGCACGCAGCTAAATACTGAATTTATTAAGGGGATGGGCAAACAAAACGGTGAGTTTATCATCATCCTTGATATTGAGCAGATCTTCTCCTCTGCTGAACTGGAACTGGTGCAGCAAGTCAGTGAACAGGCTACATCTGAAGCAGTAACCTGAAACAAAAACACGGGACATGTGACATACATGTCCCTGTGTGATTGTGGGTGAAAGTCTTTCGTCAAGCAGAGATCAAAATGAAAAACAACATTCTGCATTTAACAGAAAACAACCTGACTCTTATCGAATATGAACCGAAAGCGGTAGGTTCAATCATCGAATTTGAAATAGGATTACCAAAAGGAGCTCTCATCGATAGTCTGGCTCTTAAAGGAACCGTTATAAGTTCTGAAGCGGTTAATTATGATAATGGGAAAAAATATATACAAAATATTCGCTTTTTAGATCAGTCAGCACCCGACAGACTGATTCTAAAGGCGTATATCAAATATTTAGAGCGTAACAAGGTCATAGATGAATTAGTGGCAAACAAGAAAATAGAAGGTTTATATGAGAACTCTGATATCAAAAGTATCATGGTGAATTTTTATGAATGCAGTGAAGAAATATTTGAACGCTTTGCTTTGATAGAGTTTTCTTATACTAAAACAAAAAATCGTTTTTTGCATTAAAACAGATTGATCAGTGACATTTCAGTCCAAATGGTATGCTGATTCGAGAGTTCACTATCCATTATTGTTTACCAATCAATCTTTTAAAACAATCAGGCTGAACCCTGACAAAATTTAACTGAGACAACAGATGGCCAAACAAGAAATTCTCTTGGAAACAGGGACCAACGAATTTGAGATGCTGGAGTTTTATATTGATGAAACAACCAAAAAGGGCTGCGAACCGGAACGGCTTTTTTTCGGCATGAATGTGGCCAAAGTGGTGGAAGTCATCGAATCGGGCAATCTGGAAAATAAGGATTATGCTGTAAACCCCTGTTTTTTGGGTACCATTCCACTGCGGGATCAGGTGCTGCCGGTGCTCGACTTAAGTGTCTGGCTGGGTATAGAGCGAAAAAGACACGATCATGAGAATGTCATTGTCACTGAGTTCAGTAAATCAATACAGGGATTTCTGGTGTCCGGCGTTGTGGAAATTCGCAGGCTCACCTGGAAGGATCTGATTCCACCAGGAAAATTCATTCGGCATATGAATACCAAGTCCATCATCGGCATGGTGGATACCGGGGAGTATTTCATCCAGCTTTTAGACCTTGAACACATTGTCTCCGATCTTGATCCGAAGTCCGCTGAAGAGACATGGAAGACAACCGTTAAAGCCGATCAGACATACAGAGCCCTAGTGGCTGATGATTCGCCGACCATCCGCATGATGTTGGCAAAAAATTTGACCCATTCTAATTTTCAGGCCAAAATTGTGGATAATGGGGAAGAAGCCTATCAATATCTTTTGAAATTAAAGGCGCAGGCAGAAATCGAAAACAAGAACATCAAAGAGTATCTCGATATCGTGATTGCTGATATCGAAATGCCCCTGCTTGATGGTTTTACCTTGACCAAAAAAATCAAAGAAGATCCAGATCTTCAGTCCTTGCCTGTCATTTTATACTCTTCAATTATCACTGATGAGCTAAGACATAAAGGGGAGTCGGTCAAAGCAGATTTTCAAGTCTCTAAACCGGATATGAACAAAATGGCGGAGGTGGCCATCGACCTGATCGAAAAAACGCACAATTGATTTCAGCTCATGTCCCTCTCTGTGCGGCCTTTATGAGGTGAGAGCGCATGGAATAACGCTTAATTTCTAGAATGCGGAACACTGAAAAGATTAATGACACCATGGACTACAAAGACGATATGGAAATTGTATCCACTTTTGTTTCTGAAACAAGGGATCATCTGGATGAAATTGAGTACGGCATCCTGAAATTTGAAAACACAAAACAGGGGTTGGACAGTGAGTTGATAGATTCAATGTTCAGGGCCGCCCATTCCATCAAGGCCGGGGCAAATTTGCTGGAGTTCAAAAATATTGAGGAGGTGTCCCACGCCCTAGAGAATATTTTACAGAAACTCAGACTGGAAAACCTGGCTTTGGATAGTGAAATGGTCACTGTTTTACTTGAGGCCATTGATACGATCAGAGAATTGGTAGACTATCCTCAAAATAGTGATTTTGCCCATATTTCAACCTTGGTTGGTAAACTACAAACGACGACAGATCGATAAAATGGAATTTCAACAAAAAATACTGATTGTCGATGATGATAAAAAGAATATAAAAATCCTCTCCATCATGCTGGCCGATGATTATGAGGTCATAACCGCTACGTCCGGAGAGGAGGCCTTGGATATTCTTGAATCTTTCATCCCGGATATCGTACTGCTGGACATCATGATGCCAGGCACTGACGGCTATGAGGTCTGCCGGATAATACGAACAGAGAAATTATTGGCGGACATCAAGATTTTGCTGGTCACCGCCAAAACGGATTTGCAGGACAGGCTCAAAGGCTATGAAGTCGGGGCAGACGATTACATTACAAAGCCCTTTACAGGGGATGAACTGTTGGCCAAAGTCAAGGTTTTTGCCAGGTTGAATGAAGAGGAGAATAAGCTTAAGCAATTGAATCACCGCCTGCTACTTAGACAACAGGACATTCCCAATATGTTGTGGGAATGTGATAACGATCTCAGATTTACCTGGGTTGATGATACCTCTGAGACTATTTTGAACTATTCTCCCGCTGAATTGCTTGGAAAACCAGTCACAGATTTTTTGACGAAGGAAGAGGCCGGAGAGTTTTACTTTACATCCAGAGATGACACCCCCCAATTAAATAGAAAGATTTCCGGTTTAACCTTTACCTTCGCCAAATCAGACGGTCAAAAAATTCCCCTGCAGGTTTTTGCTGACAGGGTTGTGGATGACCATCAAACACCGCATGGGATGGTGGGCATTTTCCGCGACATGGGCGCGTTTTCAAAGCTGGCAGATACCGCTGCTGAAAGTAGTCAGGAGATGTCAATTCGTGTTGATCAGAATAACCGACTGGTACATATTGACGAAAATGCCCGCAGATTTTTAGCCGAAGTTACGGATGATCAACAAACACCGCCCGATTTTCTGCAGTACCTGGCAGATCCGGCTTTGTCCTATCTGTTTTCGTTTGCCTTTGACCAGAAAGAGGATATCCCGTTTCCTGTAGAGATTAAACTGACAGATGGTGAAGGTATCAGCCGCGGCTTTTCTGTGCGGTTTAAATATAATCCCTCTGGTCCTTTTCAGGAGGGACAACTGGACCCCGTTAGCGCTAAAGATCAACTGGATCTGGTTTCCCAGAAAATGAAAAGCCAGAACAAAACGATAGCGGATCAAAAAGACACCCTGCAAAACGCAGTGATTTTAGACGCCGAAATGCAGGGAAGCATTTTGAAAGATGCGCAGAATCTTTCTGCCGAAATTCTTGATTTGACAAAATCACTGGCGGTTTTTGCTTTCCCGGGTGAAGGGAGATTCAACCTGGAAGAATACGGCGAATTTCTGTTCAACCGAAATCTTCAGGTTTATAGTGAAGACTTAAGGCTGTTGGGAAACAAAATCCATGGCTTAAAAGGCAGTTGCGGCTTTCTGATGCCGTCAGCTAAAGAACTGTGCCACTGCATGGAGGACATCACCAGACCCCTGGCAGAAAACAGACTGGTCTTGACGGAGTCCCTGTCCCGGCTGTTAAAGCAGTTTATCTTTAAAATCGATGAGATGCTGGAGCAGTTCCAAGCTGATCCGAATTCAGTTATCAAGGTGGACGATTGGCTGGAAAAAATTGAATCTGCTCTAACGCAGGCAGATTCCTATATCAATGGTCAGGTCGGTGAATTTGGTCGGTTAATTAATGAACGAAGTGTAGACGGCGGAGAGATCCGGCAGCGGAAAAAAGAGGAATATCTGTCAGTCTCTTTTGAGGGTTATGAAACGCTCTCTGAAAAGGTAAAAGAGCTGTTTTATGCACTGTCTATGTCTCTGAACGATGAAGAGTCACTACAGGCAAACACCCTTTACAATGAATTTTTAAGCACGCACCAGCAGATTAAAAAAGTGCCATTGAACCTGTCCCGCTACGAACGTCTGATCCCCAAACTGGCCAAAGATTACGGGAAAGAAGCGGATTTTTACTTCAAGGATCATCAGGTCAAGGCAGACCTCGAGTTCTGGAACGGCATCCACGAGATACTGAATCATGTCTTAAAAAATGCGGTCATTCATGGTGTAGAAACGCCAGCAGAAAGAATTGAAAAAGAGAAGGACTCTGCAGGCAATATTTCGGTTGAATTACAAGAAGATGCCATGCATATACGGCTCACTGTTTCTGATGATGGACGTGGGATTGATACCAACAAACTGGCAGAAAAAGCGGTCAAAGAAGGGTTCCTCGACGCCGGTCAACCCGAACAGATGACAGAGGATGAATTGTTACAACTGTTGTTTTTACAAGGGGTATCGACAGTCGACAGTCTGGATGATAACGCTGGTCGCGGAGTGGGCATGAATGCCGTTCAGGAGACGATACAACAACTACAGGGGGAGTGTCAGATAGCAAATGAACCAGGCATTGGGTGTCGTTACGAATTTTCCTTCCAAAAGAGCAACGTCTCTCTGCCTTGTGTCATAGTGACCATTGACGATCTCAGCCTGGCCTTTTCCGAAGATAACGTCGAAACATTTATCGACTACAACGAACAGGACATCGTGACCGTCAAACAAAAACCATCCTACCGCTATAACGGGAGCCTGGTTCCCCTGGTTAACGCCAGCGAAAGTTTTGGAAAAAATGCAACTAGAACCGGGGACATGGCTGCCAGTGTCATGATTTTAAGAGGCAGACAAACCATGAAGGGCTTGGTCATCAACAAGATACTGCATCATGCGAATCTGCCCATCCTGCCCCTGCCTAAAATTTACAGAAAAACGCCAATCTATCAAGGGTTAACCATCTTTAACAAAGATCCGGTTCAGGTTATTAATGTTGAAAAATTGGCTTAGCTATTTCAAAAATTTGAACATTCTTATCACATAAGTGATTAATGAAAAAGAGAAAAGTCCTAATCGCTGAAGAAGAAGCAGTTGAGGCAATGGGAGGGGTTTGGGTCTTGCGATTTGTTAGGAGATTATTCAAGCTCACTATGGAATAATCTGAGCCGAAAACAATCCAGAAGGCTGGGCAACGTTCAGTGTTGTCTGGCCAAATACACAGGGAAGTTTGTGATCAGATTTAAGAATTTAGAAATGAGAGCAGAAAACCTGGAAAAGAAAAAACTTATTACCCTGCATCCAGGAGACCACTATGCTACCAATCAAGACGTAATTTTATCAACACTACTCGGGTCCTGTGTTTCGGCCTGTTTATACGATCCTGAAAACAAGGTCATAGGGATGAATCATTTTCTACTAAGCAGTGAAGGCTATCATAGTAAGGCTCCATTGTCCATTTCAAATGCAGGCAGGTATGGTGTACACGCCATGGAATTGGTTATAAACGGTATGTTAAAACTGGGAGCAAAACGAAAATATTTAAAAGCTAAAGTGTTTGGTGGGGGAAATATTTTAAATTCTGGAATCGAAGAATGTAAATATTCTACTGTCGGCAATGAAAACGTTAGATTTATTCGAGAGTTTTTGGATACCGAAAAAATTCCACTGATAAGTTTCGATTTGGGAGGCGGGTTTGGTAGGATTATTCGATTTTATGCAGGGGATTATGCTGTTTACGTTAAAAAGATTAAAAATACGACTTCTTCGGATTTAGCGAAGCGAGATAGAGAATATTTGAAAAAGTCTCTCGAAAACCAAACTTCAGGTAACAACGATATTGAACTCTGGTAAAAGATGGAACAACTCGTGAGTAAAGTTTCTTTGAGCAAAAAAGATTTTCTGCGTTTCAGCAAGTTTATTCATACCGAATTTGGGATTAAGATGCCCCCGGCCAAAAAAGTACTGCTTGAATCAAGACTGCAAAAACGTCTGCGAAAACTGGAACTCAAAACATTTGAAGAATACCATGATTATCTGTTCAGCCCGGAAGGAAGAACAAACGAACTGCCTCAGTTTATCAACCAGATAACAACGAATAAAACGGATTTTTTTCGGGAACCTAACCATTTTGATTTTTTATCTCAAGAAGCCTTACCAAACTTAATGAAAAACCATAGGGGAGCACATACAAATCTGACAGTCTGGAGCGCAGGTTGTTCAACAGGTGAAGAACCCTACACCCTGGCAATCATATTAAATGAATATATAAGCAAAAATCCCAACTTGAGACTGAACTTTTCCATCTTTGCCACGGATATTTCTTCTGAAGTGATTCAAAAAGCAAAGCAGGCTGTTTACAAACAGGCAATGGTAGCACCAATTCCTTTAATGCTGAAGAAAAAGTACCTTCTAAAGAGTAAAGATAAAAGAAGTGATTTGGTCAGGGTTGTTCCGGAACTGAGGTGGCAGGTAGAATTTGAGAGATTAAACTTTATGGACAAGGATTATGGGTTGAAAAAGCCAGTGGATATTATTTTTTGTAGAAATGTGCTTATTTATTTCGACAGACCCACTCAAGAAGCAATCTTGAATCGTCTTTGCCGGTATTTGAAAAAAGGAGGGTTTTTCTTTCAAGGACACTCTGAATCAGTACAGGGCATGGATTTACCATTGAAACCAGTTTTCCCAACCATCTATCAAAAAACCTGAACATTTTTTAGCGAATAGTTATGGAAAAAATAAAGGTTTTAATCGTTGATGACTCTGCGGTTGTACGTCAGACATTGGAAAAGGTTTTGTCCTCCGATCGCGAGATAGAAGTTGTTGGAACGGCACCTGATCCTTATGCTGCCGCAAAAAAAATGAAAACACTGGTTCCGGATGTGATTACCCTGGATGTCGAGATGCCGCGAATGGATGGGATTACTTTTCTTAAAAAGATTATGAGTCAGCATCCAATTCCAGTCGTTATTTGTTCCAGTCTCACGGGGAAAGGGTCTGAAACTGCGCTGAAAGCTCTTGAGTATGGAGCCGTTGAAATTATTCACAAACCCCTGGTTGGGACAAAACAGTTTATAGAAGAATCAAATATTCTAATATGTGATGTGGTAAAAGCTGCAGCCCAAACAAGAAAAGGACGTACTCTCAAAAAGACAACGGTCATTGAGCCCACAAAGAAACTATCAGCCGATGTCATTTTACGCAAAGCAGATAAAAAAGCGATGGTACAGACAACCGAAAAAGTCGTGGTGGTTGGGGCTTCGACTGGAGGAACTGAAGCTCTGCGTGTATTTCTTGAAGCACTTCCTTATGACTCTCCAGGCATTGTGGTTGTCCAACACATGCCGGAGAATTTTACGTCCGCTTTTGCCGAACGCCTGAATCAGCTGTGCCAGGTATCGGTTAAAGAAGCAGCAAATAACGATTCAGTGCTTCCAGGTCATGTCTTAATAGCCCCAGGAAACAAACATACCTTACTCAAACGAAGTGGTGCCCGTTATTATGTTGAAGTCAAGGATGGGCCTTTGGTAAGCCGTCACCGACCTTCAGTGGATGTCTTGTTCCGTTCGGCCTCTCGCTATGCCGGGAAAAATGTTTGCGGCGTGATTTTAACCGGTATGGGAGATGACGGAGCCAAAGGAATGCTGGAGATGAAAGAAACCGGTGCCATAAATATTGCCCAGGATGAAGCGACT
>Ga0233431_1003836_pt1 | contig 17213 bp, 22 predicted proteins | sample SI_118_April2016_FD_179867 | JGI IMG/M metagenome (GOLD analysis project Ga0233431, IMG submission 179867) | Seawater microbial communities from Saanich Inlet, British Columbia, Canada - SI_118_April2016_200_MG | ecosystem: Environmental > Aquatic > Marine > Inlet | place: Canada: British... | reverse complement strand
GTCATAAACTCCTTAAGGTCCATTTCTTTAACCTTTTCTTCAGTTCTTCCTTGCCAAAGTAATTCTTTTGCCATTTTCTAAGTCTACCTTCTTCTTCCTGTTCTTCGCGGAGCAATCTTACCAACTTTTCTTCCTGGAGGTGCACTCCTTGGAGATAGAGTAGGTCGGCCTTTATGAGTACTATGGCATCCACCAAATGGATGGTCAACAGCATTCATAGAGATTCCACAAACTTTTGGATATAATTTGTTTCTTGCTCGCATTTTCTTGAATTTGTTTCCTGCCTTCATAAAAGGTTTTTCTAGTCTTCCTGCGCCTGCTGCAATTCCAATTGCAGCCCTACAAGCAGGTAAAAAAGATTTTTCCTTATTGGAAGGTAATTTGATTTTGATTATACTTTCAGTTTTAGCTACAACCTTAGCAAAACTTCCACCAGATCTTACTAGCTTTCCGCCGTCTCCTGGCTTAATTTCTAAATTATGAACTAAAGTTCCTTCAGGGATATTTTCAAGTTTCAAAACATTTCCAGTTTTAACTTGAGCATCTCCACCGATAGTAATAGTGTCTCCTACCTTAATTCCTTCAGGAGCAACAGCCAAATTACTTTCTCCAGAAAGATAATTAACTTCCATCAAAGGAGCACTGTGTCCAGCACAATGAATCAAGTCTATAACAACTCCGGAAGTTTCTAAAGGATAATGTCTAATCGCTCCTTTATATTTAAAACTAGGAGCCCTATAGGTAGCAGTTCCCCTTCCTCGTCTTTGTTGTATTAGTCTCTTTCCCATTTTATCTTTAGATTAATCCTAAATCAGCACTTATGTCTGAAGCAACACTTTCTGGTCCTAATTTCACATAAGCTCTTTTCTGACCAGTGAATGAATTTTGAATATTAACTTTAATGACTTTAACTTTAAACAATTCCTCAACTGCTTTTTTAACATCCTTTTTAGTTGCTCTTGGATGAATTACGAATGATAATCGGTTATCATACTCTATTTGCCTAATAGCTTTTTCAGTAGATAAAGGAACTTTAATGATTTTATAAGGATCAAACCCGCCGTCTTTAGATTCAATAATCTTAGACTTTTCCTCTTTCAGTTCTTTGCTTGTTGTTTTTGCCATTTTATGCAAATAAATTTTCCTTTTCTAAAATCTCAATTGCGTTTTCGGTCCACAAAGTTACTCTACCTGCCATTGTTCCAGGAGCAAGTAATTCTGCGTTTAAAGATTTAACTGGAACAACTTCCACTCCAGATAAATTCTTAGCTGAATTTAATAAAGGACAATCTTCTCCAACTACAACTAAAATTCCTTTCTTTCTTTTGTACCTTCTTCCTCTCATTGTTCCAATTCCTGCTCGAATTTTCTTAACAAGAGATCTTTCTAATTCTTCTTTGAAGCCAAGAGAAACGAAAAGAGTTTCAACTTCTTTAGTTTTTGTAATTTTTTCTGTTTCAGATGAAATAATAAAAGGATAATCTTCTGGAATTCTATGACCTCGAGATGTAACAAGTTCTTTACTAATCGTAGCCGCGATTGCAGACCGGATTGCTTTTCTATTTTCTTTCTTGTTAATTTCTTGTTCGAATATTTTTTCTGCTTTTGGAGCATGTGATCTTCTACCACCAACTGTTTGTGGAGAAAAAGCCCCAACCCAAAACATTCTGGTTCCTCTTCTAGAAAGAATCTTTCTATTAACTCTAGAAATTCCAAAACCATAACATCCTCGATATTTTCTTCTTCTCTTACTTAATTTAGATGAGTGCCTCATACCAGCTCTTGGATCTGCTCCATAAGCTTGTCTTGCTGCACTTTGTAAAGCATGTACTGCTCTTCGGATCAAATCAGGCCTATATTCTTCAGTAAACTGAATAGGCATAGTTCTTTCCCCGGAACTTTTCTTTTCTAAACTTAGTATATTTAATTTCATTTTATTTATGAATATGAGCAACCGCAGGTGCTTCTTTTGTCATTTTTTTGTTTGGTCTAATAGATTCTGTAAGGACAACTTCCCTTCTTTTTGGGCCAACTACAGATCCCTTTAATAATAAATAGTCATTTTTGATATTGCCGTAGTTTCTTAATCCACCAGCAGGCATGATTTTTTCAACATCATTACTGATTTCAATAATTTGTTTGTTATGTTCTGTTCGTAAATGAAAACCCATCTTTCCAGACTGAGGTACTCTGAAATCAACTCTTTTTGGAGTCCATGCTCCTAAGTTACCGATTCCTCTCTTTGTCTTCTCACTCTTATGTTGTCTGATTGGTGCTCCGAATCTCTTTACTGTTCCCTGGAATCCTTTCCCTTTACTAATTCCATGAACATCAACAGAGTTACCATTTTCAAAAATGTCAGAAATCTTAATTGTTTTGCCTAAGTTTTCTTTAGCAAATGCAAATTTTTCTTCATTACTGCCACCCAAAGCAATTTCCAATAATTTTGGTTTTTTACTTCCCTTAGATGTTTGTTTTGGATTTGTATAAACTAATATCCTTAAATCGTCAAATTCCTTAACTTCATCAATCTTGCTAGTAGTTTTCTTAGGAAGTTGTATTGTTTTAGATAATGCCTTGTCTAAATTTTCAGCAAGAACAGAAACACTCTTTTTCATTCCTAATAAAGAATTTTTGTAAAAAGCCACACCCATAATTATTAATGGAGGACATTCGATAATTGTAACTGGAGAAGCAATTTTGTCTCCTTTAGTGATAGATTTTGGACGATTATCAACAACAAGTAAATGAGTCATGCCAACCTTATAGCCAATAAATGCTTGTGGCTTAGCTTTCTTACTTTCGGCCCAAGATCTAATTCTAGCAACACTATGTCTTGCCCGTTTCCTAGGCCAGAACTGCATACTACCCAATCTTGGTTTATGTGCTTTTGTCATTTTATCAAACAGCCTTTTAGTGGCACCCATCAAAAGAATCTCTTCCGCGATGGTTACCTTTTCAGGCCAATATAACCGTAACCATTTACTTCCTTACGAAAGCAGTTTGACCACGATTTGGTCTTGTTTGGCTCTTTGTTAAATGGGAGGTATATAAAGCTTTTGGTGAGATTCTAAAAAAGACGAATAGATAGAATTAGAAAGTAGTCAGAAATGAGATTATTAAGTGTTCCAAATATCACTCTTTTCCGTACTTATCTCCCTCACGAACCTTACGAATCATTGATTCAATAGGGTCAGGATTCTCTTTAAGTAGATTATCATGTCCAGAACCGAAGAAATCCACTTTAACCCAGACTTTATGCCCACATCCACAAACTGCTGATTTATAATGGTGATCATCTGGATGTTTGTCATCCCATTCAGAATCCCAACTTTCTTTAGCAATGTCTGTCCCACAATGATGACATCTAACGACATCATCTTTCTTGAATTCTTCAATAACTTTTTCAATGTGCATAACAAGCAATTTTGGTAAGAGAAACTTTATATAGCTTACGGCATAAATTACGAAAATGATTTACAAATTTAAACATATTTTAGGAATGTTCAACTTTAATGGGAAGTTTGAGGTTGTTAATGAAAATGGCACAGAAGAATTGCCTAAAGAGGGCATCTCTCGAGCATTATCTAGTCTTAGAGACAAGAAATATTTTAAAGAGTTTTATAATAAGAATGTAGAGATTACAAAGCAAAAAATCAAAGAATCAGTTTCCGAAGATGGATTTATCGTTAATGCGATTTCTAATATTAATGAACTAGATAGAGCAACCAACACATTAATTAAACGCTTAAGAGAATGGTTTGCATTATATTTACCAGAATATGAACACATTATGAAGAGCCAAGAAATTTTTGTCCAATCAGTAATTAATAAAGGCAAAACAGAATTGATGAAAGAACTTAATATTAAAGAAACTATGGGTGCAGATTTGAATGATATGCATATTCAAGAGATTCAATTATTAGCTAAAAGAATCGAGTCATTACAAGCTTTAAGAAAGGAACATGAAGAGTATTTAGAAAAAATAATGAAAGAATATTGCCCCAACATATTAGAATTAGCTGGAACAACAATTGGTGCCAAATTATTAGAATTAGCTAAAAGTTTGAAGCGATTAGCAATGTTACCAGCTTCAACAATTCAATTATTGGGAGCAGAAAAAGCATTATTTAGACATATCAAATCTGGAAGTAAAAGTCCAAAGTATGGAGTGATATTTGCTCACCAATTAATCCAAGGATCAAAAAGATCAGAAAGAGGAAAAGCAGCAAGAGTTCTTGCGGACAAATTGTCAATATGTGCAAGATTAGATTTCTTTAAGGGCGAATTTAAAGGTAAGGAATATAGAGAAATGTTAGAGGAAAAACTAGGATGCAAGAAATAGAAGTTAAAATCTTAGAAATTGATGTTGAAGCAGTTAGAAAGAAATTGTTAGCTTTAGGTGCGAAAAAAATATTTGATGGAGAGGTACATGCCACATTATTAGATTTCCCTGATAAAAGAATGATTAAAGCAGACCAGTTTGTCCGTGTTAGAAAAGTTGGAGACCAAACAGAACTATGTTATAAGGGAGCAAAAGAAGCAAATAAACAGTTTAAATCTAGAGAAGAAATTGAAGTTAACACATCTGATTTTGATACAACTTTAACATTACTTAAAAAGATTGGTTTAAAAGAATTTCATGAAGGAAGAAAACACAGAGAATCGTATAAAATTAATTATGTCAGATTCGAAATAGATTCCTGGGTAAACATCCCCCCATTTTTAGAAATTGAATCAACAAATGAGGATAAGATTAAAGAATATGTTGAAAAGCTTGGTTATACTATGCAAGACACGACCACAATAAGTTTTCATGAGATTGAAGAGATGTACAAAAAATGAGAGCACACAAACTATTTGAAATTTATGAAAATCGAAGAAGGCTTTATACTAAAAGTATTCTCCCACATAAAACACATTTTGATGAACGTGTAGAAAGAGATAAAGGAGAAGAGTATAGAGAATTTGATCCACAAAGAAGTAAATTAGCAGCTACAATTGTAAAAGGTTGCACAAATATAGGGATTAGAAAAAATGATATTGTTTTATATCTAGGAGCCTCACATGGTTACACTTGCTCTTTTGTTTCCGACATAGTTGGTGAAGAAGGATTGATTTTTGCAGTTGATCCAGCTCCAAGAGTAATGAGAGATTTAGTATTTTTATCTGAAGAAAGAAATAATATTGTACCAATTATTGCTGACGCTAACCATCCAAATGAATACACTGATAAAGTTTGTCAAGCTGATGTAGTATATCAGGACATTGCTCAAAGAAACCAATTAGAAATATTTGTTAAAAACTGTAAACTGTTCCTTAAAAAAGGAGGATATGGCCTATTAGCAGTAAAAGCTAGAAGCATTGATATATCAAGAAAACCAAAGTCTATTTTTGTCGAAATTAGAACTGAATTGGAAAAAATATTTACAGTTATTGATTATAAAACGCTTGACCCCCTTGAAAAAGATCATGCAATGATCATTATTAAAAAATAGATATGATTAACTTTGAAACAGAATTAAAAGAGGTAAAAGATGAAATTAACTAAAGAAGCTGCGTACCTATATGTCCATTCTAAAGAATTAGTAGCATTAACAAAAAAATTAAGAAAATTAAGTGGAAAAGCTGATAATCATGCCAAAAAACATCAAAAGACAGGAAAAGAAAAACATCGGCACAAACACATTAAAGTTTCTGCAGAGATAAGACATCTTATTGAAAAACATGACACAATAATTAAAAGATTAAGACATCATTATTTACGATTTACTCATGCATTAAAAAAAGAAATAAAAATTAATTAATTGATTTAGTTTCCAAAGTATAATTGTGTTCCCGTTAACTTGCCGTCTGTAGTTAAGTTTATTCCTAATTTTCTAATTGGTGATTCATCCCCCCTCTTAAGCAAATGAGTGCTGTGCATCTCCATGTTCTTAAGTTTTGGAAGTTGATCCAAAGCAAGTTTGGCAGTAGGGTTGGTGATGGCGCTTATAGCCAACGCAATTAATGTTTCTTCAATATCTAAATTGCCGGAACCTTCACAATAAGCATTAGTTTTAAACATTTTTATCTGATTAATTACCTCTTCTGAAAGAAGTAAAATTGAATCAGGAATTCCCGCCAAAACTTTAACTGCATTTAAGATTACTGATGATTCAGCATGAAGCAAAGGGCTATTTTTTCCAATGACAATAGCTCTATTACTTAATTCAATCGCTGCACCACAAAATACCCCATTATGGCCTTTGCATTTTTGATGGGCTTCCTCAGCGGCTTTTCTAGCTGGAAGTACAACTTTACGATCAGTAATCTTCTTGTTTGTTTTTTCCAATAATCTTTCTGTAACTTCTACAGTGTCTTTATTTTCTAAACCAATAATGTACTCGGAGTTATAACGAAAAAATCTCCGAATAATTTCTTCTTTAGCGGCTTCTTGACAAACGCAATCATTAATTATGCCAGTGTTGGCTCTGTTAACCCCCATGTCAGTAGGAGAATTGTAACTGGACATATAATTATCCTCACTGATAAGAGATTTAATCATTTTTTGAATAATTACAAAGTTTTCAACATCCCTATTATAGTTCACAGCAATTTTATCATAGGCCTTTAAATGATACGGATCAATTAAATTAAAATCTTTAATGTCAGCTGTTGCTGATTCATAAGCGATATTAATCGGATGGTCCAAAGGTAAGTTCCAAATAGGAAAAGTCTCAAACTTAGCATACCCAGCATCAAGTCCCTTTTGCTTATCCTGATATACCATTCTTAAACAAGTTGACATTTTCCCAGAACCAGGGCCAGAACCAGTAACAACCACTATGGGCTTGGTTGTCTCGATAAAGGGCTGAGTTCCAAAACCTTTCTCACTAGTAACCATTTCAAGATTTTTGGGATAATCTTCAATCACCCCAGTAGTATAAACTTTGATTCCCTTACTAACAAGAAAACCCTTAAGTTGTTCAGCAGAAGATTCTCCCGAAAATAGATTAATCACCACAGTAGAAACAGTTAATCCATATCCCCTCAAATCGTCAATCAACTTTAAAGCAAAATCACCATAATTGATTCCTAAGCTTCCGACAATTCTACCTTTTTGAATGTCTTTTGCGCTGACACAAATAACAATCTCTACATTATTACCAAGAGCTTGCAAAATCTTTATTTTGGTGCTAGGTTCATATCCTGGAAGAACTCGAGCAGCATGGTAATCAAATAAAAGTTTGCCCCCAAATTCAAGATATAACTTTTGATCAAATTTAGCAGCTCTTTCTAGAATATACTTAGTTTGTTCTTCAACATATTTGTCGGTATCAAAACCAATTTCAAAAACGATAGTAAACCACCCCGAGTTTATTTTTATAGTATAGTTGCTCATTTAAATATTTTCGGCACAACTAGTTGATGATAAAAAAAGACATTAAAAAGTTATGAGATATAGCTAAGCTTGTTTAACAATAAAAACTTTTATAAACATATTACTATTAACAGTAATGATGGATTTAATTAAATTAAAAGGGGTATCTAAGAGTTTTAAAAAGAACCACATACTGCATGATATTAATCTAACTATCCAAAGTGGAGATTTATTAGGTATTATTGGGCAATCTGGAAGTGGGAAAACTACGTTATTGAATATGATCACTGGTTTTATTGAACCTACTGAAGGAGAAACAGTTTATCTTTCAAAAGTTGAAGGTCATGAACGAGACTTGAATAAACATCTTCACAAAATAAAAAAACATATTGGTTTTACTCCACAACACAATTCATTCTATCCTAAATTAACAGTTGAAGAGAATTTAGTTCATTTTGGAAGACTATATGGAATGGAAAAGAAAACACTGCATACTAATATAGATAGCTTATTAGAATTTACAAAGTTAAGTCACCATAGAAAAAAGTTAGCTTCCCAACTTTCAGGAGGAATGCAAAAAAGACTAGACATTTCTTGTAGTTTGATTCATAAACCAAAGATTCTAGTTTTAGATGAGCCAACGGCAGATCTAGATCCAATTCTTCAAAAGGAAGTATTAAACTTATTACAAGAAGTTAATAAGCAGGGGATTACAGTAGTTATTGCTTCTCATAATTTAGAGAGCATTGAAAAAATATGTAATAAAGTTGCTATTGTTCACAATCACACTGTCCATACTCATGGATTAATGGAAGAAATTAAAAAACCATACGCCCAAGACAATTTTGTAGTTAGTGTTAGTTCTGGAAAACAAAAAGAACAATTAATTAGAAGATTACAAATGCACCCATTCAAAAAGATTGTGGATAAGGGCCACCAGATAGTAATTTACCCTGAAGACATTCAGAATACCCTAACACATTTAGTAGGAGCGATTAAAGAAGAGAATTTGCCCCTTAATAATATGGATGTTAGACACCCTAGCTTATTAGAAGTGTTTGAAAAAATAATCCTAGAAAAATAAATCAAAACTTTCTTCAATAAAAAGAAGAAATTAAAAAAAGAGGAACAAAAATGATATCGTTGTGGTTATTAACTAAAAAGAATGTAAAAATTCTGCTAAGAGCTAAAGCTTCTGCACTGATTATTTTGTTTGCACCTTTATTAATCGTTTTGTTATTAGGAGTATCTTACAACACATCTTCTTTATATGGACTAAATATTGGAGTCTATGCTGAATCTTACACAGAGGATGTAAATTCTTTTGTAAATGTATTACAAGAAGAAGAATTCACGATTACAACATACGATACCTCTTTAGAAGATTGTTCAAATGGTGTTAAAACAGGAGAGATACACACTTGTGTACATCTACCCGAAAGTTTACAAGTTGATAGTAATGCCGCAAAAGAAATTACTTTTTATGTTGATGCAAGCAGAATAAATATTGTATGGATGGTTCAGGAAGTAATCAAAGAAAAGTTTAATATTAAATCACAAGAACTTTCTGAAGAATTAACCGGTGGGATTCTTGGAAAATTAACTGAAGCAAAAACTACAGTCAGTACAAATAATGAACTTATTTCTTCTGCCAAAGACAAAGCTTCTTCCGCAACAACAACGGCAGCTTCCACAAAATCAGGATTAGGAAGCCTTGATTTAAATATGCCCACAAGCAATTATACTAACACACAGATTGGTGCAATCTCTACAGATTTAAAAACAGTTGAAGGGAAAGTTAATTCTGCTTTGAATTATTTAGAAGATTCAAACATGAGTTCCTCCGACAAATCAACTCTAACAAAAAAATTAAAAGTAGCACAAGAAATACTTTCTGGAGAATCAAATATTTCTACAACCGGAATTGTTACAATTGTAGAATCTTTACAAAATGACTTAACTGCATTGAAAAGTAAAGTTAGTGCAGCAGCAACAACAGTAGAAAGTTCTACATCAAACTTAAATTCAGCAGTTTCTGTTTTAACAGAAAGCGTTAATTCATTGGAACAAGTTAAAACTAATTTGGCAGTATTAATAGCAAGTTTAGATGGACAACAAGTAACTGATGCATCCACAATTTCTTCTCCTATAACTACAAAAATTGAAACTGTAAGTGAAGAAAGTACTTATCTAGCTTATTTGTTCCCTGCAATCTTAGTAATCGTAGTGATGTTTAGTTCATTACTATTAGGAACGACTTTAGTAATGATGGAAAAAACAAGTCCTGCATTCTTAAGAAACTTTTTCCTACCAATAAGAAAAACATCATTTATTATTTCAACATACTTAACAAACTTGATTTTGATATTAATCCAAATCATTGTTATCTTAGGCATTTCATTGATATTCTTGAAAGATTCCTTACCTTCAATTCCTTATGTTGGTCTGATTTTATTTGTTTCTGCATCTATGTTTACGTTCTTAGGAATGGTGATTGGTTATATCTTCAATTCAGAAGAGACTGCTGTTTTAGCTTCATTCTCAATTGGAAGTTTATTCTTGTTTGTTTCAGGAGTGATTCTACCATTAGAAGGACTAGCCCCAATAGTAAGAACAATTGCCGCTTTTAATCCATTTGTAATTACTGAAAATCTATTAAGAAGTGTTTTTATATTTGGAACAGCTTTACAAGACAGTTGGTTTAATCTTGTTGTTCTAGCAGTGTATACTGTTGTTCTATTTGTGATAATTTGGATTATTGAGTCGGTCTTACATAAACATTTAGTAAGAAGATTTATGCGTCATCACCATTATGCACATAGACAAAAAGATAAGAAACGTAAGAATGAAGCATAATTTAATTATTATTACTGGAACTCCAGGAACAGGGAAAACTACACTTGCTTTATTCTTATCAAAGAAACTTAAAATCCCAAGATTAGATTTACATGATTACTATAAACAAATTTCTACTGGTTATGATCGTTCTGGAAAATGTTATGAGATAGATATTAAAAAATTTGAGAAATTGATTAGAGAGAAGTTAAAAGAATCTTCGTTGATTGTTGATTCTCATATAGCTCATTTATTACCAAAAAAAATGGTCAATCTTTGTATCATTACAACTTGTTCTGATTTGAAGAAACTTGAAACGCGTTTGAAAGAAAGAAAGTATTCTAAGAAGAAAGTTCGTGAGAATTTAGATTCAGAGATATTTCAAATCTGTCTAAACGAAGCTAAAGAGAAACACAAAGTTGTAGTTGTAGATACTTCTAAAAGGTTTAGTAAGATGGCATTAGTTGATAAAATAAATTAGTTCATTAAAAAACAATTTCTTCCGTTCCAACTGGAACATATGAAATCTCTTGGCCCATTCGCATTTGTCTCTGTTTTACTAAATCTATTCTCTGATTACTAAGAAACAAATCATAAACAAATTCCGTTAAAACTCGTTCATGCCCAATGGTGTATCCATCGTTCTGTAATATACCTCGAACTTCTTCAAGAAGACCATCCCCCTTACCTTTCATTGCCCCAACTAAGGCCACATTGGTAGAACTGCCAGGAACCATCTCTCTTCTAAACCACGCCAAATAATCTTCTATTGGATCATTAGCCTGAAGATGCATTAGTGCCCCTTTACTTCCCTGTAATCCACAAACTGCGAGACAGGCCTCTATTGTATGAGTATAAAGTTCTACTCCACTAGAAAGGTCTGCAACCTCCCTACCGCTCCAAGGAACACAAATATGAGACATAACCAAATCTTTGATTTTCCCTTTTATAAACTTTTCGTTACTAGGCAGTAATTACTGGGAACACTGCAAATCTTTATAAATCCAGCTTATTCTAAAGATAAACATGGTTGGAATGACTGTTCAAGAGAAAATGCACTTAAAGAAACTTCTAAAAGAGTTACGTAGCCAGAAGGCTCTACATACAGAGTTTGTTACAGTTTACATTCCTGTGGGTTATGAATTGTCTAAAATCATTAATCATCTTTCTGAAGAACAAGGAACTGCTTCCAATATCAAATCTGCTGCTACCAGAAAGAACGTCCAAGCTGCGTTGGAAAAGATGATCCAACATTTGAAAGGCTTTAAAAAAACACCTGAAAATGGATTAGCAGTATTTTCAGGAAATGTTGCATCTTCCGAAGGAAAGCAAGATGTTAGAGTTTGGTCCTTCGAACCACCCGTACCATTAAATACAAGAATTTACCGATGTGATAAAGGGTTTGTAACAGATCTTCTTGAAGAAATGTTAGTCGAAAAGGAAGTTTATGGATTAGTTGTTTTAGATAGAAGAGATGCAACTATTGCTTTATTAAAAGGGAAAACAATTGTTCCATTACAAAAAACTCATTCTGAAGTTCCAGGAAAAACGAAAGCTGGAGGTCAATCCGCTCAAAGATTCGCTCGTATAAGAGAAGGTGCTGCTAAAGACCATTTTAAGAAAATTGCAGAATTTATGAAAGAACAATTCTTGCCACTTGGAAATGATTTGAAAGGTATTATTCTTGGTGGACCAGGTATTACAGTTAATGATTTTATGAATAAAGATTATCTTACTGGCGATGTTAAGAAAAAAATTATTGGAACTAAAGATTTGTCATATACTGGAGATTTTGGGTTACAAGAGTTGTTAGATCGCTCTAAAGATTTACTTTCTGAGGAAGAAGTTGCTCAAGAAAAGAAAACCATGCAAGGGTTCTTTAATGAAATGCGAGATAACATTAAAAAAGTTACTTATGGAGAAAAAGAAACCCTTAAGGCATTAGATATGAATGCAGTCGACATTTTATTACTTTCAGAAACTTTACAAGAAGAACGTATTTTTGAATTAGAAGAATTAGCTCAACAGGGTGGAGCTAAGGTTAAGATTATTTCTGTAGAAACTAGAGAAGGAGTTCAGTTAAAAGACCTAGGTCAGATTGCTGCCATATTAAGATTTGAGATTGAGTAAGCTTAAATCACATAAAAACTTTTAAATCATCTCTTCCCCTAAACTCAAATGGACATTATTCAAGAATCTTTCAAAAGACTGTTTCCAGAAAAGGATTTCAATTACATAACAAACGTAGAATACAACAGAAGACTTTCTGACTTTAACGCTAATATTAAACTTGAAAGAAACAAAATCTCTGTAAACCTAAACTTACAATGGAAAGATATTGAAGATGAGATTAAAATTGGGTTAATTCAATCACTACTTCTAAAGCTCTTTAAGAAAAAAATCACAACACAAAATATTAATCTTTACAACAACTTTGTTAAAAATATTCCTATATTAACTCCAAAAACTAAATCTGATCCAAAATTAGAAACTTCTTTTAACAGAGTTAACCAAAACTTCTTCCAAAACACTATTGAACAACCAAATCTAACTTGGGGAACTGCTTCAAGAAGAAAACTAGCGTCCTACAATTTCCATGATGATACTGTTAGTGTATCGACAATATTTAAAGAATCAAGAGAAGAAATTCTAGATTACTTAATGTATCACGAACTTTTACACAAATTCCATAAATTTAACCACAAAAATGGTCGATCTCATTTCCACACTCCAAAATTTAGAAGTGATGAGAACCTTTATCCTAAAAAAAATGAAATTGATCAGGAAATTAATCGAATAATTCGCTATTCAAAGCCAAAGAAACAAAAAACTAGCTTTTTAGGATTTTTAAGGTGAAAATAGGTTAAATTCTAGAAATCTTTAAAAAGGGCTCCTATATTCTTTTAGTCTATGAGTAAGAAGAGTTTTCTCTCACTTAATGCAATGGATAAAATCATTCGAGATTCCAATGCAGAACGGGTGTCAGATGATGCTAAAGAAGCATTAGCAAATGTGTTGCAAGAAAAAGGCGCAGAAATTGCCAAAGAAGCAAAAAAACTTGCAGAACACGCTGGGAGAAAAACGGTAACGAAGAAGGACATTCTTCTTGCTGTAACAAATTAATAATTAGGAAGGTGGATCATTATGTATGAAAGCAAACTTGTTAGCGTAGGAACATTGAAGAAAGGCGATACAATTATTATTGATGGTGCGGCTTGTAAAATCACAGAAACATCAACATCTCGTCCGGGAAAGCACGGACACGCAAAAGTTAATATGATGGCTGTTGGTATGCTTGACGGCAAAAAAAGAAATTTAGTTATGCCTGGTCATGATAAAGTTGAAGCACCAGTTGTCGAGAAGAAAAATGCTCAAGTATTATCCATAGCTGGAAATAAAGCAAGTGTAATGGACACTGAAAGCTATGAAACATTCGAGCTAGAAATCCCAGAGGAATTACAATCAGAAGTTCATGAAGGTTCAGAAGTACTTTATTGGATCCTAATGGGTTTGAAAGTAATAAAACAAGTTAAGTAGAGGAAATGAAAAAATGGCAAAGTTTGAAGAAGCAATAACAAGAAAACAAAAAAATATTTTTGTTTGCCGAAGTTGTAAATCTAAAATTAGGGCTCCTAGCTTAAAAGTTGCACAAAAAAAAATTAGTTGTAGAAAATGTACTGCTAAAGCTCTAAGGCCCAAAAGGAAGAAGTAGAGTTTAATTTTTTCCAAACTTATTTAAGTACCAAAAAAAGAGGATGATTAATGTTTAATAATATACTTAACTTTGTGATAAATTACAAGTATGTTTTCTTGTTCTATTTGTTAATAATCATTTTTCTAATTATTAAAAGAAAAAAAATTGAGATACAAGCAAAATTTATTGTTCTTTATAGAATGAAGTTTGGTTTGAAGTTTATTGACAAATGTACTAATAAATTCAGAGAGTGGTTCATTCTTTTAGGTTATGTTGGAGTTGGTGCAGGTTATACTGGAATGATATTCATATCCTACATGTTAATTAAAGGCCTTTGGGACTTAATTTACACTCCTGCTGCTGCTTCCTCTGCATCAATAATCTATCCAGGTATGAAAATTGCAGGTATAGGGACATTATCATTTGACTATTTTGTTTTAGTAATCTTCTTCGTTGCTTTAATCCATGAGTTTGGACATGGAATACTTGCTAGAGCACATAACATTCCAGTTAAGAATACAGGTATGGTTTTATTTGGTCCAATCATTGGGGCATTTGTAGAACCTGATGAAAAGAAACTTAGAAAACAAAGCGACATTGCTCAATATTCTGTTTTAGCGGCTGGACCTTTCGCAAATATACTGTTAGCTGTTTTAGCGTTAGGATTATTGTCTTTAGTGTTCATGCCATTACAAATGGGCATGGTAGAACCAACAGGTTTTATTTTTGATTCTTATGTCGAAGGAGATTTACCATTTGCAAAAGCAGGCATTATGCCTGGAACTTTAATTACTGGCCTTGATGGAAAAGAAACGCCAATGTTTGAAGAGTTTGCTGCAGACTTGTTCTGTACTTCTCCTGGAGATAAAGTTGTTGTAAACGCAGAAGATAAAGATTATCAAGTTACTTTAGCTCCAAGCCCAGATGTGGAAGGTAAAAGTTTCTTAGGAATTCAAGAAATCAGCAATCAAGATCAAATTAAAGAGAAATATACTTTGGGAATTTGGCCATCAATTCATGCAATTCTAAACTGGATTACTGGCTTTTTAAAATGGTTATTCTTACTAAGCTTAGGAATTGGTCTGTTTAATCTTCTTCCTTTACCAATTGTTGATGGTGGTAGAATGTTACAAGTTAGCTTACATAAGCTTAAAGGCAAAGAGAAAGGAGAAAAACGTTACAGACAAATCACAATATTCTTTTTATTCGTTCTTGTTCTAAACCTAGTTTATCCTTGGATTAGAGGATTATTTGGGATTTAATTACTTAATCTACCTGTCTTCTTAACCTCAACAATTCTTTTAAACTAATGAATTCTAAAAGATTTATGATTACAGTATTTGTTCTTGATAAGAAATGTAACCTTAACTGTGAATTTTGTATTTGTAAAGATGAAAAAGAGCTAACCACAGAAGATGTTAAAAACAAACTAGATTCATGTGAAGACACAGTTATTTTTACAGGCGGAGAACCTTTATTGAGAGATGATATAAATGAACTATGTAAATATGCTAAAGAAAAAAACCTTAAAGTCGGAATCAACACCAATGGTATTTTGCTTGATAAATTAGACCTGTCTTCAATAGATTTTGTTAACCTGCCCCTAGATGGAAAAGAAGAAACCCACAATAACTTGCGTGGCAAGGACCATTATAAATGTGTAATGGGTGCGTTGGAGAAGTTAAAACAAAGAAACATTGAAACTAAAATTACCACCATTGCTACAAAGATTAACCTAAATGAGATTAAACAAATTCCAAATATTATTCAAGAATATTCAAATATTACTTTATGGAGAATTTTTAAATTTAAAGATAATCAAAATAATGGTAATCAGAAATACTCAATAACAGAAGAAGAATTCATTAAACTGAAAAACATTAAAACTCATTGCCAAATAGAATTTGTTAATGATATTGATAATTTCAAAGAATGGGAGAAAATAGACTCTTCAGGTTCAACTTTAATTCAATATCCGAAGTAAACTATACTTCTTACTAAGAATTACTTCTTTAAAGGGTAAGTTGATTTTAAACTTCTCAACAGCATAATCTAATACAGTATTAATGAAAACATAACTTACTGCAATGCCACAAGCGAATATTAGTCGTTCATAAGCCACAGTTGGAATTAATGCCAACCACTGTCCTGCTTCCATTGGAACGGTGTAAAGCCAAAGTACACTTCCAATAGCATGTGCTGTAAACGTAGCACCTAAAGATTTCAATAATAAAAATCTCCGGGGAAATAAACTTCCTAATATAGGAATTAACCAATATAAAGAAAAGATCCACACTTGCTTACCAATAGGATGTACAATAAAAAGAACCATACACAATAAAGGAACAATTGCACCAACAAACTTCTTTCGGTTAGCAAAATAAATTACTGCAAAGATCATTGGTAACATCCTGAGTAAAGCAATCAAACTAAATTCTTTACCCAAAATTAAAAAATCAGCTATTTGTGCAAAGAGTACAGCAATTCCCCCAAAAATTGGACCCAAAAATGCTCCTGCAGTTGGTCCAAAGAATTGGTATAAAGTAAAGAACTGATTTTCTGCTCCAATTACCGGAGAAAAATTAATGTTCTTACCAATTAAAACTAAAACAAAGAATAATGCAACAAATATAATTCTCTTCTTAGTAAAAAACTGTTTAAAATTCATATCCTTATCCAAACACAAGTCATTTAAATAAATTTCTATGCCCCAAAACATCTCCCACCAAATAGATAGAGCCAGTAATAACTAACATTTCATTATCATTTGTCAACTCAATTGCTTTAGGTATAGCTTCTTTTAAATCAGAATAAGCATAGACTTCAGAACAATACTTTCTAACCTCATCTTCAAGCAGTTCTAAGGAAGCTGGTTTGAAGTTACCTTGAGTTAAAACAACTTTATCAAAGAAAGGGACTAATAGCTTTAACATCTCAGAAATCTGCTTATCTTCAGAAGTGCCTAAAAGTAAAGTCTTCTTTTTGTCAATCTTAGTGATGTCAGCGCCAATGGAGGGACAAAAATTTTGGGAAGAAATTTTTAATGGGTCCCGTGCCCCGACATCACAACCAGTCCCTTTCAAAAAATTAACTAATTCAGTTATCCCAGCTAAGTTATGAGCACAATCTACCAGAACTAAAGGATCCTGTTTAATAATATCTAAACGAGCTGGCCAGTACGCGTTCTTAAGTCCTTCACTGATTTCTTCCTGAGAGATTCCTAATTTCCTTGCTCCCATTATTGCTAAGACTGCATTTCTAATTTGATGTTGGCCCAACATTTTAATGGTAAAGCCCCCTTCCATCTTGCCAGTTACAGAA